>JGI26470J50227_1000459_pt1 | contig 16819 bp, 18 predicted proteins | sample FreactTroBogLake_FD_50227 | JGI IMG/M metagenome (IMG submission 50227) | reverse complement strand
GTGGAAAGACTTCATCTTGTGAAGATTCGGCGACTTTCAACCAATCTCCTCCACAGCGTCAGAGGAATCAGTGTTTCGAACCCTTCGGGCACGTTCGAGGAGGCCTTCTGTCTTGAGCGCTTCAAGCGACGCCCAGTCTGCCTCGACCCTGTTCCTCCCGCCTTCCTTGGCTCGGTAGAGGCCCAAGTCCGCAGTCTTGATTGCGTCATCCCAAGACATGTCAGGCATCCTTATTGCCACCCCGATCGAAACCGTCATACCGGGTCGGTCGGGCAGTGACCATTGAGCATTCTGGACTGCCAGCCGCAGTTTTTCAGCCGCTTTTATCGTCCCCTGCAGGTCTGTCTCGGGGAAGACCGCCAAGAACTCCTCCCCGCCCCAACGTGCCAGAATGTCGCTTGAACGCAGAGTCTCTGCCAGGACCGAGGCGGCTGTCTTGAGAACCAAGTCCCCTGCATCATGCCCGAGGGAGTCATTCACACTCTTGAACTTGTCCAAGTCCAACATTGCGATGCCAATGGGCCGGGAGTTGCGGTTACTGCGGGAGGCTTCGTATTCCATCAAGCTGGTTGCCTTGCGTCGGTTCCACAGGCCGGTCAAGGTGTCCTTGTGCGCCCAGTCTGCCAGTGCTTTGTTGGCTTCAGCCAATGCTTCCTTGTTTTTCAGCAACTCCTGCTCAGTTTGCATTGCTTTGAGAATTTGGACATTTAGTTCGTTGGCAAAGGTCTCCATCCGTCGTTGAAGTTCCCTGAGCTTGAGATGAGCCTGAACTCGGTGGACAAGCTCAGGCCCAAAGAACGGTTTAGTAAGGTAGTCGACTGCACCGGCGTCGAAGGAGTCCAGAAGCGTCTGCTTGTCCGAGAGGGAGGTCAGGATCAGCACTGGAACATCCTTATATGCAGGTTGTTCCTTTGTCCATCGTGTCAAGTCAATCCCGTTGATCTCGGGCATCATGATGTCGAACAGGAGGATGTCAAAGTCGTGGTCAATGAGCAGATTCTTTGCTTCCAAGCCATTGTTGGCAAAACTCAGCTCCAACTTCAGTGGTTCGAGAATCCTCTCGAGCAGCAGGAGATTGATTTTCTCGTCGTCGACAACCAGGGCTTTCACCTAAGGCACCAAACTCCCGAGTGCGTTCAAAGGCGGTGCAGTCTCACGGGTTTCGGTCGTCGCCGTTTGAAGCAGGGGGCAGAGTCCAGCCCGCTCATGACCCCGGCAACAACTCTCTTGCGTCGTCCTGACCCGAAAAGTTGCCGTGGATTCCTCCGCATTAGCTAAACAATTATCTGGATTGACAAAGGCTGTCAAGAAGCCCGAGGTTCGCTTTATCCATGCTGAGTCAAAGCCGACAGAGTTTGTAGAACGTGCTCTTTTTCAACCCGAGGATCTTCATTGCCTCGACGGCGGTGAGCCTGCCGTCCTTCCATTCACAGTGAACCCTGTCCCAATCCTTGGGTCTTTCGACCCTTGGCCTGCCCAGGTGCTTGCCCCTCGCCCGAGCCGACTCGATCCCCTCCTTGGTGCGCTGAAGGATGGTCTCCCGTTCGAGGCTGGCAAGCCCGACGAAGATCGTCAGCACGAACCGGCCCTGGGGCGTCTGGGTGTCCAGTGCCTCCTTCTTGGAGACGAAGTTGACTCCATGGATCTCCAGCCCCGTCACAACCGCGAGAAGGTCGGAGGTGCCCCATGCTAGTCGGGATATGGCGGGATATGGGCTCAACAACCACTTGGGCACCCTGCCGCACGAGCCCCAGCATCTCCTCGAGACCCAGACGATCAGTGTACTTCCTGATACCTGTCTTTCAAGACCTTGTCTCTCCCCAACACTTCCATGAGGTCTTCCTGGCGGAACATCTCCTGTGCCTCGGTCGCGAATCGAATGTAGCCGACCTTCATCCTCTACCCTACATGAAGTGTCTACGGGAAGTACGAGCGTCGTCTGTGGCGACGCCAAGAAGCTGATGACTGCTTCTGGCCCGAAAAAACTTGACGCCTGCCCGAGGAGCCTTGATACTTGGTAAGACCGGGGAGAGTAACGTTGAGCAACTGGCTTCAGAAGAGCATCGAAACCAAGCCCTGCATAGCCGGAATCAAGGATGACGCCGGGCTCTCCTCCGTGTTGAGCTCGGAATGCAAGATTGTTTTTGTCCTGTATGGCGATATCCTCACGATCGCGTCCATTGTGGCAAAGCTCAAGGACCACGGAAAGCTTGTCTTCATCAACGTCGACCTGGTCGATGGGTTTTCAAACAAAGACGTTGTGGTACGATTTCTCAAGCAGAACACCCAAACCGACGGGATCCTCAGTTCGAAGGCCTCGATCATCAAGGCTGCGAAGGCGCAGGGTCTTTTTACAATTCATCGGCTCTTCCTGATTGACTCCTTCTCCTACAGCAACTTGGCAAAACAGGTCGATCTGTCTCAACCTGACTGCGTTGAAATCATGCCGGGTTGCATGCCCAAGGTGATCGGTTGGGTCGTTGACCAGGTTTCGATTCCGGTCATTGCCGGGGGTTTGGTCTGCGACCGAGAAGACGCCGAGGCCGCCATCAAGGCGGGTGCGGCCGCTGTATCGTCCACGAATCCCGTCGTTTGGGCACTTTGAAAAAAAGTCCTTGACGGTTTCCGGGAACCGTTGTAGAGTCTCGTTGAATTACTAGAGCACAGAGAAAAGTAATTCCCTTTCAAGAGGTTGTTCCTTCTTGGTTTCAAGAAGAATGGTCTTTTCCGGGGGATACTGTTCTCTGTGCTTTTTTTTGCCCAATTGGCCAGTGCCAAGGCAATAAAAATACGTTGGCGAAATCCTCGCTTCCAGCAGAAACATCCCCCATCCAGTTACCCGTTTCGACCGTCAGTGTCGGAACACAAGGAGATTGCGTATGGACCGGGACTCATTGCTGTTGGGGCTGAAGGCGCTTCTAAAGTCTGAACAAATCAACACGTCCAAGGAAGACTTGTACGACGCATCCGCGGACCGCTACAAGAAGTATGCCAAGGCACGGAAAGTGTTGGATGTTCCCTTGCCGGTGGCCATCGTTTATCCCACTTCAGCCCAGGAGGTCAGCCGTCTGTTGACGTTTTGCAACCAGAACGGTGTGAACGTCATTGCCCGCGGGGGAAAGACTGCAACCGAGGGCGGACTCGAGAATTGGAAGGAATTGACCGTCGTCATCGACGCCCTTCACCTTGACCAAATCATCAAAGTCGACGTCTACAACATGCAAGCCACTGTTCAAGCGGGCGTTGCTTTGCAGCAACTTGAAGACGCCGCGCGAAAACTAGGATGCACGACAGGCCATTCACCACAGTCAAAGCCAGTTGCCAAACTTGGCGGTTTGGTGGCAACCCGGAGTATCGGTCAGTTTTCGACCCTCTACGGAGGAATCGAAGACATGGTGGTTGGACTCGAATGCGTCTTCCCGAATGGACATATCTCCCGCATCAAGAACGTCTCTCGCCGCGCTGGAGGTCCGGACATTCGCCACATCGCAATTGGAAATGAAGGGACACTCTGCTACATCACTGAAGTGACTGTGAAGCTCTTTCGATACTTCCCCGAAAACCACCAATTCTTCGGGTACCTGATCCGTGATGTGGACACCGGAATCAAAATTCTTAGGGAAGTGATGGTAAACGGCTACCGCCCCTCCGTGGCACGCACGTACTCGGAAGAGGATGCCGCCCAACACTTCTATCACTTCCACAAGAACCAATGCGTACTGATCTTCATGGCCGAAGGAAACGCTGACTTGGTTGCGGCGACGGCCAACGGCATCCTTGCTTCCGTTGCGAAGTTCACCGAGGGAGTCCTCGAGAAGGTGGACAGCAAACTCATCGAGGACTGGTTCAACCATCTCAACTGGTCGCAGAAAGACATTGACGACGAGTTCGAGGGGATGAAAGAAAACNATGCCCATGCAGGATTTACGACTGAGATCTCTGCGGATTGGGAGACAATTCCTTTGATTTACAAGAATGTGATGGCGCGAATACGACAGGAATTCCCACGGGCCAAAGACTTGACCATGCTGGGTGGGCACTCCTCTCACAGCTACATCAACGGTACCAATATGTACTTTGTCTACAACTACAAGATCCTCTGCAATCCAGAAGATGAGATGCGGATTTACCATCACCCGATTCAAACGATTATTGTGGAGGAGACACTGAAACTAGGCGGATCCATGTGTCATCACCATGGTATTGGAAAATTCAGAAATGAGTGGACGAANCAAGAACACGGGTCGGCGTATTACATTCTGGAGACTTTGAAGAGTGCATTTGATCCCAACAATATCATGAATTTTGGGACAATTTACCCGCAGGAGGAAGGTAAGAAGTATCAGCGGTAGATCAACGGATCATCACACGACGTAAACAAAAGGAGTTCATATGAACAAGGACAAGCTTGCGAAGTATTTCCAGTTCTTTCTGATTGTCTTGGCGGCTGGATCAATCTACCCATTGATCTACTTGAAGAGCAATTACCAAGAGACGATTCTGGCGGTCTTCAACATGAAGATGACGGATCTCAACATGATGTATACAGTTCTCGGCTGGGTGTTCGTCGTTGGATACATTCCCAGTGGGTACTTGAGCGACCGGTTCTCGGCCAAAAAATTGTTGGCCATCTCGTTGTTCTTCACCGGTTTGGGCGGAATTTGGTTCGCCCAAATTCCCGATACGGCAATGGTCCCGTACATCTTTGCCATCTGGGGCTTCTTCTCGGTATTTACATTCTGGAGCGCTCACATGAAGCTTGTGAAACTCCTGGCGAACGAGAACGAGCAAGGAACCTTCTTTGGCATACTCGATGGTGGCCGCGGGGTGGTTGAGGCCGTCCTCGCGAGCGTGGCATTGCTCATCTTCTCGACCGTATTGGGCGGGAGTCTCAATCTTGTGGACAAGCGTGTGGCTTTGATTGCCGTCATCTACATGTACTCCATCGTTCTCATTGTTACCGCAGTCTTGATCATGTTCTTCGTCAAAGATGACAAGAAACTGCTGGCCAAGGATGCTGCCAAGCTGGAAGCTGTGAAATCCGACAAGTTCCGATTCAGCGACCTCAAGGTCATCTTCAGGAATCCGAAGATCTACCTTCACGGTGGTATCGTGTTCATGGGATACTCAGTTTTTTGGACTGTCTACTATCTCGGCGGGTTCCTTGAATCGAACGTGGGTGTCAACACGGTCACTGTGGCCCTCGTGATGGTTATTGTGCTCTGGATGCGGCCGGTTGGCGGTTTCATCGGGGGGTTCNTGGCCGACAAAATCGGCAAGGAGACAGTACAGATGGTAGCGTTGGCTTGCGCGGCTGCTCTGTTGATCCTGACTGCCGTCTTGCCAATTTCCGCCGGTCAAATGGTCTTCTCGGTTCTGATGGTTGTGCTGGGAATCTTCTTGTACGCCATCCGAGGAACCTACTGGTCTCTCCTGGGCGACTACAAAATCGACGCCCTGATCCTTGGAACGGGGATTGGTGTCATCTCGTTCTTCGGGTACCTACCCGACATCATTCTGCCTGGTTTCAATTCCATGCTTTGGAACCTCTTTGGTCCCAAGGGAGGGTACAACGCGTACTTNCTCTCGAGCGCCGTCTTGGGGCTCATTGGCGTCGTTCTCGTGTTCATCTTCGGGATGCTGACCAAGAAAGACAAGGCCAAGGTAGCGCAGGTTGTGAACTAGAGTCCGCCTGGAGATAGGACGATGAAGATTGTTTGTCTGATCAAGTTTGTCCCCGATGTCGAGGAGTTCAAATACGACAGTCAGCGGCACTCGCTGATTCGTGATAACGTGAACCAGATCCTCAATCCGGACGATGCCTGCGCCTTGGCCTATGCTTTGATGATCAAGCGGAGAAATCCGGAAACGGTCATTGAAGCAATTACCATGGCTCCGGAATCCGTTCGTGGTGAACTCGAGAACTTGGTCAGGCGAAACATCGATCAGGCTACGCTTATTTCCGACAGGTGGTTCGCGGGCAGCGACACCTTTGCGACCGCAAGGATTCTTGGGACCTATCTCCGGACGACGACCTTTGACTTGGTCCTTACAGGGACCCAAAGTCTTGATGGGGATACCTCCCAGGTTCCTTCGCAAATTGCAGAGTTTTGCGGATTGCCTCAGATGTCGCACGTCGTTGCCATCGAGTCTGATTCGCTCCTTGNTCGGCAACCGCTTGTGGATGTGGATCTCGAGTCCTGCATNGCGACCTTTTCTGTTTCGCTTCCCTCGGTCCTCAGCCTTCACAGAGACAGTGGTTACAAACTGCCCTACGTTGCCTTCGAGAACTTGAACAGGGACGTATCAGCCCAGCTTCGTGTGGTCACCCACGCGGAGCTTGGCCTGAAACCGGAAGAAGTCGGGCTCAAGGGATCAAGTACAAGAGTGAGGAGGTCGTTCCTCCGCGCCTTTGCCGAAAAGAACCGGGTCGTGGTCAAGAACGACAAGGAAGGGATCGATGCGGTCTACGACTATTTGAAGAGCAGAGGATTTCTTGCATGAAGCGCTGCCTGATCCTAGGGACCGATGGTCGGCTCAGCGCTGACCTCGAACTGCTGGAGGTCGCCCGGTTGATGTATGGCCAGTCGCCTGTGACGACTATGGCGTTGAAACTGGTTGACGAGGACTTCGAGTCGTTCAACGGTTTTGACACGACAGTTCACCTGGACGGTGAACGACTGGAACCCTTCGACACCGCGAACATCGCGGCGGTGGTCGCAGAACTTCATGCAAGATACGGGTTTGACAGCATATTGGTCTTGGCGACGCCCATTGGCCGAATGCTGGCCCCCCGAATCGCGATGCGCCTGGGAACCGGTTTGGTCGCCGACGTGACGGGTTTGCAGCGGGTGGATGACGAACTCGAAATGGTACGCCCGGCCTACAGCGGAAAGCTTATGGCGGGCATCGTCAACTCTGGACCAGGACCCACCATGATGAGCATCAGGGAAAACGCCTTCCCGGCGAAAACTGTGCCGCGGAAGAAGCCCGAACGGATCGTATTTCCGTTCAAGCGTCGCCCCAGCGGCCTGGCTTTCGTCACGTCCCGGGAAAAGCCCCGCCTCGCCGACATCCGCGAAAGCGAGGTACTGGTTTCCGGTGGCGGGGGTGTGCTCGAGCATTTCTCCCACCTTCAGGAGCTCAGCGAAGCCTTGCATGGACAAGTGTCGGCCAGCCGAAGGGTTGTGGATGCGGGCGTGGCTCCTCGCAGGATTCAGGTGGGGCAATCGGGGAAGACTGTGAGCCCCCGGTTGTACCTCGCCCTGGGCATTGATGGCTCTACCCAGCACATNGAGGGCCTAAAAAACGTGGAGCACCTCGTGGCGGTAAACACAAACAAGAATGCTCCCCTTTGCAGCATCGCCGACGTGGTAGTGGAGGGCGATGCCGCCGAGTTTATCGATCGATTTCTCGAACGAATAAAGCAAGATACGAAAACAGGAGGATGACATGGAAATTCAAGACTTCAACATGAATTGGTTCTCTCTCAAAGGCAAGAACGCAATTGTTACCGGTGGCAACAGCGGGCTTGGTCTCGCTTTCTCGTCTGCCCTCGCCAAGGCGGGAGCCAACGTGATGGCCGTAAGCATTATGGATGATGACGGCGAAGCCAAAAGTATTATCGAAGGCGCGGGTCAGAAGTACAAGTACGTTCGGGCCGACATTACTGCCGACGGAGAATGCAAACGCGTTGTCAAGGACTGCGTCGACACGTGGGGGCACATCGACATCCTTGTCAACTGTGCCGGCATCTGCATCAACATCGAAGACGTTACCAAGTTCGGTCGCAAGGAATGGGACAAGATGGTCTCAGTCAACCTTACAGCGGCTTTCGAGATGACCCACGAAGCGCTTCAATACATGATCCCGCAGCGTCGGGGAAAGGTAATCAACATCGGTTCGCTCTTCTCATTCCTGGGCGGACAATGGTCACCGGCGTACGCTGCTACCAAGCACGGCATCGCTGGCCTGACCAAATCGATGTGTGACGAGCTCGCGCAATTTGATATTCAGGTGAACGCTATCGCCCCCGGCTATTTTGCGACCAAGTTGACCGAAAAAACCCGAAGCGATCCGGAGAGGAACAAGACTATCCTNTCGCACATTCCAGCGAACCGTTGGGGTTGGCTCGCTGACCTGATGGGCACCTGTGTCTTCTTGTCCAGCGACGCCTCCAACTACGTGAACGGTCACGTCCTCACGGTGGACGGCGGCTATTTGATGCGCTGACGCAAGCCGGACATCTCATTCAACAAAGGAGCTTCTCATGACTGAGAAATATCTGATCGGCGTCGACAGCGGATCGCAAAGCACCAAAGTTTCTATCTTCAACCAGAGGGGCGAGGTGGTCTGCACCGCCAGCGAGGGACTCAGNCCCATGGTTTCGCGAAAGCCAGGCTACGTCGAGCACCCTGATGACGACTTGTGGGACAGCTTGCGAGTCGTCCTTCAGAAGACCATGAGAGAATTCAAGGGTGATCCCAGCGACATCTTGGGTGTGGGCCTGTGTTCGATCCGGTGCTGCCGGGTCTTCATGAAGCGGGACGGTTCGCTGGCGGCACCTGTCATGAGTTGGATGGATGTCCGGGCCTACGAAAAATTCGTGGACGAACCCGAGATCGCCTACACGTGTTCCACTTCGGGTTACTTGGCTTTCCGATTGACCGGCGCGTTCAAAGAAATGTCCGCCAACGCCTACCAGTGGCAGTTCCCTGTCGATATGGAGACCTGGGACTGGTCCACCGACCAAGACTACTTCCGCGGCTTCGGCATTCCTCATGAGAAACTGATGGACATCCAGGTCCCTGGAACCATCCTCGGCCACGTTAACCAAAAGGCCTCTCGTGAGACAGGCTTGCCCCTGGGGCTTCCCGTGGTCTCGACCGCGAACGACAAGGCCGTGGAGGCACTGGGGTCTGGCCTGACATCCAGCAACACTGGCCTGGTCTCGTTGGGAACCTACATCACTTCGATGGTTCACGGGTCGAGGAACATTCCCAATGCCACGAACTTCTTTACAAACTTGTCCTGTATTCCCCACGAGTACCTTTACGAGAGCGGTGGTATCCGTCGCGGCATGTGGCTGATTTCCTGGTACAAGGGCATCATTGGCGACGAGTACGCCGCTAAGGCCAAGAAGGATGGGATCTCGGTGGAAGACGCCCTCGCCCGGGAAGCCGAAAACGTGCCGCCGGGCTCGGATGGATTGTTCACCATTCCGGACTGGTTGGCACCGGCCACTCAGCTCTACCGAAAAGGGGTGATCCTCGGTTTCGATGAGCGGCACACGCGGGGACACATCTACCGCTCCCTCCTCGAAGGCATCGCGCTGACCCTGATGAATACATACGACGCGATGAACGAGGAACTGNGGAGCAGACCCGAGAAGATTATCGTGTCAGGCGGTGGTTCTAACAGCGACTTGTACATGCAAATCATCGCCGACATGTATGGGGTCAAGACCGTGCGCAATAAGGTCAATGGCGCCGCGGCCTTGGGCTCTGCCATTTGTGTTGCGGTCGCCGGCGGTCTCTACGCGAACTTTCAAGAAGCTGCCAAGGCAATGGTTCAGGAGCGGGACTCGTTTCAACCGAACGCCAAGAACCACGCGGTCTACGAAAGGATCAACGCCAAGGCTTACCGGGATCTGCCAAAGTCCCTCGAAGCGACTCTCAAGGCGGTCCATGAAGGTTTAGGCGGCTGAGGGGATCGCCATGAAGCCGCTCATTCTGTTGACCAACGACGATGGGATCTGCTCTCCAGGCTTGGCTTCCTTAGCCGAAGCCGTGCGAGAACTGGGTGAACTCCTCATCGTCGCTCCCCGCTGGCAACAGACGACCATGGGCCGGGCGTTTCCGCGAGGGGAGGCGATTGGCACTATCGAGACCGTCAGGATTGTGGTCGGCGGTGAGGCGCTGGTGGCTTATGCAGTCACCGGATCACCGGCTCAGGCGGTGGCGCATGCGGTCCTTGAGATTGCCAACCGCAGGCCAGACTTGTGCCTCAGCGGCATCAACTACGGAGAGAACGTCGGCCTGTCGCTGACTTGCAGCGGTACTTTGGGCGCTGCTTTCGAGGCCTACAGCCACGGGATCCCTTCCATCGCTGTTTCCCTCCAGACCGCGCTCAACCTACAACACTCCCACGAATATCCGGTTCAAGATTGGAGTGCCTGCCAACGCGTCGCCGCGCACTGGGCGGCCCGGGTGCTGGCAGAGGGTTTGCCTCCTGAGGTCTCAGTCCTCAATCTGAATGTACCCGCAGAAGCCGACTCGAGGACGGAAGTCCGCTGGACACGACAGAGCCGTCGAAGCAGTTCGCGGTTTTGTCGGCCAGGGGCAAGGCGGTGGCAGCTCGGCTTCCAACTGCAGTCCGAGCCCGACCCTGATCTCGATCAGGCCGAAGTCGACTCGGACATCCGAGCGCTTCACTTTGACAAGGTCATTTCGCTCACCCCGTTGGGGTGGGATCTTTCCCAGAAGGATGCAAAACCATGAAAGTAACTGACCGCCAAAGGGCCCCATTGTTCCTTATCCTGCTTTTCGGATCGATGCTCCTGGCCGCTTGCACGCCCGGAAAGGAAACAATCAAGGTCGGATCGAAGGAATTCACCGAACAGTTGGTTCTCGGTCAGATCACTCTCCTTGCCCTTGAGAATGCCGGTTACGCAGTCGAGGACAAGACGGGGGTGGCTGGGTCCAACAAGGTTCGAAGTGCGCTGCTGAACAAAGATATCGACGTCTATTGGGAATACACCGGCACGGGTTGGCTGTCTCACCTTCAGCACGCCAACCCGCTGACGCAGTCGCAAGTCTGCTATGAAAACGTGAGGGATGAGGATAGGAAGAACGGCATTGAATGGCTTCCCTACGCACCGTTCAACAATACCTACACCGTCATGATGAGAAAGGCAGACGCCGACTCACTGGGCATACGGACACTCAGTCAATTGGGTGCCTACATCACCTTGCATCCGGAGAAGCTGTCTTTCGCGGTTGACCATGAGTTCACCGCCCGGTCGGATGGACTGCCCGGTCTGGAGAAAACGTACGGCTTTCGTTTGACGGAAGACAAGACCATCGTCATGGACAACGCCATCATCTACAAGGCGCTCAAAGAGGGGCAAGCCGACATCGGCATGGGGTTCTCAACTGACGGTCGAATTCAGGCCTTTGGCTTGGTGAACATCGAGGATGACAAGACGTTCTTCCCTGCCTACAATCCGTCGCCCAATGTTCGAACAGAGTTCGCAGAACGAAGCCCAAAGGTGGTAGATCTGTTGAAACAAATCGCAGCTAAGCTCGACAACGCGGCCATCATGAAGATGAACTACCTCGTCGATATTGAGCAAAAGATCCCTCACGACGTGGCGAAAGCGTGGATGAAGGAAGTGGGTCTGCTTCCGCAATGAACACCGACGTATTGGTTGTTGGCAGCGGCTTTGCGGGACTAGTTGCCGCACTGGAAGCCTCTGCAGCCGGCGCCTCAGTGCTAGTCATCGAGAAGATGCGTGCCGCCGGCGGCAACTCCATCATCAGCGACGGGGGTTTCGCGTCGCAGGGTCCGGGCGACTCGCCGCAGGCTTTTTTCGACGACCTCCTTCGGGCCGGACGTGGGTTCAATGATCCGAAACTGGCCATGTTGCTTGCCGAAAGGGCACCCGACGCGCTGGATTGGTCGCGGAAGGTTGTCGGTGTCGAATACCTTGAGCGGCGTGAGATTTTCGGTGGGCACTCGGTGGATCGCTGCTTCACTGCGAAGGGTCGCAGCGGCGCCTCCATCCTGCGACCGCTCCTCAGGAAGGTAGCCCAGGCGGGGGTGTCGATCCGATACCAGACCCGCCTCGAGTCTCTTCAAGTCGATTCGACAGGTCGAATCGCGGGAGCATCAGTCCTCTCGGGATACGACCATCGGGACCCTGAGGCAGGTGTCCTTGAGGTCATCGACGCCCGCGCCGTGATCTTGGCAACCGGTGGTTTTTCTGCCGATGTGGATTTTCGAACTCGGTATGACCCGCGGCTGACAGCCGATGTCGAAACAACCAATAAGCCATTTGCCACCGCCGAGGCGCTGGTCGAGGCCATGAGGCACGGCGCTGCGACGGTGGACCTTTNTCAAATTCAACTTGGGCCCTGGGCATCGCCCGACGAGAAGGGCTACGGTGAAGCACCTGGATTTGCCGACTATACGGTGTTCCCTCTGGGCATCGTTGTCGACCCCGCGACAGGAAAACGATTTTGTGATGAAACTGCGGATAGGAAGACCCTCTCCGATGCGATGTTGGCCGTCGGACATCCCTGTGTAGGAATGGCCGATTCCCTCGCGGTTCAACGCACAGGCTGGAGTTTGGACCGCGGTCTCAAGAAGGGAGTGATCCGTAGCTTTCCGACCGTGGATGCCTTGGCAGACGGCTACGGAATCCACAAAGCCTCGTTTAGGGAGACAGTACGGCTTTCAGGCTTGATTCTGACTGCCCCCTTCTTTGCAGTGCGGCTATGGCCAAAGGTCCACTACACGATGGGAGGCCTGGCCATCAACTCCGATTCTGCCGTGATTGACGCATTGGGGAGGCCCCTGCCCGGCTTGTACGCTGCCGGGGAGGTGGTCGGAGGCGTTCACGGCGCGTGCCGTCTCGGAAGCTGTTCTGTCACGGAGTGCTTTGTCTTCGGCAGGATCGCAGGAAAGTCCGCCGCCATGGAAAGAAATCGGCTATGATCAGGTGTTGAGGAGAGAGAGGCAGTTGCTGTGAACTTGTTCGACTTTCTGTTGTCTCGCTGGCAGGCCCTCTTGTTCCTAACGATGGAACACCTTCTCATTGTTTTCATCGCCATGGTGATCTCGATCGCGCTCGGTGTGGTTGTCGGCATACTAATCACGAAGAACCGCCTCGCGGCTCGGCTCGTTCTCAATGTAACGAATATCCTGATGACCATTCCGAGCCTTGCGCTGTTCTCCTTGCTGATTCCAGTATTGGGCATCGGGAAGGTCCCGGCAATCGTCGGATTGGTTGCCTACACTCAACTGCCCATCGTTCGCAATGTCTATACGGGACTCATGAACCTCAACCCTTCTATCCTCGAGGCCGCCCGAGGAATGGGGCTTACGGAAAGGAAGATTCTCCGATCCATCAAGATCCCCCTTGCCTTTCCCGCGATCATGTCCGGGATCAGGACCGCGACTGTCATGGGAATTGGAATAGGCGCCATCGCTGGATACATCGGAGCGGGCGGACTGGGAGTCTATATTTTTCAGGGAATTAGCCGGAGTAACGACCAGATGGTTGTGGTGGGCGCCGCCATCATATCCTTCATTTCGATCCTCAGCGATCACTTCTTGGGAAACATCCAAAGGAAACTGAACCGATGATTAGTTTCGAAAATGTATCCAAACGCTACCCCAGAGAAGGCACTGACGCCGTCCACGACCTGAACCTTGTGATCGACTCGGGGACCATTTGCATGCTCGTCGGCCCATCGGGGTGCGGCAAGACGACCACGATGAAGATGATAAACAAGCTCATCAGTCCAACCTCAGGGGCCATCCTGATTGACGGACGTAACATCGACGCGGTGGACACCATCCAGTTGCGCCTGAGCATAGGCTACATTATCCAAGACATCGGGTTGTTCCCTCACATGACGGTGGGCGAGAACATTGCCACGGTTCCCCGGGAGCTTGGCTGGAAGAACGAACGCATAGGCGCCCGGATCGAAGAGCTTCTCGAACTGGTTGACCTTGACCCCAAGGTCTACCGAAACAAGAAACCTAGCGAACTGAGCGGAGGGCAGAAACAACGGGTGGGAGTGGCCCGCGCACTGGCCGCCGATCCTCCGATAATGCTAATGGACGAACCTTTTGGCGCCCTGGACCCCATCACCCGGGCCAAGATGCAGGACGAGTTCCTCCGTATTCAGGGGAAAATCCGGAAAACGATCGTGTTCGTGACCCACGATATCGAAGAAGCGATCAAGATGGGCGACACCATAGCCGTGCTGAGGGCAGGAAGAATCATTCAGCGAAGCACTCCAATGGAAATGCTGTCGAGCCCAACAGACCCCTTTGTTTCTGAGCTCATTGGTGGGCGGAATTCCCTCAAGATCTTGAATTTGATGCAGTGCGGTCAGGCCATGAGGCCAATGTCCCCAGCCGAGAGCAAACACTTCAGCCCAGGGTCTCATCATGTTCTTGGGAAGGCGGCCACTGCGCAGGACGCGCTTTCGGAAATGCTTCGAACGGGTGACCATTTTGTTTACATNAGAGAAGGTGAAGAGATAGTCGGCGTTGTGGATTTTGATGACCTCTTGGAGCGGGTGAGTCGGCATGGAATCGCTTAGGGTTCTGTTCAAAGTCCTCCTGCTTGGTGGCGCGGGGGCCGCTCTGAGCTTCTGGGTTGTGTCGTACCCGCAGGATAGCATTGTCGCCCGGTTGGTCACCTACGACAAAGTTTGGGCCCTCCTCGTCCAGCACCTTTTTCTCGTGATAGCGTCGGCACTGCTGGCGGTCCTGACCGCTGTGCCTTTGGGTGCGGCTCTGACGAGACCGTTTCTTAGGTCGTGGGCGCCTCGGGTTCTGGCGGTGGTCAACGTATTTCAGACGGTTCCCAGTCTGGCTGTGGTTGCTCTGTCCGTCGGCATTCTTGGAATCGGGGCCAAGACCGCCATCATCGCCCTTTGGATCTACTCCCTCCTACCGATTCTCAGTAACACCCTGATCGGGTTTCAGGAGGTGGATGCTTCCATAAAAGAAGCTGCACTCGGCATGGGGATGAAGGCCGGTAGAGTGCTGCTCCGCGTCGAACTGCCAATGGCAGCTTCGATGATCCTGGCGGGGATTCGGACCGCAGTCACTGTCACGATAGGTTCGGCCATTCTAGCGGCCTTCGTAGGCGGCGGTGGAATGGGCAACCTCATCATCGCTGGAAACAATATTAGCCGCTGGCAAGTCCTCGTGCTGGGTGCCTCACTGCCGGTGTTGATGGCTCTGATCTCGGATGTTGTGTTCGAGCGTTTGGAAAGGAGCCTTAAGCTGTAATGTGGTACCGACCGACTGGTTGCCCAGGGTTGACTTCGGCCGCGTGGGGTTCGGCAGAACTGCTAGACACCCCATAGACTCGGNAGTCTAGGAACTGAACGTCTCCTCCGGCNAGCGCAAGAGGAGGCGGCGCTTTCCAATCGTTAAAGAGCTCTCGTCGCCACACAGATCGTCCCCCACTCTTCGGGACTGCGTAGTCGCCTTCGGTTCATCGGCCTCCTCCTTCGGGAGAACTCTACTTGGTCACGCACGATGGGATGTACAGGGGGATACGAAGCAACGCCGAATGGTGCCTCTTGGGCTTCAGTGAGAGGGCGTGTTGTTAGAAGACCACGGAATTTTCTCGGCGCTTTAGATCATGTGCCTAGAACACAGCGAAAAGTCTTCTGAGAAACCCCCGCACCATATCCCTGGTTAGCGATGTGCCTCGCGTTTGGCACTTTGTCCGCCATAGGGTTGGGGGCAGGTATTGTTGCGGAGACCACGTGGAGGACTGATGGGACTGAGACTCTTCGCAAACTACGATTCCCGCTAGTGAAACCTCGGAAATTGAATTAGAATTAGGTTGGCTCCTGCAGAACACCCTTCCTTTGGAGGTCATACGATGCCTGACGAAAGCAGTGCGGTTTCGCTTCCAGACCTTTTCAGCGAAGAGGAACTGCAGTCCATACAGGACGCATTCTCGTTGGTCGCGGACGTCGCCTCGGTTATCACCAAACTTGACGGTACACCGATAACGCGAACCAGTAACTTTACCCGTTTCTGCAAGATGATACGAAATACTGATTCTGGATGTGCACGGTGTCTGCATTCCGACGCCATAATAGGCCGTTTGAACTTCGCTGGTCCCAACCTCCAACCNTGCCTCAGCTCGGGCTTGTTGGACGCAGGTGTGGGAATACACGTTGGCGATAAGCACATTGCCAACTGGCTTATCGGGCAAGTTCGGGATGGTACCCAGTCGAAAGAGACAGTAACTAACTATGCACGTTTGATCGGCGTCGATGAGGACGAACTCGAGGCAGCCTTCTTGGAAGTACCTTTCATGCCTCGAGAAAAGTTCCATAGAATTGCCGAATCGCTTTTCACGTTCGCCAACGAGCTTTCCCAGCGATCGTATGAAAAGTACCAACAGCTAAGGATGCATCAGCACGTCGCGCAATTGCAAATGGATCGGCACGAAGCATTGATGAAGGTGGTCGCCGGGGTCGCGCATGAGATTAATACTCCCCTGGGAGCAATCAGTTCCTGCTCAGCAACGATTGAATCTGTCGGAAGAGAGATTGTTGCTCAGATGCTCTCGCTGAAGTATGGAAGCTCAGGAGTCCAAAGGTCTTGCGCGGATTGGTTGCTGGAGATCTCTTCGGTAGCAAGCGTCTCAAATACTGGACTTAGGAGCTGTCATCTGAGGAACATCGAGGAAGTTCTCACAAGACTTGATTGTCTGGATNCGTCAAAGACCGCCGATGAGCTGGTCAATATTGGATTTCCAGACGACCTCGGCGCTTTGATGAAATTGACCATGGTCACAGGCTACGAAGAGATTGCAAGCCAGGTATCCAAAATCTCTGACTTGGTGAAGGCGTCACGAATTGTCAAGGAAGCAACGGAAATGGCCGCTAGGTTTGTTGTCGCTCTTCAAAATGCTCACCAGTAGAACGTAGGGCACTCAACGTTCGGCAGAATATAGTGGACCCCATTGTCAACACATGAATCTCGCCCTTTCTAAGCTTGCTTAGGCAGGGACTTTGACCTCAAGACTTGAGGTGTAGGTCGTCAAGGGCGG
>JGI26470J50227_1000458_pt1 | contig 16822 bp, 26 predicted proteins | sample FreactTroBogLake_FD_50227 | JGI IMG/M metagenome (IMG submission 50227) | reverse complement strand
AAATCCGGCCTACGTACACGAGCACCATAGGATTCTATAGTACGCGATAAGTTAGTTAGGTCTTCTTCAGTTTCGGCCAAGATCTGCTGCAGCTGATTCCTGACCTGGGCATTGTCAATAAAGTCAAAATAGTCCGGTGTGTATGCACGGCCCACTATGACTTCTTCTAAGGGTTGCCAGCTGGTATAACTGTTAATACGGGGTTTATTTTCCATGGTTCAATCTTTCTTGTAATATATTTAAACGATCCCACTTACTAGCCAAAAATAACCGACTGTTATGCTCCAGATCCGCCTGGCATGCAGCTAACCACTCGTCTAGCTCCGTCGGGCTGAGTGCAGCTATTTGTGCTATAGTTGATCGTACAGCTAGATAGCGTAGAGTGTTATCTCGGATCAAGTCGTAACTATTATCTATTACATGATCAAATGTACGATAGCCTAGACTGCGTAGTGCAGCCAATGACCCTGCAGCGCCCACTATAATGAACGGATGACCATGCTTTAAGCACTTAAAGGTCTTTTCGGTTAGGAAAGCGCCCCCGGAACCGTCACAATCAAACAGGGTTTCTAATATGATACTACAGTAAGTAGAGTCAAAGAGCTCGGCGCTGTGAAGACTATGATCGTTATGTGCTTGAGCAGAAAGATCATCACAACGATATGGACCTGCGTTGATAAATGTCGTCAAGTCGTCTCGTAGTGCCAGAGTATCCACTTCAATGGGATTGTCGTCGTACCTGTCGTCTGCAGTGATCTGAGTGTTATACGACCATAAAGAACCGTCTAATAGCCCCGTACGAACAAGGTCCGTGACAACAGTGGCACGCCACCACTTATGTGTGCGTGTAAGGCAAAGAAATCTCAATTCGCGTCTGAGAGCCCCAGTTTTAAAGAATTTTTCACAGTTTTTATTCCTAAGATAATACAGTAATTCATGGTCATTAAAATGGATACTATTTTCTATCGCGTCTGCAGCTGTGTTTCCACTGACAAATCGATATGAGTTCTTCGCTATCTTATTTTGTTCGCACAGATAATCTAACCGTTGTTTAATTATATTAGGGTTATCACCTTCGTGATAATAAAATAATATTCGAATTTGTCCGGCTCTTACGAGTTCTTTTACCGCAGCGGGTATTAATTCAATGTAGTCTATTGAGTAATCGAACCAGCCAAACTGTACAGGATATAGATACAGTAGACTCTTATTCTGATCTCGACGGGATAACTCTGCGGTCTGGGTAATACAATATGGATAACAGTGTAGATCGCAGTGATTAATTAACTCTACGGGTACAGTATTAGGATAATGACTACCAAACTCACGCCATGCAGGTGTATACGGTTCTGCAGGGTGTAGGGCTAGATTAGGATAAGGTCGACCCTTTATTAGACGGTCTACCACAAAGTTAAACATTCGAATCGAATTCCGTTAGCATGTCAGTTAGTTCTGCCCATAGTACGTCTGCAAAGCCACCACGATAGAAATGGCGGTAATTATGTTCTACTCGAGGTAATAAGTTCTGCCATAATTCTAATTTCTCGGCTGCGCTTCGCGCTTGTATTTCCGTTAAAATTTGTGTTACCGCCTCCATTCGGCCGATGGGATCTTCAATAGTATCGTATGTTTCATCTATATAAGGACTGAATGTTTCGAATCCGTATTCACGTAAATAGGCCAGACTGCCGGCTGGTGCCACCAGTATAAAGGGCATTTCCAGTGCTATGGCTCGAAATGTTTTCTCTGTTAAGTGTTGTCTACGTCCAAAGTATACTGTTTCTGTGGCGACGTATACGAGGCTATCTCGGGCTTCTGCAAAATTGGTTAAATGATAGCTGCTCATTAGCTGTTCATTTTCGTCTTTAAATAATCTGGGTAGTTCGGCTTGAGTTAATACATTGATTATATCGGGGTATACATCTTGATACTTTTGTGCTATACTAGCTATATCTACACCTTCGTACGGACATATTCTAGGTGCTGATATGTGATTATCTTGTAAATTATGTTTGAATACGTTATAAAGGAATAATACTCTGTGATCTCTTTGACCTCCAATAATACGATTTGGGCTCATAAAAGTTCGAGTTGGCCGGCGATCTCGTGCTCTAGGAATTAAGTATGCGTAATTATAACCTCTATACCAGTCTTGACAGGCCCATCCGTGATAAAAATAATAATGCGGTCGCCAGCCGTATCGATCACATAGTGCATCAACATATTCACCGCGTTCACTTACTATAATATGTCCGTTTGGAGTTGGAAAGTCCCGGACCCAATCAACGCTTCCCACTCCAGTATCGGCGACTTTCCTTGACCCTATATCGCGATTACGAAACTTGACCTCATCAAATAATGGCTCAAATAAGTCTAAATGCACAGGTTCTTGATCATGACAAAAAATATAATCGTTTTCTGCTATGCTATCGCTACCTAGATTAAATAATGCATCTGGGCCGGTATTGCCAGGCGGGTCACAAAAAAATACCCTAGTGCCTGGGCAATGTTCAGCAAACCAAGGCCAAAATGTATGGTTGTAAATCTCATCTATTCTAATCATGTTTGATATATTTTATTCTGGCGTTAAACCCGATCTGTTTGTACACGAGCAGGCTGCAGCAACGATAGAACAGGCTCGAGAGTTGTCGCGTACTAGGTATTTCTGGTGGATAAACTATTTAACTGATTATAGTTCGTTTGACTTTTTATTTGAACCTGTGCCTTGGGAAAAGAATCAACGGCATGCTTGGGCAAGTCAATGGCAAAGGGATAGTGGCACATACTTGATTCCTAAAAATGGATATACAGCGACTAATTATAGACAAGATACAACTTTAACAAGATTAAGTAGTCGAGATAATTGGACTAATATAACAGATAATTTTGATTATTCCTGGCATCCTGATTATACGGAACCTCCGTTAATATATCAATTTGGTACACAGCATCAAAAAACGGGTGGTCCTATATATACCATGGAGGGAGCTACACAGATAAAGTATGTACGAACTCCGTATTATAATAAGACCAGCACAGATAATAATTGGCTTATTCCAGACAATGTAGATATTAGTTCTTTTGACTTTACCTGGCACCCAGATGCAACAGATGGTGATTATATATATCAATTCGGTACACAGCATCAAAAAACGGGTGGCCCAAAGTATATTATTCCAGGTGCACAGGATATTAAATTTGTTGATCAAATACGGATAAGAACACAACGGACCGCGGAGAAAGTATATGTTGTTGATCACCTGGACGATAATATAACTATAACTTTAAATCAAATACAAGATAAAATAACAAATATAACGTCTGTTCGTTATTTTGACAACTATTTAGATACACTAAAAAGAATAGCCCGTAATGCAGATAAAGATGGGCTGGAGTTTATCTGGGTAATCAGTAGTGTTTGTGATTATACTGACTTTGACTTTACCTGGCATCCTGAACAATGGCAAGCAGGAATGTTACATGTATTTGCTAGTAATAATAATAAGTTTGGTGATACTTTCTTTATGCATGTGCCTACATTTCGATATCGTGCAGATAAGATTGAATTACTAGATTGGTACGATATTAATTATGTGGGAGTAACTATACCACGCAGACCATTACCCATTATAAGGCACACGTACGATACTCATGTTGCGGCAGTTAAGACATTAGATTTTGCTGGACCCTTGGCTATTTTTACTACTGAAGATAATCAAGATTATAATAATATACCTGCTGTACCTTTGTGGAGAGAAAAGACCAAGACTATTGTTCCGTTAAGTGCAGGAGCCAGCGTTGCTATTATTCCTAAAGCATCAGTTCCTTATATTAAAACGCAATTATATGACTATCCTAATATACTCCGAACACAACGACATTTATATATAGATAGTCCGTTAGACGTAGTGTTTATTGATAATGGTGAACCTAATGCTGATGCAAATTATAATCATTTAAAGTGGACCGCAGAACGAGCAAACGATATTAAAATACATCGTAGCACAGGAGTTAATGGGCGGGTGGCCAGTCAATATGCCGCTGCTAAATTAAGCACCACTCCGTGGTATTTTTTAGTGCCAGCAAAACTGCGTGTTGATGCAAACTTTGATTGGCAATGGCAACCAGATCGATTACAAGAGCCCAAGCATTATATTTTTCATGCAAATAATCCTATTAATGGATTAACATATGGCCATATGTCCATGGTTGCAAATAATAAACAATTAACTTTAAATACACAAGGTCTAGGATTGGATTTTACCTTAGACTCTGCACACGAAGTAGTTCCTATCTTAAGTGGAACAGCAGAATATGCACATAGTCCAATGGTTGCGTGGCGTACTGCATTCCGAGAATGTATTAAACTTCGAGCAAGTTTACCAGATGTAGAAAACGAATACCGGTTAACGCAATGGTTAACACAAGATAATACTCCGGATCAATGGAGTCTAAAAGGTGCAGAAGATGCTGTGGAATACTATGACGCTGTTGACGGTGACTTTGCTGAACTTAAAAAGTCTTATGACTGGGCTTGGTTGGCTAGTTATGCGTTGATAAAGCGGAATCTAACGCCCGATTAAGATAATGCACAATCAAGCACACTATCGATTATATATTCTACTTCCAAATCTGATAATTCTGGGTAACATGGCAGTGATAGCACTCGTCTACTTAACGCACTGGCTACACTGAGTATATCCGGTCCCGCATAATCCGTATAAGCAGGTAATTCGTGCAAGGGCTCTCGATAGTGGATCTTTGTTTCGATACCCTTAATAGCTAAATTGCGTTGTAGTATGTCTCTATGGTCAACATCGATAACAAATTTATGATAACAATGCGTTTCGAAGTTATGTACATCAATTAAACTTCTAATTCCAGTATTCTTTAAACGACCCATCCAGTATAAGCAAATATTAGCACGACGGGCTTGCCATGCATCAATATGTTGGGTTTTAACCATCATTTGGGCGCACTCTATTTCACTCATACGACTATTTGTTCCGATGCTTGTATGATTAGGTTTACAGTTGTTTGTCCACTCGCGAGCAAATTCTAATAAGTCTAAATCGTCTGTAACTACCGCACCGCCATTACCGTAGGCGTTTAAGTTCTTCATTGGGTCAAATGATATAGCGGTAGCATTGCCCACACGATTGCCTTTATTTGCTAGCCAGTGTTGTGCGCCATCTTCTATAATCAAGTCCGTGCCCCAAAAGCGATCAGCATTAACCGCTGCACCGTATAGGCCAACTAGGACAGTTGCCTGTATGCTAAGTTCGTTGGGTATTTTCTTTTTATCTAATAGGCCGTGATAGTCTGTATCTGCTATATAAACTTCCCAACCGGCACGAATAAATGCATTGGCAGTTGCCACATACGTCATAGCAGGTACAACTACTGTGGGCGGAGTTACACTAGATTGTAGTCGATAATATTCAGCAATTATCTCTAAGGCTTGACTACCCGAGTGACAAGTTATAGCATATTTGGAATGATTTTTTCTGGCTAACCAATTTTCAAACTCGGCGGTGTGATTACCCTGCATGAGTTGACCCGAGCGCAGTACTTCATCTGTGGCATCTAATATCTCTGTGCGGAGATTGTTATACTGCTTTTTTAATCCTGTGAAGGGGATTTTAAGCCCGTTCATAATTATCTATTAAATTGGGGAGAATCTTTAAGCCATTCATGGTATTCTTGGAATCCTTGTTCTATATCAGTTAGTGGTAAAAAGCCAAAATCATTGTATGCCTTACTGATATTTAACTGACCACGGCTCGGAAAGTTATTATCTGGTTTGTTGATTTGTATTATGCCCTTACCGACAATTTTAATGGCTAATTGTGCAGCTTCTAGTAGGCTACGGGCAGAACCGCGTGTTACATTATAAATTTCATTATCAGTGTACGGACTAATTGCGGCAGAGACAATGCCATCAACTGCATCATCTACATGAGTAAAATCTAAGGTTTCGTTACCACCGTTTACTTGTATAACACCATCACGCATGGCAGTTAGTAAGAACTTACTTACCACACGATCTTCCACATCCCTTGGACCATATACAGCACTGGGTCGCACAATAGTATACGCCATATTATATCTGCGCTGATAGTCTTCTACTAACCACTCCCCGGCCAACTTCATAATACCATATTGCCCTAACGGGTGACACTTATGATTCTCATCAATGCCCTCCTTAAACTTGTCAACAAAATTGCCATAGACCATACTGGAACTAACATAAACAAATTTGCGTACACGATTGTGGGCACTAGCTTCNAGTAAGTTAAGTAGGCCTTCGCTCATAGCACGACTACCTATCATTGGGTTAGAATTAACTACCTTTTGTCTAGGAAAACTAGCCAGGTGTATAACTATTTCTGGTTGCACAGCAAGGAATATCTTGGGAATATCCGGGCTACTGATATCACAGATATAGCGTTTCTGTGTGCGAATATATCTTGATCGCTCGGTCATTAGCGAATCAAGTTCTCTACGATCGACTACACCGTAGGTAGTCATATTGTCTATAACAACAACTTCGTGTCCTTGACTTTCGAGCAAGGCAACTACATTATGCCCTATAAAGCCAAGCCCGCCTGTTACTAAGATTTTTGCCATTTAAGTGCCCAGTAAGTTTGATCTTGTTCTCTAAGTCTGGCAACGATATAGTATTTGTATCCAAAGCTATTAGGATCAACCGAACGGTGCCAGAACGGAGTCTCAACAGCGTGTTCCATAACCCATTGCCCGGCTTCACTTTGTTGCCACTCATACATGGGTTGTGCCGCATACAAGTCTGGATCCTCGACATCGCCCATGATAAATTCATGCACCTTTACATCAGAGATCTTTACAGGGGTATCGTTGATTACCTTCCACTCGGGCTCTTTAAATAACTTTTCAGCTTCAGCAGAACGAGAACGATTTTTAGGATGTTGTAGTTCGTTTATAGTTTTGAACATACTATTATTATAGCAAAAAAACTCTAGATCTTGCGACCTAGAGTTTGCCTAATAATTTATCTGTTTCGGGTTGAACGAGATTGGCCACAGCCTTGATGTCTACCACAAAATCCACATCTCGAATTTCATGATCGTGCTCTTCAAAAAATCTTGTAAGCATACTTTCGACTTCTTCTAACTGTAAGCCCTGCTTGATTAGAGTATGTATATTAATAGTCTTTTGACGACCGCCTGCCAGTTTAACTACAACCTTTTTAATACACTCTAACGGAACATCAGTCTTGTTTACATCAGCAAGTATGAGTTCCCATTGGTTTAAAAATTCGTCATCAACTTGCATCAGCCGCTACAGTCTTGGGCTTGTTAGGACCACGGCCGCGTCTTACAGGCGCTGCCGCTACTGGTGTAGATACTGGCGTGGTCTCGGAAAATGCCTTAGCTGAAACTGTAGGATCCATTCGTTCTGCATCCTTCTTCATGCGGGCTGCTTCTGCTACCATATTCCTAGCATTAACTTCCATGGCCTTGGCCTGTGCCAGCATGTTAGCGGCAATGTCACGATCTGACAATGCACCATCTTGTCCGGCTGTAAGTGTAGGAGGTGCAGTATAATTAGGGTTAGCCTGTTCTGCCTTGTAACGGGCCTCGGCAGCTCGCTTAACCTCAGGAGCAACCATACCACGGCTAGCATCATTCTCGGCCATTTTTCTAACAGCAGCATCACCAAGTTTCATTTCATTCAACATCTTGTTTAACTCGTCTAAACGAATCCTACTTGCTGTATTCGGTGTCATAATGATATCGGCGGTGCGTACTTTTTTAATCATGCGCTCTTGGTGCAGAGTTTCAAGAATGGCACGACCATCTGGAAATAGGCTGCGATGTAGTGCATCGGCTAGTTGTTCTGCTTGTTGACCAATGTCGCTTTCCAAAACCTTTTGAATAGCATCTTGCCATACCGCTTGGATGGTTTCAGGGTATACAATCAAACACATATGATCTTCGCCTGGTACTTCTCTAAATAAAACACAGACCTTGCGATCTCCGTGCTTGCCTACATGTTTCATAAATGCCATTTCATTCTCCTTGGGATTCGGTTGTAGCTGGTATTGCCACTTGGGTTGCTTCTTCCTGTGCTTTGGCTTGAGCGATAATTGCATCAAGGAAGGCTGTGAGCTTATCGTAAATTGCGCCTACTTGAGTTAATTCTGCACCACGGAAAGCACCGCGTGTACTAGCCAGGTCTACGATGTTCTTAAGTGTATCGAGATCTGCAATGGTAATTTGGGTCGAGTCTTTTGTATTTTCCATGTAGATATTTAATTAAGATTATAAAGCACAGAAAATAAAACACCCACTTTTAGGGGTGTTTTGGTAAAATTGATACTAGTTTTAGTTAAGTTTATAGTTGATATAAGCTAGACCAAACGATATTGCGGCGCCAACGTAGTTACCTTGACCAAGATCCTGGAATCCTGATAGTGTTAAGAATCCAATTAGGAACCAGGTAATTTCTTTTTGATTATTCAAATACCACTGTCTAAAACTATCCATGTCAATCCCTTGTAGAGTCTAATAAAAATTCAAACGGGGTCATAGTAACCCAGCCCCGTTGTTTTGTTTCACGAGCATAGTAAACAGATAACCATACCCATGATCCACTTGAAACTGCCGTAGGAATCCAAGCATAATGTTGATTATACCAACGGCCGTTATGTCTAAAATTTAGTTCCACTATTCTTCCCCTTCAAGTTCTAAATCCTGGCTAACCATATCTACCATACAACTATAGCAGGTAGGGCAAAATGCTACAGGTAGTATTCCAAAGTGCCCTTGTATTCCACCTTCATCATCGGTAAAATCACAGGAGCATACATTACACCGGTGATCCGTGCCTACGTGCTCAAATCCTTCAATCATTTCTCTTGTGCCTTTCTAAAATGCAAACCAAAAAACACTCCTATTGCTATGCCAAGTGCAAACACAATAATTTCAATTAAGCCGTTCATTTCTCTTGTGCCTTTAGTAATTCTCTTTAACAATATAGTATTGAGGCTTCTTATATTCTTCAAGGATGTTTTGTTCTTTGATAAACTTGTTCATCTCGGGTGCGGTAAAAAACATCTTATGGATTACCGGCTTGTGAGTTGCAGTATCTACTACTGATAGGAACCAGGATTTTACAGCCATATTATTCAACTCCTAAAATTTAACTATACTACATTATAACATATCGGAGTTTACTGGTCAACCTGGGCTAAATAAGGGTGTAGTTCGCGATACTGGAATATCCAACTACTCTAACACTGAAAGGAAGTGCCAGCAATGATATTTACCGCCCACCTAATTACACCTACAGAAGTTATTGATTTAATCAACAACCATAAAACTTCCTATTTCAAAATAGTAAAAAATTACTATCCTACATTGTTTGAGCATGCTAACACGCTTAAAGGAACTTCACTAAAAGAACAACTCTACAACTACTGCTACCCAGGAGATCACAAGTGCTTAACCTGCGGATCTGACCAAGTTAAATTTCGAGAATTTACCACTGGATATAAACAATATTGCTCTCCGAAGTGTTCGTCTAATAGCATCGCTTGTAAAAACGGTCAACAATCATTTCTTTCGGACCCTAATCGTGTTAAAGCGATGATTAAAAAACGCAAACAAACTATTAAAAAACGGTTCGGTGTATCTACCTGGTGGCATACTGCTGAAGGTAAACAACAAATCGACGAACATAACAAAAAGATTAAGGCTAAATTTCCGATGGAAGTAAACGGGAGATCTCGCAAACAATACACAGCATCTGCCCGGCACCAAACTAACTTAACTTACAAACAGTATAAGCATATTCTTGATCCTAATAATCTTCGGTCTCGCGAATATGTTCTTGATCATGTGTATAGTGTATTCGACGGATTTACTAACGAAATTCCTGTAAATATATTATGTCATTACACTAACTTAACGCTAATACATAAGACCGACAATTCATCTAAGAATTGCCGATCCGATAAAACTATAGAACAACTTTACGAAGATTACGAATTAGCCTCTTCTGAATAATATGCCCACTGCCCCCAAGGCGGTATAATACTAGTAGTGCCGTGCATGATAAAAACTGTATCTGTATATTGCTCATCGCCCCAACTTCCGGCCGGGTAGCCATCTGTGAACATAATATGACGCTTGGGTTCAATTTCGTTTTCTTTAAAGTATTGGAATACACAATCAAAGTCTGTACCGCCACCGCCCATGATTTCGTAGCCGGTAATATCATCTAAGTTTTCCGAATCAAACTGCTGTGGGTTATAAACCTGGGTATCAAAGGATAATACATGGATACGGTATGCTGGGAACTGTTCCATAATACCTGCTACTTCTGCTAAGAAGTCTTTAAGCATCTTATCGCCCATTGATCCAGAAGCATCAATACTAACAGCAATATCAATCATTGGATCCAGCTTCATGCCTGGCATAACGGCATCCATGTGCCAACCTTTACGGCTACTACGCATCCAAGTATAGTCTGATTTAATAGTTGATTCTAATTGCATACGGAGCAACTCGCGCCAGTTCATTTTAGGTGCTGTCATATCTTCAATAATACGACGAACACCTGCAGGCAAGTTACCTGCGCCATCGCTTGCGGCCGCAGCCGCTAAGACAGCTTCTTTGATTTCATCTTTAATCTGTTGGCGTTCTTCTGCAGATAGTTTAGGACGACCTTTACCACTACCAGATTTGTCACCATCTTCGCCTTCACCCTCACTGTCGTCGCCTTCACCATCTAAATGCTCGTCTAGCATCTTGTCAATTAAACTACCAATGTCAATTTTTTCCGCATTCTCATACAATATGTCGTAGACTTCCTCGGAACTCATGCCATCATATTTTGCATCAAATAAACACGGTACTGTGGTAATAAACTCGCCCACACGATGTTTCTTTAAGTCAGCATTTACACAATAGTCATTGGCAATGTTAAACAATTGATGATCTCGATCGCCCTTGCGACCAAAGTGATCATAGACACAATGTAATACCTCATGACCAAAAAGGAACTCAACTTCTTTTGGTTTGAGCATGTCAATAAAGCGACTATTATAGTAGAAGTTACGGCCATCGGTAGCGGCAGTGGCACACCACTCGTCGGCATTGACTAATTTTAAACGAGTAGCCAAGTTACCAAAAAACGATGCACGGAGTAGCAAGCCCACACGAGCAGTAATCAGTTTTTCGCGGATTTCACGATCTAACTTAGGATCGGTAGGACCCAACAAGTCTTTAAACTTCGCCGACTCTTTTTTGTTTTGGGTACCAGTTGTCATTGCATATCCTTGTTATTCATTATACTACTATTATACAACAACTGGATTTATTGGTCAACCTGTGTTTTCCAACGAAATTTGTAGTTTCCACAGTCGTATATCTTGAGATAACCGTATTGATTCATTATTTCCGATTCGGTTAAGGCAGAATCTGCCCCACAAGATATTAATTTATTTTTGGTAAAACTGCTTCGATGATATCGAATATTATTTTTAATATACCAATAACCGGTATTTGCCATATTATCAGTCACATTATCAAACTCTAGTTGATAATAAAGCCCACCATTACTCCAACAACGATTGGCGTAACTAATTATAGATTTAGGATTAAATTTAGTAATAAAATATTTGAATAATTTACCAGCCCCACCAACAACAGTATCTTTAGAACAATATCTCATTAATTCATAATCATCATTGGTATATCTGGATTTACTAAAGCTCATTACTGAAATAAGCTCACTCTGATACACTAGTCCATATTTATAGGTTGCCGACGTTGTTCCTTGCAAGTGATACTGTTGGACAAATTGTCTATAATCTTTCCCGCTCAATTCTACAATTTTACATTTTCTAGCAGGTATTGTTTTAGAACATCCTAATACACTTGCTAACCGACTACATATTATTTCTTTTTTATTAATCCATTCATCTTCGAATATACTAATTAGATGAATTCCTTCCTCGGCGCTACGCAAAAATTTATTTACATGATAATCCGAATCTTTAAACTCAGTCGAATGCCAATATACACCATTAAATTCAATAGCAATCTTTTTTTCAGGAATATAAATGTCATATTCTAAATCACCCAATATACTACGATCATTGCAGGTATATTTAATTTGCAATGAATCTAAATAATTTTGTAATTCTAATTCACCTTTGGATTTATTATGTGGGTAGCAAGTTTTGCATCTAGGAATTCTACCATAGTCAACATGATCATCGAATTGATTATTACATATAATACATTTCCATGAATAGAAGTTTTTTCTGGAACTACCAATATAACTATCTCGAGTAAACATCGGAGTGACATGAGTTGCAAGTCGGGTTACAACTTGCTCAAAGCCCTGCGATTGTTTATCGTATGATAATCTGTTATACAGGTTATCATAATTTCTTGATTTAATGGTGCTACTGCGTTTTTTTTGAACTGTGGCTGATTGGCTAATATTTTCTACACCATATTTCTCAAGCCATGTTTCCACTCTTTTGTCAATCACATGGCTCATGTCACACCCTTTTCTTGACTCACTGATATAAGCGGCAAAACACGCACAGTTACTAATATTATCACAAAATCCGTATTGATGTGTTTTTGTATTGAAGGTCATTTTATTTCCCTCCTTGCATACTGGATTTGGTTTTTTGTTTAATATATAGTATATTCTTTCTTTCATAGTGCAATCAACTAGTAACGCCGACTCACTCATAACCCACTTATGCAATTCTGTATTTGTTTTATTTTTTAACACCTGCCCGATAACACGGGAATTTGTGTTGGTTATTAGTTCTTGCAGTTTATGTAGCATGATAGTTGACCCTATGTATATTAAGTATTTAGTATCAACCGTTAATTATTTAAATATTTTAATATAAAAAAACTCTGCGCAGATTCTGACCAAAAATCAAGACAAACTTGTGACTCATAATGGTAACGATGTTGCCACCCTTCTTCCTTCATCGACTCCCATTCTATAGCATCGTGCGGAACAAGTCCTTTATGATGTCGTATAGTAAACCCAAGTTCGCGTTTCATTCGCCAGCTTACTAACATGGTAGCACGACCGTGTTCTTCTAATAAACGATGGTGTAGTTCTTCAAACTCGCGAACACTGTGGAATATGATCAAGTTCCGTTTAATGGTTATTTTCATTCCGTTCCATCCACAATATCAATAGTTCTTTTAGCATGCCAGCCCATGCGACCTTCTGCATCCATGCGTTGAATATCTTCAAGAGCTGTTCGCATAACTTCGTTTTCTTCTTTTAACTTATACATTTGATTTCGTAAGTTGCTGGCGTCCACCCATGATCCAATGGCACTGATAAATCGAGCAATTAGCCACGACCAATCGATCATTGAAATCTCAACCTAAACATTAATGCATCTCGTTCGTTGGCAAACCAATAAGTTTCAGGTTGTGGTCCTTGGCCTAATGCCACACTCATAGCGATATCTGGAAAGTCTCTCCACCAGGTCACATTCCAGTTGCCTATATTACACATACACCAAGGCTCACACTCGGTATAGTGCGAGGAGGTCTTTACTGAGACTGTTAATTGAGGATTACGCTCTCCAACCATTATTTAAACTTCAATGTAAAAAAGGTAGCATCAGCAGGATCAATAAAGTAGAAAGCCGCAGCTTCATCAAAGTAGGCGCTGACATCACTAGTTTCGACCAACTCAGACCACATCAAACTTAAATTGTTTTCTCTACAGTACTTCTTCATAGCCCACATACGAAACGCAGGATCGTTGATATAGACTGCATGGCACTGATTCAACGCTTTTTCTGGCGGCCTAGGCAGTGTGTAATTGTTTACGTGCATTATCTATTAAACTTTAGTATAAACATTAAATGTTTCTTCTCATCAACTATGCTATAAGCAAGCGTAACATTGTCACCATCAAACTGCAACTTAACTCCATAGTATTCTCTAACATAATCGTCGAACGTTAAGAAACCTTGCCCAACAGGCACAGCACGAGCAAGTTCGTCATACTCGTTCTTAACTCGTTGGAGTCTAAGGAAGTGTTGGGTATCACCACCTATGATAGTATCTAAGCGAGCCGCTGTATTGGCGTAGTATTCGTCTTTACTCACCTGACCACCATTTGATTGTTTTTGCTCGTAGTTTAACTATAGTAAATTCGTGCTTATCTACTCTGTGTCGACGAGCGTCCCACTGTGGTTTGATCAAGTAAACACCGTTAGCATTTTCCAACCATACCTTGGTGCTACGGGCAACAAAGTCATCGTGTGTTTTAAAACACATCTTGCCATTGTCCGCAGGTGAGCAGTTATACATGCACCAATAGCGCCACTTGTCGCCAAAAATGGTTCCGTCGTATCCTGGATCTATTTCGTAATAGTAATTCATTTAGCCCACTTTAATTGAAAATAAGTTGCCATCTGTTCGTCTTTAAATTCAAACTCTACTGTACCCGGCGTTATAATCTCGTCTCCTAACCAGCTATTTACTTGCGGAACGTAACGCCATGTAAAGTTCTCTTTAGAGCATAGCTCTTCCACTTGCTCTTTGAGCACCAACGCATCCGCGGCATTACGCACAATGACAATCATCCCCATCGTAGCATGAACCAAGTGTAATCTTCGTCGTTGTCAAAGATATAATATACAGTATCAAAGGCTCCTCGTGGACTATTAGGATCGACTCTATACCTAAATGCTTCACGACAACGCCGTCCGTATTGTCTTGGTGTTTCCAAATGTTCAACTGGCAAGGTGCGTTTGGCATTCCAAAACGCACGATTAAATGCATCATTTAACACATTAACTCTAATCATGACCACTTTAATAAAAACATCATACGCTCACGGGGATTACCAAAGTTAAGCAAGGATCCAAAATGATGATTAACACCGTTAGGTAAGTGTGCGCCCATCCATTCATATATCTCATACTCATTGGCCTGCCACCAATCGTGATCCAGTATAATCAAACTGGGTTGATACTGATCTCCGGTAACTTCAAACCGCTTACCCTGTTGTAAATCAGCCGGTTGTTGTGGCTGACTCAACTTGGATCTCCGTATCTTATTTTAAACCAAGCCAACTCGTCGGTGCCTTTGACATAGATTTTATGTCGCCGCCAGTCAACTGTAAAGGCCCACTGTGGATTGGTATTGGGTTGATCTTTTTTGATATCTTCGGTATATCCATAAGTTGCACTCATCCACTTACGGGCTTCGTGGAATTCTAACATATTAGGCACATCAATGATGTATTTAAAATGCTCGTTAGGAACGGTATCTTCTAAGGTATAGTTTATGATTGCCATTTTAAATTGAACATTGTAGCGTGGGCGTCTTCTTTGATTCTAATTTGGTAGCGTTGATACTGCCACTCGGGTAAACATCTATCCATCCACAATCCTTCTTGTTCTGGCGTATGTTTGGGCCCTATATTTTCCAAGCACCACGCTCGAATACTTTCAATATATTCTTCATTGGTGCTTAGAAAAGTAAATTGGTAACAGGTTTCCATTGTATAAAAGGTTGGAGGGCGGCGCGAACACAGCCCGTGTAATACAACTTATTCGCCCCAACGCAGACAATACCACATATAATCCTTTTCACTGCGGAAGAATAAGTAGCCCTGTCGCCGCCACCAGCGTAGTCCGTGAGTGATATTAACTCCTTTGTATTTCTCCCACAAAGGCTCTCCTTCACCGCCAAATGTTTGCTTACACCACTCCATCCTGGCCCAGGCTTCTGGCATCTTGGCTTTGAATACCTGTTGGTATTCGCCACTCTCCCGTATGTAGGATTTTTTCACGGCTTGAACTCCATATAAGGTGCTATGTCATTGTCAAATATCTGTGCCATTTGTCTGTGTAATGCTTCACGCTCTTGATCAGTCATTCCACAAGAGAATGGATACGGGCCAAACTCTCCAGTGGATCGTTCTAAGCCATAGTCGTGCCTGTAAGTCCGACACATACTGTGGATAATCGCTTCACGAGTTTTCATTCCAAATCTCTCCAAGGATACACAGCATAGTAATCACCGGGCATACCAAATAAGGCTGTCATCACAGTAGGTTGTTCCACGGGCACATATCCGGCAAAATACCTACGAGGGCCACCCCATCTCGAAGGTCTGCGTTTGATCTTGAACCAGTGTTCAATGGTGTTGGGGTCTTCGCTGGCCCACTCACAAAATCGAACCAGGATTTTATAACCGTTCTTTGTGCCAACGACTTGGCCAGGAACTCTGCGACCCCATTTGCCATCATAGCAGACTGCCACTTTAGTTCCTATTTTCATAGATCTTCCTCCATCACAGTGGGCACATCTTGCCAGTCTGACCACCACAGTTGCGGATAATGTCCGCCTGGATCATATTCTTGACGGAACTGTAGCACTTGTTCACGCACATCTTTGGCCACTGTGCCTTCCCAGTATTGATGTCCGGTCCTGCGACTGACCCAGCGTAGTTCAACTTTCATTCTTTATCGTCCCGTAACTGTGCCATTATTGCCCGTTCCTGAACCGGGTCAACACGCTCAAAACCACCAAAAAAACGGTGTGCTTGTCTGCTCCAGCGTAGGCGGACGATCCAGTTACCTAACCTCAGTAGGCCGCCCCTACTGTTCCGATCCCGCCAGGGATACAGGTTCAGGCCCTGGCGAGTTGCGGTTCCTTCCTGTCTGATATAGATCACGATTCAACTCCAAAATGTTCTAGAATCATTCTATTCGACCATTTACCCCAATCTTCACTATATTGATTGCTTACTACTTCAGCACACTC
>JGI26470J50227_1000457_pt1 | contig 16832 bp, 15 predicted proteins | sample FreactTroBogLake_FD_50227 | JGI IMG/M metagenome (IMG submission 50227) | reverse complement strand
CCCCTCGGGTCTAACCCCGCCGGATAGAGGACAAGTCTAAATTCGGACATTTGAGGCATAAAAATCCCAATATGCCAAGAAAATTTTTTGGACTACAGGTACTAACACCCGTGTAGTTCACGCTCAAATTCCGACCGAAAAGAGTTCGAAATGTTACATCTAGATAAAAATTTAGATTTCTCCGACCACAATCAGAGAGTCACCAGCCTGCACTTTGTAGGTCTCCAATTTTGAAGGATTTAGTTCCACGCCCGCCTTGTTCTGTGAATTATTTTTAGCGCCGCGTAAATATCCGATTGCTGACTCGCCACAATCTCGCGCAGCAGCAACCAGAGTTGCATAAGTAACGGTTTGACCAATCGATGCGTATCGTTCTATCGGTTGCACATTTACTGATGCACCATCAGCATCAAACAAGTCATCGAATACGGGTGATAGCTCTGGATTCTCGGTAAGTTGTGTCGCCATTAGGGCAGCTAAGTTATCACTCACAACTAGATCGTCTGCATTCGCTACTTCTGCAAGTTCTGCTTGTCGTGAGTTGAGAATCTCCGCGACTAATCTCGTGCGCTCAACACCGTTTCCATCTTGGTCAAAGAGCCGGTTGAGCAGCAACATCGTCAATAATGTTCGTCCGTCTGCGTCCTGGGCAGAAATTTTTTCCCGGTAGGCAAGAACAATAATTTCGTCATAGCGCTTCCGCGCCGCAATTCCTGCCAGTTCATCAACGCTGCCGTCGTCCGCTTGGAAAGTTACTTTAACGCCGGCGACCGAACGAGGTGGAAGATGTTCTTTTTTGATGAGTTCGGGATCGGCGATCACTTGAACGCTCGATCCACGAGTCAAAAATGGGNCGAGCTCATCCAACACGATGCGTCCCATATGCGACCACCCGATAAAGAGCAGGTGCTCAGGCTTCGGACGGTGGTTCGCTGATCGAGGCGCGCGGACGCTATCCAAGTCCCGTCGCAATCCACTGAAAATTACTTTGTCGTCATCCTCTGCGATAGCGATGACTTGGTCACCGACCTGAAATTCGTACTCGGCCTCGGGGTTAATGAGGATGCGACTATCTGTCTGTCGCACTCCAATCACGGAGGCCTTATTAAAGGCCACGAGCGCATCACCGTAGTGCTTTCCAACCAATTGCGCGGCTTCTTGGAAATAGATTTCATCACCTTCAAAATCGAGCAGGTCAAGAAATACAGCCGCCAATCCTGGCTGGCGGCTAGCCTGCGCCGTTACCCGCGCGATGATTTCATTCGAATTTACGGTGAGCACTTTTCCATTGGTCGCCTGAGAGAGCGCGTGCGCATGGGAAACGTCATCAATCTCGGCAATTACTGGAATGTGAACGCCACCGGTCGCCGCGATAATCGCCAAAATAGTTGAAATAATCGCGGCATCACCAGTCGAGTCATCGTCAAGAGCAATCACCGACTTAGCGGCTGCGATATTTGCCATCGTCAAATTCTTTGGGTTTGTNGGATCGCCAGTTCTTAAGACAATCGTGGTCTTGTTCAGGGATGACACCCGAGTCTCAATTTCGCTTTCCATGAAGTCAATCGATTTCTCCGAGAGAATAACGATTGTAGATTTACGCTGGTTGCTATTTGCAATCGCCAATTGCTCAATGATTGGAAAAATGCGATTCGACCAGCCGAGGATTACCACGTGATTGGCTGCAATTACNGCGCTTTTACCGGATTTAATGTTNGCCAGACGCGTAGTCAAGCGAGTGGTGATAAAACCAATAATTGTCGCCGACACAGAAATAGTTGCGATCCAGGTCAGGAAATAAAGAAGTTTGTCTGCGATAGATCCATTAGGGACATTTGAACCGAAAAATATTGCATTAATTTCATTCCAGAAACCACCACGAACGGCGGGCAATAGTCCGCCCTTGGGTAGTGAATAAAGTGCAAGTCGAACCACCGTGATACCGAATGCAGCGACGAGACCTATCCCTGCAAGCGCTAAAACGAAAGCTCCGGGACCTCGAGAAACAGCATTATCGAAGTGGTATCGGGCGCGTTGACGAAGCGGCGGATTACTCATGCGCAGAGAATAAAGGGAAATACTTCATTAGACCACGCTGCGGTTGAGGGTGAAAAGGGTGATATTTCGCNNGAGCCGATCAATCTGCGAAGAGAACCTTCTCCAAAATTTCATCGATCAGCAGCTCCCATGCTGCGGGATCCATTTGTCTCGGCGTGAAGTCGTCAACAACTTTTCCCATTGTGTATGCCTGCACTAATACCGCAACCGTGCGCGCATCTATTTTCTTATTTGCCCATCCGCACTCTTTAGCTTCGCGAAATAAATCAGAGAGGGCCTCGGTCAACCGCTCCTGCTCTAATCCCAAGTTCACGCGCATACGTGGATTGTTAACCGCATGACCGACCGTCTTCACGCGTTCAAAACGTTGTGGTTGCAATTCGAGAGATTGTGTATGACGTGTCACTTGCTTGAGGCCGTTGAGCATCTCTTCGCGTGAATTTGACGATTGAAGAATTTGATTCATCACACCGACCGAATAGTCCACCCACTTTGCGAAGCGTGCGACCATCGCGTGCTCTAACAACTCTGGAAAATCTTCGAAATGGTGATAGAGCGAACCCTTGGAGATGTTGGAAATTTCTAGTACTTCATCGCTGCTGATTTGCTCGACGCTCTTTTTCTCCATCAAAGCAAGGACCGTGTCGATCAGGGTCTGCTTGGTCGGATGAATTGCGGTGCGCGGTGCCACTTCTTTAGCTGTGCCCATCAAAGAGCGATGTCACGGATCCGTCCTCGAATACTTCTCGAATCGCACGAGCCAAGAGTGGTGCGATAGAGAGAATGGTTAGGCCATCGAAACGGCTCTCTTCTGGAATCGGAAGAGTGTCGGTCACGACAACTTCGCTGACGCGTGATGCCTTCAAGCGCTCAACAGCTGGGCCGGAGAGAACCGCGTGCGTGGCCGCCACGATGACGCTCTTAGCGCCTTCCGCGAACAATGCGTCGACCGCCTTGGTGATTGTTCCGGCGGTATCAATCATGTCGTCGATTACAACGCAGGTCTGGCCCTTGACGTCGCCAACGACGCGACCGGTTACGGATTCGTTTGGAATTCGTGGGTCGCGGGTCTTGTGGATGAACGCGATAGGACAGCCACCCAGCATGTCCGACCAACGTTCTGCGACGCGGACGCGACCAGAGTCAGGCGAAACAATCGTGAGGTGATTGCGGTCAACCTTGCTTCCGACGTAGTTGGTCAGAAGCGGCAAAGCAAAGAGATGGTCAACCGGGCCATCGAANAATCCTTGAATCTGTGAGGTATGTAGGTCGACAACCATCAATCGATCGGCGCCGGCGGTCTTGAAAAGGTCAGCCATCAATCNAGCAGAAATTGGCTCGCGACCACGATGCTTCTTATCTTGGCGGGCGTAACCGTAAAACGGAGCAACCACGGTAATGCGCTTTGCAGAGGCGCGCTTGAGCGCATCGACCATGATGAGTTGTTCCATGATCTGCTTGTTAACCGGAGCGGCATGGCTCTGAATAACGAAGGCATCGCTACCGCGAACGCTCTCTTCAAATCGAACAAATATTTCGCCGTTTGCAAAGTCATAGGCAGAGGTCGGAGTAATGGGAATACCGAGTTCGGCGGCGACGCCTTCCGCGAGCTCTGGGAAACCTCGACCCGTAAATATCCGCAGGCGCTTTTCGGAAGAGAGTCGAAGTTCGCTCATTAATTCGCTCCTGTGTCACTGGTCTCGGTGGCTCCTGCTTTACGTGCTACTTCTGCGGATTTTGTATTGGCTCGTTTGCGCAATACCCAACCCAAAATATTTCGTTGTTTGGCTCGAGCTACCGCGATAGACCCAGCAGGGACATCCTCGGTAATCGTCGATCCAGCTGCAGTGTATGCGCCATCGCCTACTGTAACTGGGGCAACCAGCATTGTGTCGCTGCCGATGCGGACTTCGTCGCCAATGACCGTTTTATGCTTGTTAACGCCGTCGTAGTTCACGAAAATAGTGGCCGCGCCGATGTTGGTGCCTGATCCGATGGTGGCATCACCGACATATGAGAGATGCGGGACCTTTGAGCCCTCGCCTACCGTGGAATTCTTAATTTCGACGTATGCGCCAGCCTTCGCGCCGGCGGCCAGCTTGGTGCCGGCCCGCAAGAACGAGAATGGTCCAACATTTGCGCCAGCGCCAATCTCGGATTCGGTGCAATTGGATTCAATAACCCGAGCACCCGCCTTTACCTGAACGCTATTGAGTGTCGAGCGTGGACCAATCACCGCACCGGTCTCGACTGAGGTTGCACCGTGAAGCGCTGAACCAGGAAGGAGCGTCACGTCACTCGCGATTTTTACTGTGGCATCAATCCAGGTTGTTGTTGGATCAACAATCGTCACGCCCGCTCGCATGTGCGCGTCATTGATTCGGTCGCGCATGATTGCCGTGCATTCTGCGAGTTGGGAACGATCATTGATACCAAGCGTTTCCGTGTAATCGTTAGAGAGGATTGCACCAACTTGGCCGCCATCGCTTTTAATTAATGCAATAACGTCGGTCAAGTACAGCTCGCCTTGCGAATTATTGGTATTTAATTTTTTGATGCTGGCTGTCAATGCATTCGCGTCAAAGATATACACACCTGTATTGACTTCGTCGATGAGCTTTTCAAAGTCTGAAGCATCGCGCTCTTCCACAATTTTNGTAATAAAGCCGGCTTCGTCGCGGACGATGCGTCCGTATCCGGTCGCATCTGGCATTTCAGCGGTCAGAACTGAAGCAACATTTCCGTGCTCGGCATGCACTGCGACAAAATCCGCCAAGGTTGTACCTGTCAGCAACGGCGTATCGCCGGCGAGGATAATCACGCTTCCGGATGTTGGAGCCGCGGCCAGCGCTAGTTGAACAGCTCCACCAGTTCCGTTTCGAACTTCTTGAAAAACGGTGACGGCGCCTGGCGCAATTTCGAGCGCATGAGCTTCGACTGATTCTCGTGATGCGCCGACGACAATACGAATTTGATCGGGTGACAATTCTTTGACCGCATCGACAACGTGATTGAGAATCGATTTTCCAGCAATCGTATGCAGAACTTTTGACGTGGCGGATTTCATGCGCGTGCCTTCGCCGGCTGCCAGCACAATCGCGGCGCCTACATGCACTCGGCTCGTCACGAGCTGTCTCCCTCGAACGTCGGTTCTTCGGTGTGGCTCCGCCACCAGGTATCGATCCTGGACCCTGGGCTTCAAAGGCCCATGTGCTAGCCACTACACAATGGCGGAACCTGAATTATCCCCTATAAGTCCGCATCTCCCCTAATTTAGGCCTAAAGCGTTTCGATGACCCGNGCCCCATGCACCGGACCGCTGGCCCGCATGACTCCGGCCACTACTCCGCTTGAACTTAGCGCAACCGTTAAATCCAATGATTTTTCTTCATCATCGACAAGAAACGCAATCGTCGGACCCGATCCAGAGACGATGCCGCCGAGCGCGCCATAATCTTTTCCGACATCCAAAACTAAACGAAGCGCGGGTCGCAAGGAGCACGCCGCCGACTGCAAATCATTGGTCATTGCGCTTCCTAGCGCGGTCGCATCACCGGCACGGAGCGCTTGCATCATTGCGTCGCTGATCTGCGGGCGCGCAATTTGTAATCCCTCGCGAAGTCGATCGCATTCGGCGTAAACAGCCGGCGTAGAAAGTCCTTGTGACGATGTAGCAAGCACCCAGTGATAGGTGCCTTTGCTGAGAACAGGTGTGAGTTGATCCCCTCGACCACGGCCGAGCGCTATTCCACCGGATATTCCAAACGGAACATCGCTTCCTAATTCCGCGGCAATGTGTTCGAGCTCATCTCGACTCAGCCCCAAATCAAAGAGCGCATCGATACCGACAATGGTCGCAGCTGCATCCGCGCTGCCACCAGCCATCCCACCCGCAACCGGAATCTCCTTCTTGATGGATATAGATAAATCCCTCGAGAGCTTGCATCGTCGAATCATTAGCTCTGCGGCACGATGAGCCAGATTGCTCGCATCGGCCGGAACGCCATTAGACGTCGTGCCCATTACTGAGACTGAAATTCCAGCACCCTTGGCGCCAGCCTTGATAGTCACATCATCAAAAATTGAAACCGCTTGAAACACCGTTGCGACTTCGTGAAAGCCGTCCTCCGCGAGCGGGCCAACCGATAATTGGAGATTGATTTTCGCAGGAACCCGAGTAATAACTCCTGCGTATTTCATTTCGCTAGCTTATAAGGAATGTCCGCGCTGGCGCTTATTGAAAGTCAGTGCAGGCGAGCAAATGCATGGGCCAGCGCCAGATAATCCGCAAGAACCAAAGTTTCACCGCGACAATCTGGGTCAATTCCGGCCTCGGCGATCAGGTCAATCGCAATTGAACTTCCTCCGACCGCGTCGGCAATCGCTCCTCTCAACATTTTTCTGCGCTGCGCGAATGCCGCGTCAATCAAACGAAATGTCGTGAGCCGCAGCGCCTCATCCCCCGGCGATGCATGACGAACAAATTTCACTAGCGAAGAATCGACGTTGGGAACCGGCCAAAAAATTGAGCGGCCAACATTTCCCGCAAGCGTCACATCCGCCCACCAGGACGCTTTCACAGATGGCGATCCGTAATTTTTTGATCCCGGCTTTGCGGCCAATCGATCGGCGACCTCGCTCTGCACCATGACAACGCCCGAGTTCAAGGTCGGAAATAGTTCTAGGAATCGCAACAGGACGGGCACAGAGACGTTGTACGGAAGATTCGCAACGAGGACTGTGGGAGCAACCGGCAATTCCGTGACTTCGAGTGCATCCTTATTAACGATGGTCAATCGATCCGTCGATACATCATGACGTTCAACCGTTATCGGCAACTCGTCAGCAAGACGAGTATCGATTTCCACCGCCACCACATGTCGAGCAACCTCGAGCAGCGCCAAGGTGAGCGAACCGAGGCCCGGTCCAATTTCCAACGCAACGTCGCTTTCGGAAACATCTGCGGTCTTAACGATTCTGCGACAGGTATTTGCATCCACGACAAAATTTTGCCCAAGTTTCTTTGTGGGGTTTACGCCAATCCGCTCCGCAATTTCGCGAATTTCCGCGGCGCCTAAAAGATTGAGCATTAGGCGAAAGATCCAAAAATACGGTTGCCATTTGCAGAAATAGCCGCTGCTAATTCGTTCACGTCTTCACCACGTTCTGCCGCAATAAATCGCAAAATGTTTGGAATTTGCGCGGGAGTATTTAAAGATCCTCGGTGTGGTGACGGCGCCAAAAACGGTGAGTCGGTCTCGACAAGAAGTTGTTCGGCCGGCACTAGTTTCACTGCGTCGCGCAGGGCTGGCGCATTCTTAAAGGTGACCGTCCCTGCAAAAGAAAGTATGTAACCCTTGTCGACACATTCGCGCGCCATCTCGGCGTCGCCGGAATAGCAGTGAAAAATTGTTATCTCGGGCGCACCTTCGTCGTCCAGGACATCAAGCACGGCACGATGCGCGTCGCGATCATGAATGACCAGTGCCTTCTTTACCCGCTTCGCCAGTTGGATATGTCGGCGGAAAGAGTACGTCTGCTTATCGCGAAGTTCTGGTTCGGTTCGGAAAAAATCTAGCCCCGTTTCGCCAATTGCACGCACGCGCGGATGTTGTGCCAACTTCTCGATGATCGCTAGATCCGCTTCTAAATCCTCAACCACCGGTGCTTCATTGGGATGCAACGCCACCGCGGCCAGCACCGAACCCGGGAAGGCCTCCGCGCACTCAACGCACCATTGTGATTGTTCCGCGGAATATCCCACCTGAACAATTCGATCGATGCCCACGCTCTTTGCATCGGCGATTACCTGCGCAACTTCTGGAGAGTTGGGCGATGTATTAGTAACAATCTCCATATGCGCATGCGCATCCAGGCACGGGACTTCGAGTGGCTCTGGAAGTGGGCCAGGTTGGCGATCGATATCGCGATTGTGGCGATCCGCCATTGGTGTTTTCTTACTTCTCTTCTAACCGCGGGAAAAGTACGGCACCTTTGGTGACGCGACTACCAGTAGGAAGTTGTCCCCAGCGAGCAATCTCCGAAATCCTTTGCTGCGCAATATCGCCGAGCGTCGCTTGTGCCCCCAGTGATTCCCACAAGGTTTTGGTCGTCGCAGGCATGACCGGATGCAAGAGCACCGCAAGGGCGCGGATAGATTCGGCGGTGTTGTAAAGGACTTCATTCAATTCAGCCGTATGAGATTCGTCCTTGGCGATTGCCCACGGTTCCTTTTCGGTGACGTAGCCATTCACGCGCTTACAGAATTCCATGATGGCGTTGATACCGCCTTGAAAATCGAGCGCCCCGATCGCTGCATCGGCTGTTGCCACGGTTTGTTCGAGCATGGTTGCCAGCCCGGCATCATGCGCGACCGCGGGGATTACACCATCGCAATATTTTTCAATCATGGCAATGAGTCGAGAAGCTAGATTTCCAAAATCATTTGCGAGCTCGCTGGTGTAACGCGCGCCCATATCCTCCCAAGAGAAAGATCCATCGCTCCCGAATGGAATGGCGCGCAAGAAGTAATAACGGAAGGCGTCAACACCAAAGTGGTCCGTGATATCGCTGGGTGCAATTCCGGTCAGCTTGGACTTACTCATCTTCTCGCCGCCGACCAATAACCAGCCGTGCGCAAATATTTTTCCTGGGACCGGTAGACCAGCAGCCATCAACATCGCCGGCCAGATGACCGCGTGGAAGCGCAAGATATCTTTACCTACCAGGTGAACATCAGCGGGCCAGAATTCTGCAAACTTCTTTCCGCCTTCGCTGGCCGGGTCGTCGCCGAGTCCGATTGCGGTGGCGTAATTCAGGAGCGCGTCGAACCAGACATAAATAACTTGTGCGGTATCCCACGGAACGGGAATACCCCAGTCAAAAGTCGAACGAGAAATCGAGAGATCTTTGACTCCGCTTTCGAGGAATGCCAACACTTCGTTACGCGCACTCGCCGGCTCACATGCTTCTGGATGCTTCGTGTAGTGCTCTATCAACGCCGGGGCGAATGCGGATAACTTGAAGAACCAGTTCTCTTCGCTCAGCATTTCGACTGGCTTGCCATGGACAACGCACTTACCGTCTTCGAGATCGCCAGGCAGCTTGAACTCTTCACAGCCGATGCAATACGGGCCTTCATATTTTGCTAAATAAATATGTCCAGCATCTTTTAGACCTTGCAAGAATTTTCCGACCCGCACCTCGTGTCGCTCTTCGGTAGTGCGAATGAAATCATCGTTGGCAATATTCAGCGCATGCCATACCGGTTTCCATGCGCTCTCGACCAGTCGATCGCACCACTCTTGCGGAGAAACTTTATTGGCGGCGGCGGTGTTCATAACCTTTTCGCCGTGCTCGTCGGTACCGGTTAAGAACCAAACGTTTTCACCGCGTTGTCGATGCCAGCGCGTTAAGACGTCGCCCGCGACGGTTGTATAGGCATGGCCGATATGAGGAGCGTCATTTACATAGTAAATGGGCGTCGTGAGATAGAAAGATTTCGGCAAGGCCATGGTTACATCTTATCGTTCTTGGCGCTTGTAGATTTATGAGCGACCATGGCGTCAAAAACCTGACGCTTAGGCAATTTGGTCTCTGCTACTACTTCTGCAATCGCTTCCTTGCGCGAGATTCCAGCGGCCTCTGCCAATAAGACTTTCTCAATTATTTGATCGACGGTTAGCGAGGAGGCATCGTGCGAATATCCATGCACGACAACAGTGACTTCGCCCAGTATTTCTTTCGAGCGCGCCCATTCGACTAATTCAGAGAGTGGTCCGCGGATGATTTCTTCATACGTCTTCGTCATCTCTCGGCAGACGGCGGCCAATCGATCAGGACAAAATGCCGCCAGCGCATCGGCTAAAGATTCAGCCAAGCGATGGGGAGCTTCAAAGAAGACAATCGTCCGAGGTTCATCGACCAATGATTCGTACCAGGTCGAGCGCGCGCCAGATGTGCGCGGCGGGAAGCCTTCGAAACAAAATCGATCCGTAGGTAGCCCCGACAAAAGTAGTGCGGTTGTAACGGCGCTGGGGCCTGGCAGGACTTTGACATCGAAATTATTTTCTAGTGCCGCCCGCACAAGTCGATATCCGGGATCACTCACACCAGGCATGCCCGCATCGGTCACAACCAATAAGTCATTGCCGGATTTCATGATGTCGATTAATTCTGAAATGCGTTCGGTCTCATTCCCTTCAAAGAAGGAGATCACTTTCGCGGAGTGCGAAATTCCGAGATCAGTACAGAGACGACTGAATTTGCGAGAATCTTCGGCGGCGATGTAGTGGGCTCCTTCGATGGCTTCCCGAAGATTGCTCGTCGCATCACCAGGATTACCCACTGGTACCGCGGCGAGAATCAGCATGATCCAATTCTCGCAGGCTTTACCCTTATCCCATGACACAGAGAGTGCGAGATTGGCTTGCCGCCGGATTAATCTCGCTGATGGCGCTCGGATTTCGAATCTGGCACCTCGGAAAAATCAAAGGTTTTATCTTCGACGAGGTCTACTACGCCAAGGACGCACACTCGCTCTTGCTGCACGGTGTAGAAATGGTGAATTCGACGACCGCCTCCTACGTTGTGCACCCTCCGATGGGTAAATGGATTATCGCCTTAGGCATCAAGGCCTTTGGATTCAATGAATTCGGCTGGCGTATATCTGCCGCCGTAATCGGTTCGCTCGCCGTCTTGGTCATGTACTTCACGGCTCAGAAGCTCTTCAATAATTCGCTACTTAGCGCCTGCGCAGCGCTCTTCATGGCATTTGATGGATTAGAACTGGTGCAATCACGGACCGCATTGCTCGACATCTTTCTCATGTTCTTTCTGCAGCTCGCATTTCTCGCCCTCATCTACAGCCAGCACTGGGTTGCTGGAATTTTGCTCGGCCTTGCAGCCGCGACAAAGTGGACCGGTTTATATTACATGATCGCCTTTGGCGCCTTCATGATTTATGCCGACTTTCGACGCCGCCAAACTCAATCGCGAATTAACGAATCGGCTTTTAATTTTGAGCGCTGGTTTGGTGATATTGGCTATCGCGCATTGCAGTACATCGTCATTCCTATTGCCGTGTATCTTGCGAGTTGGTCCGGTTGGTTCTTCACCAAGACTGGTTGGGATCGCGATTGGGCGAATCTACAAAAATCTCGATTTAGTTTTGTGCCCGCGGTCTTTCGTTCGTGGATTCATTACCAAGCACAAGTTTTGGATTTCCACCGGCACCTGACAACCCCGCATCCATATTCCGCGAATCCATGGACATGGTTGGTCATGGCTCGTCCGACCGCATTTCTCTATCAAGCGCCAACCGGATGCGGCGCTCCTACATGTTCGCAAGAAGTACTAGGACTAGGCACTCCTATTTTGTGGTGGAGCGCGACCATCGCACTCGCCGTCACCTTTGGATATTGGATTGCGCGACGAGAATGGCAGAGCGGTTTGCTCCTACTTGCCGTCGCGGCTGGATACTTGCCATGGNTCTTGATGCAAAAGCGCACCATGTTTACCTTTTACGCGGTCGCGTTCGAACCATTCCTATTTTTGGTTCTTATTTACGCGCTGAGCAAGCTGTTGGAAAGCGCAAAAAGTATCCGCGCGCTTCGCATTCGCCAATGGGCAATCGGTGCGCTAGTAATGGTTGTGGCGCTTAATTTTCTTTATTTTTTACCTTTGTACATCGGCACTCCGCTTTCGTACAGCGCATGGCACGCGCATCTCTGGCTGCCGTCCTGGTTTTAACGAACTATTCGTTGACCGCGCGATCGTGGTGTTGTGCGGCTTGCGCTTCAAGCTCTTGATCGAAAAGCTCATCGCGGCTTGGCACGTTCAGCGCGGATTGTTCGCGTTCAAATTGTGCGACGCGCTCGGCTTCGCGTTGTTGTTCTAACCAAGCACCAGGTACGGTCAAATCGATAACGCGCTTGCCGGAGACCGCCTTGGGTGCATAAACATATGTAGGCGCCGGAATATTGACCGGTTGCCAGGTAGAAGTAGGTGTGACTGTTCCCTTAGGAAGGATGACCACGCCAGAAATATCTTGACGCTCGGAAAGCGGTACCCAGTGCTCTTGTACGTCGCTGAAGAGAACTTCTGGTTCGTACTTAGGCAAAATTGTTCGTTCGATCGGCTCGGTAATAACTTCTGCTGAAGTAATTTTCTCTAAGGCAGCGACTCTACGAGCGAGCGCCTGCGTGCTTGCTAACTGACGACGCACCTGAACCGTATAAATTGCGATGGCAGAAACCGGAACGAGAAGTATCGGCGCCGAAATAAAACTTCCAGCGACAAGCGCCAGCGAAATAATGAGAGTGGCGAGCAGCGAACCGAAAACGATTCGACGTTGGGCAATCTGACGATGCTTCTCTTCGCGCGAAATCTGCTTAGACGTATCGGCAATTGGAGCACCGATGCCGGTTTCAGAAACTATTCGCATTGCGCTGCGATACGCTCTTGAGTTTTGCCGGACGCGTCCTCATGCGAGGAGATCCACTTAGGCAAGAAATAGGCCGCCCACATCCCGAGGATGATGAGATAGATAAAACCGGAGGCCACGAGATAGAACCCTAATCTCACCCACGCTCAAAAGTGCGGATTTGGGCGGTATGTCCAGATTGGAAATTGCTACCGGATCTCCGGATTTTCTCGGACATAAGTCGCGTGGTCGCGCCAGCCGCCATTGATGTGGAGGTATCTCGGACGCATTCCTTCGAAGATAAAGCCGGCCTTTTCTGCCACTCTGGTAGACGAACCGTTTTCAGGGCGGAGATTAATCTCGATTCGATGCAGCGCTAGTTCATGAAAGCCAAAATCGGTGATCGCCTGCACGGCCAAGGTGGTTATCCCCCGATTAGCTACGCGCGAATCTACCCAATAACCAATGTGCGCACCACGCATGGCGCCGAAAACTATTCCGCCCAAGGTAATTTGCCCGACCAGGCGAGCGCCAGATCGGTCGGCCAACCACATCGCCAATGAAATGGATCGAAGCGAGCGCCCTTCTTTGCGATGCGAACGCACCATGTCTACATACGACGGCAGGCTTGTGCTCTGGCCAGAGTAATCAACGCGTTCATCCGGCAACGTGGGCCGGGTCGCCTCCCACGGTTCGAGCCAATCACGATTGAAGGAGCGGACCTCATCCCAACTCGTTTTATCTCGGATGCGCAGCGGTTGGAGATAGAGATGTGTCTGAGAATCGGTCGGCAAGGTTCCGGCATCTATTTTTACGGGCCAGACCATTTCATAACCTCATTCGTCTTTATATCCTCATGCGTAAGGGTGCGCGATTCACGTGCGGGCCGTTAATGCTTGTTGCTCTCCAGCAACATTACGTCAACCTGGTCACCCGCCGCTAGGTGCGTGACGGGCTCGGCAATCATGATCAGACCGTGCGCTTCGGCCAGGGTAAAGAGCTCGTTCTGATTCGCCAGCGGCGCCGCTTCCATCGACGATGCGCTGCCCGAGAGTTGTGCGCGCAGAAAGGAGCGAGCGCCTGCTGGGCTTTCAATGGATTCTCGCAACCGCGCCTTGATTTTTCGACGCAATGGATTTGTCGCACCAATCATCGTGCGGATCATGGGACGGATAAAGATTTCGGCGCTGATATACGCGGCGACTGGGTCGCCGGGAAGCGTCACAACCGGAATGCGGTCTGGCCCGATGGTGCCGTAATTATGGCGACCGGGGTCGCTCATGCGCGGAATCACCGTCGAAATTCCGTCGTCAGAGAGACCGACCAAAACGCTAGTAATTAAGTCGAAGGATTCATCCTGGGTTTCCCCGCTGAGAACAATCAAATCCGCACGAACCATCTGGTCTTCGATGACGGTGCGAAGTTGGCTCTCGTTCTCGGGAATCGCATGGACCCGATACGCGGTGGCGCCCGCTTCTCGAACCGCGGTGGTCAGCATCCACGAATTAGATTCAAATTCGTCATCGGTATCTAATAAGCGATAACCAGGTTCAACCAAATCATCGCCGGCCGAAATAATCACGACTCGAGGATGGGGTCGAGCGGGCAATCGATTAAGTCCAAGCGAGGCCGCTAGTCCAATGTGGGTGGAGCGAATCGCGTTGCCGGCGGATAAAACCTTTCGATCACCAAGAAAAACATCTTCCGCCAGGGTCGCGCCATGCGCGTCAAGCAACGGGAGTTCAAGCGGATCAAGAGGTTGGGCCAAATCCAAAAGATTATTGAGCAGGTCTTCTACGGATACCTCCGTAACAGCGCTCTGGTCCATGACTAAACCTTACTTCTTGGGTACGGTAATTGCGTGGACGCTAACCAAATAACAAAAAAAGAACTGCGCAATCGTTATCGCCACGACCGTGAATTGGCATATCTCCCGGCGTCATGGAGTCACATCACAGATGCGTCGGAATTTTCTGGTGCGCGCACAATCGCCACGTATCTCTCATATGACTTTGAACCTTCCACCGTAGAACTCAACGCTGAAATTTTGCGGCGCGGCCTGACTCTCGTCGTTCCACGAATGCTGCCGGATAACGACCTGTCATGGCACGTGTGGGATGGCAGCGAACAATCGTTGAAAAAGCGCGGCAAGGTGAAAGAGCCGGTATTGGGTGCCGAAGTCAATCCGGAAGAAATCGATGTGGTCATCGTGCCCGCACTGCATGTCAATCGCAACGGATACCGATTAGGCCAAGGCGGCGGTTCGTATGACAGAGCGCTTGCCAAGATGCAGGCGTGGAGCGTCGCTCTAATTTATCCGCACGAAATCACGAGCGAACACCTGCCCGTTGATAGTCATGATCAGCCAGTAAACGCGGCCGCGACGCCCGACTTAATTATTCGTTTTACTCGCTAGATTTTGGCTGTGCTTGGCGGTTCAACTCCGCCAAGTATTTGTTATAACGCGCGAGATCATCGTCCTCGCCCATAGCGGCCGAACGTTGTGCCGCGCGATCCAACCGTCGAGTTTCTCGTGCGTCATCGCGCGTCCACTGAATGAAGGTGGCGACCAACGCGATCAAAATTGGAATCTCGCCCATCGCCCAACCGAGCGCGCCACCAGTGTGTTGGTCGTTCAAAAGATTCGTTAGCCACGGACGATGGAGCGACTGGTAATAACCACCATCGATGAGACCGGAATTCGACATCAGCGCGATGGAGAAAAAGGCGTGAATGCTCATCGCGGCAAAGAGAATGATGATGCGAACGATGTGCGGCACCTTGCGCGGGTTGGGATCGATGCCGACAATCACATGGAAGAAGAGAATGCCAGCCAGTAAGAAATGTAGATCCATAAAGAAGTGTCCGCTGTGACTCTGCATCAGATGACCAAAGAGTGGCGTCATATAGAGCGCGAAGAGCGAGCCATCAAAAATGGCTAGCGCTACTACGGGATTGGTAACGATCTGGGAATAACGGGAATGCAGAAAGGAGAGAAGCAGTCCGCGGATACCTCGTTCACCGTCGCCGCGACCTTGGGGTAACGTTCGAAGCGCCAATGTGATCGGTGCGCTCAATACGAATGCAATTGGCGCAATCATGCCCAGCACCATATGCGCGACCATATGGAACGAGAACGAAAAGTGTGAATAAATTCCTAATCCGCCGCTGGTCGCATAATCCGTCACGCCAACGCCAACCGCAAAGGAAATAGTGCGTCCTACCGGCCACTTATCGCCGCGTCGCGACATCACCATTACGCCGCGAATATAGAGCGCGGTAGCGATTAACAACAGCCCCAAGAAAATTCCATCGGGGATATACATCCAGAAGAGGCGAGCGAAAGTTGGCGCCGGCGGCATGTTCAATCCGGTCAAGATAAGCGCATCCGAGGGTTCGACTTGTTTGGCGGCAATTGGTGGTTGGGTTGTACTAAGCCATCCGCCAATCGCACAACAATCGCCATCGTCATTACTTCTGCGGTCAGTAATTGGAAAACCGCCAACGAGCCTTCCAACTTCGCCGCGATATATCTGCGATGGCGAACGCCAAAGTAAATAAGTAAGGCGGTGAGAAGAACTTTAATCAGAACGAGAAGAGCGTAGAGCGAAGAAAAGGCGGCCCAGAAGTTAAGCCGAGTCCATGCTGTGACTACGCCGCTGATTGTCACGATGATGGCACACCACAAAGCGAGTGAGCTAAAGCGCGGAATGGCGAGCGCGCGCTCCGATGGTTTGATGACAATCAACCCTAGAACTCCACCGACCCAGAGCGAGATAAAAAATACGTGAAAGAGCAATCCGCCTATTGCGAGTCCATGATTACTGGAACTGCTCGAGTGTGACTGGAAAACCGGAGCGAGAAAACCGATGAAGGTAATTGCTAGCGCGATTGTTATACCGCCGGTTTTTTTCACGCGGGGCAAGAGTGCGATCACGATTGCTGCGCACAAGAGAGTGACCATGTAGGTCTTGCCCTGAGATGTTTGACCAATATATGAACCCAGTGGTCCAGGTTGGAAAGTGCTCACAACCGATTCCGCAAAGAGGTTTGCGAGTTCGAGAAATAGCGAACCCAAGGTGGTCACAAACCAGACCAGTGCAGCTAAGCCAGCCAGGGTCTTAACGCGAACGCCTTCAGGAGTTAGTGCTCCATGCGACTCGCGGAGGAAAAATCCAGCTGTTAAGAGCAAGCCGACGAGTGAAATTCCAGCGAAGAGGTTGAGGTCTTTAACAACCGGAATAAAGAAGGCTACATACGGACTTGCTTGCGGAAAGAAAACCGAGCTAGCAAATATCACGATGAGGAATTAGCGCCGTGAAGCGGTTCGATTTGAACGCTTCTTTTTCTT
>JGI26470J50227_1000456_pt1 | contig 16833 bp, 30 predicted proteins | sample FreactTroBogLake_FD_50227 | JGI IMG/M metagenome (IMG submission 50227) | reverse complement strand
GAATTTGTTACAGTTGCCAGCACTTATACTTTTGCCTCAACAACAATCCCACTTGTTGCGCCTCTTGCTTATACTCATGCTTCGGGTGTATCTATTTCAGCCTTGCCTCCAGCGATTAAGGAAGCGGCTATTTTGGTGACTACCTCAATGCTCAAGGTTCGCGGAGATAACTCAATGGTCATGAGCGTTGCCTCACGCGCAGGAGAAGCAGTAGATGGCGCTCAGAAAATTGGCACAGAACTTAAAATTGCTATGGACTTACTTGTTCCTTATCGCAGGATTCGCTAATGCTCAAAGGTCGCGCCGCCGTTCGTTCGACAATAGCCACCTTTATAGGTCAGCCAAATGTGCAGGGTATCAATCAAGTTTTCACCTCATTTCCTAAGCGCATTGATTTTCAGAAAAACTCGCTACCTTCTCAACTCTCTAGGTGTGCCGCAGTTATTCATATTGAGGCAGAGCGCGAAAACCGTTTAGCAATCGGTGGCGCAACTAACGGAATTAAGCAGGTGGATTACACCGTTGTCATTCAGCTTTTTCATCACTCCTCAGAGCGCAACGCCGAGGATGCTATGGCTGACTTTGATAATACGGTTGAAAACCTCAAAGAGAAATTGCGCTCAGACCACCAATTCGGCGATCCATCGGGAGTTTTGGTATGGCAGGGCGCGGAGCCAAAGATAGACATTACTTTTGGCGAACCCGCTTCAATGGATGGAACCTCAATCGAAACTTGGGCATCTGTTCGCTTTGATGTAACCCAAATGATTCAAGCATAAGGAGCAAAATGAAATTTCAATACAACGGTGCAGACGAGCGCACCTTTCCTTCAATCGCAATAACAGTTCAGCCTGGCGACACCTTTGATGCTCCTGATGATTTCAGCGCAACGAATGTTTCTCCAGTTACAAAATCAACCAAGCCAACAGTAGGAGAGTGAAATGGCATTAGCACAACCATCCGTCAAAAGTTACCTCGGAGTGGCTTTAGAAACCACAAAAGGAACTGCAGTCGCCGCAACAAACTTCGTTCCCATTACACTCAACACTTTCAAGCCTGTTGATGTTATTGACCCACTTTATGATGCGGGTATTCGTGGCTCAATGGTTGAGAATTACAACTACATTCAAGGTCGCAAATACACAACCGTAGATTTCGGCGGCCCGGTATTCGCTGACACCATCGGCTATTGGGTTGCAGGTATTCTTGGAGATGTAACCGTTACCGGTGCTTCAGCTCCTTATACCCACGCTATTGCGTTGAAAAACGCCGTAGGAACAACGGGCGATGCTCAACCTAAGTCTTTGACAATTACAGATTTCTATTCCGCAGGAACCCGTTATTACCCTGGTTGCCAGATTACAGATTTTGGCTTGACCTTTAACGCCGATGGAATGTTGGAATACACCGTTAAGGCAATGGGCTTTCCTTCCACCACAACCACCGCGCCAGCCCCTTCATTCTCAACTGTTCTACCTACTCAGGTTTGGACAGGAACAGTAACAATCGGTGGATCGGCAGTCGGATACACCAGTTCAGGAACCCTTGACCTCTCTCGCAAATCAGAGGCTATTTGGGGAGTTTCTGCTACTCAATCTCCTTACCAAGTATTCCTCGGCGGTCTTACGACTAAAGGCAAATTCACATTCGTCATGCAAGACGATACAGAATTGACCCGTTACATCACCAACACCCAACCAGCAATCACTTTCAACTTCTCAACAGGTTCAGGTTCAACCGCTACTCAGGTTCAATTCACTCTTTCAAAGGGTGCTTATGTAACCGGCGCGATTGAGCGTAATGCTGATTATGTTGAAGTTACCGTTGATATTGAAGGTCTTGGAAATACCACCGATGTAGGCGCAACTGCAGGTTACTCACCTGTTAAGTTCACTCTACAAAATGCGCTTCCTTCTGGCACATTCCAGTAAGGATAAGATGTGTAAGGGGGAGCCGCCTTCCCTCCCCCTTGCACCCTATTCATCGAAGGCACAGTTGGAAGGAAAACTATGGAAAAGACAATTACTCTCCCCAAGTCGGGCGCGACAGTTACATTCCGCGATCCAGATACAATCTTGCAAAAAGACCGCGAAAAGATGTGGTCATTTATTGACACCGACAGCACCAATAACATCGTTAGATCAAACTCTGCCCTTAAAGGTTTAATGGCAGTCATGGTTAAATCATGGACACTTGATTTGATTATTCCTAGCGTTGTCCCCGATTCTCTTGGCGAGCTAAATAGCGCAGATTACGATGCTATTGCTATGGCGGTTTCTCCCTGGGTTGGAATTATGACCCCAGACTTTACAAGCGAGGAAACCGATAGCCCAAAAGACAACTCGCAAGACTTGAATGGGAATTAACACATCCCGATTCTGAACGCTCGCCGGATGCTAAATACCCAGACCTTGAGTATATGTATTACATCTGTGCTAAAGAATTTGGTTGGACAATAGAGGAAACCCGTTCTCAACCAGTTAAGTATCTTGATTGGATTCTAGCCATTCACGGAATGGTAAAGGGGATTGAAAGTGATAACGAGTAACATCAAGCAAACAATGAGGGAATGGGAAAAAACCACCGATTCCCTCGATGCCCATGCTATCGCCGCCCGCGATGAAATGATGAAAGAACTTATTGGATTATCCAAAAAAGAAATTAAGGGCGAGCGTTATTATTTTCCATCTAAAAGTGGAAAAACTCGTTATTACGCAAAGGCAACGCCAGGTGAGCCTCCAATGAACCGCACAGGTAATTTACGGCGATCCATTACGGGCGTTAAGGGTAAAGAAGGATTTGGCACTTACACCGCTATTGTTGGCCCTGGCATGAAATACGCAAGACACCTAGAACTTGGTGGCCCGAAATGGAAAGAGGGCGTTAAGTTCCCATTCATGGAACCAGCATGGAGAAAGTTTCAATCAATCGGCATGGAAATTATTAAAAAGCACTTTAACTTAGGGAGAATATAAATGGCGGGCGTATTTGACATATTCTTTGAAGTTAAAGCCAATGCCTCTGAAGCGATTGCCTCTTTTGGTACTGTCAATAAAGAGCTTGCCAAAATGCAAAAGAATGGCGAAATTGCTAGTACCGGTATGCTCAAAATGGAGAAGGCTTCCAAGTTGGCGGGTATCGCTCTTGTAGGTATAGGTGGAGCATTTGCCGCCGTTGCTGGCGTAAGCATTAAAGCCGCTATCGAGGTTCAAGGCGCACAAGCCAAACTCAAAACCGCCGTTCAAGATACTGGCGTAAGTTTCGCCAACTTCATTCCTTATATGAATGATTCTGTTGATTCAATGGCAAAACTTAATTTTACGGCTGGCGACACAATGACAGCGCTCGCTCAAATGACCGCCGCTACTCGTAATCCGCAAACTGCAATTTCTATGCTCGGTGCTACTGCCGATCTAGCCGCCTTCCAACATGAAACCCTTGCTCAAGCCGCAGATACAGTTTCTCGCGCTGCTATGGGTCAGGCTCGCGGTCTTGGTGATTTGGGTGTTGCATTAGGCAAGACAATTCCTAAAGGCGCAACAGTCGCTCAAATTATGCAAGCGATTGCGGATAGAACTCATGGAGCCGCTAAAGCCGCCGCCGAAGCCGATCCCTGGAAACAACTCACGGTTCAATTTGGCTTAATGGAGGAAAAGTTAGGTACTGCTCTTTTGCCCGCTTTTAAAAAATTAAGTGATTGGGTTATTAATACCGGAATTCCTGCACTTGAAAAAATGGGCAAATGGATTGGCGATAATAAAGGATTATTTACAGGATTTGTTGCAACTCTTGGCGTTATTTGGGCGGCTCCAAAAATTGCCGCAGTTATTAATTCAATTTCTTTAATTACAAAAGCCTATACCGCTTTGCGTGATGTTCTGATGGCTACCGCTTTGTTTTCATCTATTACATCCGGAGGAGTTACTGCCGTTGCTGGCTTAGCCGCGTTTGCTGGTGTAGCCGCGTATGGTGTTTATGCAAACTATAAAAATATTCAAAATGAAAATAACGGCGTTCCTAATGCTCCTTATATTCCTGGGACAACAAGCGGAACTCCTAAAGCTGGAATCTTGGGCGTTCCCGTTTTGCCAATGTTAAAAAATCAAAAAACAGGGCTCAATAGCGGAATTGATATTTCTAAAGTTATTGCTAGTAATGCTGCTAAAAAGAAAGCCACAGCCAAAAAACCTAGCATTAAACAACAGATGAAAGGCACAACAGATTTAGGTACTGGCGTTAATGTTAATGTTTGGGTAGATGGTGCGAAATCCGCTGCTAAAGTTGCTACACAGGGCGCACCATTAACAGGAGGTCATAGTAAATGACACTAAGTAACTATCAATTTTCTTTTCTTGGATTAACTTTTGGCGCAGGAACTCCCTACATCGTTGAAAATGTAGATGGTTTAATTGGTAGCGCGGCTGTAAGAAATCAAGATGATGACCGAGGCTACATTGACGGCATGGTGTCTGGGCGCGATTTCTATAGTGGTCGCACCGTAACTTTTGACATTCTTATTGTCGGCGACTCATCTAACAACGCTCAGTATTACTACAAGCAACTTCAAACCGCGCTTACCCCGCAGACTCTTGGCTATTATCCTGACCCTGCTCTCTCGCTTCAACCTCAAGGCACTTTAGGGTTATTTCAATTTCAGCTAGTAGCAGACTCCTACACGGGAGATTCATCCGTTACAGGTTTGCGCCGTATGTGGGGGCGTGTTCGTTTGGTAACTACCACCATTGACCCTGACTATGCCTATGGTTACATTTCTACACAAGTTGAGTTTTTCTTTCCCGATCCTCGTTATTATGACGACACCGCCAAAACCGCAACAGGAACTACTGCTGTGGCTGTTTCTAATAACGGTTGGGCTACAACCTGCTTACTTATTACTATCGCAACTCCATCGGCAAGCGGTTCTATTACTGACAATGTATTTGGTTATGTAATGGCGTTTTCTAATGTCAATACTGCTCAATCGCTTAATATTGATGTGTTGCGCCGGACTATTACTCAAGGTGGAACTAGCACGGTAGCGGGTACTCCTGCTCGCAATACCCTTACAACCGTGAACCATTGGCTTGATGTGCCGGGGTCTTTCAACACCAACTTAACAAGTACCATTGGTTCCATGACTATTACTTATAGAAATGCGTACCTATGACTTATACGCCAGATTATCGGTATGTCACAACTCAGCTCTATAAGTCTGGCTCTACCGCTAACCCTGTAATCGCTGAACTTCCATTTACACGCGTTAATTTCACAACCCAACTTTCAACGGTTGGAACCTTTACGGGCGAATTACTGCTTTCGGGTATTGACCCAAATACCATGAATATTGATGCAGGAACCACGCCTGGCAAGACTGCTCTCTATGTATTCAAGGGCAATAACCCAGTTTGGTCTGGCGTAATTTGGAACCGCGAATGGGATTCCGCTACTCAAATGCTGAAAATTACGGCGCAGGAAATGATTTCCTACTATCAGCACCGCCGTATTTCAGGATTTACCACTTCAAGTTATTACAACGCTAACGCGGGTGGAACGGGTATTGGCGGTTTGGTTTATACAAACCTTGATCCAATTACCATCCTTAACGATATTTTTAACGGCGCTACGGCTAAGGCTAACGGCAATATTGGGGTCAGCCTTTCGCCATCTAATCCTTCAACTTCAGGCGGTTCTGTCACTCGCACCTATTTTGATTTTGAGTTAAAAAGCGTATATCAAGCATGGAAAGACCTAGCCACAAACTCAACCTTTTTTGATTTTATTACAACTCCTTACATAAGCGCAGGAGCAATAGGAACCTATCTGCAACTTGGTTCGCCTATTATCGGAACCGCATACAGCGCCACAACTACAACTTCAACCAATTTGCAATTTCCTGGCAATATCATTTCTTACAATTTTGTCGAGGATGGTTCTAGGGTTGCTAATTATCTTTATGGCGTAGGTTACGGCGCAAATCAAAACCGCCTTATCGCTAAGTATTACGACAATACAAAAATTGTTACATCGGGAACCACTTGGCCCATTCTTGAGGAAAATATTGGCTTTGTTGATGTGGTGAACCAAACCCTTCTTAATGGAATTACTAGCGGAAAACTCGCTGCTATTTCTTATCCACCTACAACTATTCAAGTAGTCATCCCGAGCTACATAGACCCCGTTTATGGCTCTTACAATCTTGGCGATCAAGTTAAGTTAATGATTACAGATGACCGCTTTCCAACTGCTACATCTAGCGCAGGTCTTAGCGGTATTTATCGCATTATCGGAATTGATGTCGAACCTGGCGAAACTGGGCCAGATAGAATTACCCTCACACTTAACTTACCTCTAGCGACTACTTTAACGGCGGGATAAAATGGGCGCAATTAACATTCCGGTCAATTTGCAAGAGATGTTTCAAACTATTAATGATCGTCTTAATAGGCTTGAACTTGGATACAACGGCCCACAGGCTACGGCAGATTCGGCAAATACAAGCGCTACGGCTGCTAATGCTGCGGCGGCTTTGGCAAATACTAACGCCACTACCGCTATCGCTTTGGCTGGTACTAAAAATACAGTTTTTTATTCGGGTACCGCGCCTACGGCTAATGCTGTAAATGACCAATGGATTGATACCGCATTAGGTAACAAACTTTTTCTTTGGAACGGCACAAGTTGGATTTCTGCTCAAGATGCCGCAATCGCCGCCGCGCAAACTAGCGCAGATGGAAAAAACCATACCTATTACGCCACAACCGCGCCCACCACTCCCTATGTCGGAACCGCTTTTGTAGTTGGAGATCTTTGGTTTAATACTGCCTCTGGTAATGCTATTTCAACTTGGAACGGAACCAGTTGGGTAGCTTCCACATTAGGCGATAACGCATTGGCTTCGCTTTCAGCAAGCAAACTTACGGCGGGAACCATTGATGCGAGCATTATCAATGTATCTAATATCAATGCTGGAAATATAACCACAGGAGTTTTATCCGCTAGCCGAATAGCTACAGGCTCCCTTAATGGTTCGGTTATTACCTCTGGAACTATTACGGCTACTCAAATCGCCGCTGGAACTATTACGGCAACTCAAATTTCATCATCTTATGTTTATGCCGGAACTATTAGTGCAAATAATATAACCGCAGGAACCTTATCGGCTACTGTTGCTCTTTCTGCTACTTCGGGAACTATTGGCGGTTTTACTATTTCTGGAAGTTCATTGGCAAATGGTTCAACCGTTATATCATCTAGCGGAACGATTACATCCTCGGGTTTAATAACTTCTTTTGGGGGGTATCAAGGAAGTGGTGGTTTTTATGTAGATACATTAGGCAATATTCAATCTTATACTGTTCAAACTGCTGTTGGTGGGTTTATTAGTGCGGGTGGACATTTATTAAATCCCGGATATGCCACTACTACATCCTCGGCAAATGTCTATATGAACTCAGGTACAGGGCTTATTGCTTTGGTAACTTCATCTCAACGCTACAAGGTAGAAATTGAAGCAGAGGATATTCCCGTTCAATCAATTTTATCTCTTACGCCTAAATCATGGGTAGATAAAGTTCAATACGAAGGTAATGAAAACTCTAGTCAAGGACTTAATCGTATTCTTGGAGTTATTGCCGAGGATGTTGCTGAAATTCCCGTTCTTTCTGATTTTCTTATGAATAAAAATGAACAGGGTCAGCCTGATTCGGTAAATTATGATCGAATTGCCGTAGCATTACTTCCCCTGCTAAAAGACCATGAAGCGCGACTTAACAAGTTAGAAGGCAAATAATGTTAGAACAGCAAATTGAAATTAATGAAGTTCTAAAATCACTACGCGAAGAAATTGGAATGAAAGCGCAAGAAATCGCTATTTTGAAAGCCACACTCCTCAAGCTCACAGAACAACCAAAAAAGCCAAAAACAACAACGGCAGATCGCCAAGATGTTAATGGCCCAAAAGGAATCTAAACCATAACCGAAAGGCGCAACTGTGCTAAAATCTACTAGCGACATACTGGTAAACCAGGCTAACTTCTCAGGAGCAATCTATTATTACACGGCGGTTGCCGCTATGATTTTAGGCGGTTTTGGCTGGCTTATTAAACATTTTCACGAAATGGATGCTAGAACGCGCAGAATTGAATACGCCTTATACAACGATGGAAAGACTGGTTTGATTAATAAAGTTGATTCGCTTATTGAAAACCAACAAACCATTAAGACGGATGTGGAAGTCTTAAAATCTAAAATTGAATTATGAATTGGAACAAGACACGATTCATAGCAAGAGCATGGTTTGAATCGTTTATTGGTTTTGAAATTGTCTTACACGCTAAAGATTTAATTAAAAGAGATGTGCTTATTCAGGCATCAATAGCCGCGCTTTTCCCCATCATACTTCGATGGATTGACCCTAAAGACGATTTCCCAGATGGAGCCTAAATGAATAAAAAGAAATACATCCATCCCGACACCGGCGATGTTTTAACTTTTAGTGAAAATGTATCGTGGAAAATTCAAGGCTTAATCCGTAACTGGTGGTTTGTTATGGGTTGGACAATTCTTACAGTTACTTGGTGGATTCGCCCACATTGGTTTGGGGATGACTCGGCTTATGTCAAGTGGATGAACCTTGCCTCATGGCTTGCCGTGACCGTTGAATTGGTTATTGGTATAGCTCTTATCGGGCAGACCAAACGCGATGCTCAAATCATTCGCCACATTCTCAAACTTGAAAAAGCAGAGATTGAACACCTGCAAGACATTATTGAGGATTTGAATGACTGAGGCACATTCTCAAAATTTAACGCTTCATCTTGTAACTAATGTCCCTTCCCACGAACCACGCGAAACCGATCCTCACTATCATTTATTCAATGAGGCTAAGGCTCGCATTAAAAGGCAGGGTTTATGGAAGTGCATTATTAATGATGATTTGTGTTCTGGAACTCCCGAACTCCATCATTCATTTATCGAGTTTTCACAAATAGAAAACACAGACCCCAATAAAGTAGCTCAGGCATTTGGCTTACATTTTGAGAACGATGAGGATTTTCAGGAATGGATTGAATCGCCAGGAAATCTTGAAGTTTTATGCTCGGCACATCACAGGACTAGGTTTGGGATTCACGAAATTCCGGCTCCCCTTTGGGATGCGCTAAGATTTAGAAAGGCAGGATCGCTACCTGCCGCCGAACACATTTCGGTTCAACCTAAGGGAGAAAAACAATGACAACAAAAATCAATCTAAAAATCACCGCAAAGGAAAAGGCACTTGTAGAGCATTACGCATACGGTATTGCCGCTGCTGCTTTTGCTGCACATGAAATTTATCCTCATGCCTCGCTCAAGGATTTGGCTGCTAAGGCTCTAGTTGGTGGATTGCTTGCCCCAATTTTGGCTCGCGTGAACCCTAAGTCACTTGTGAACCAAATTGATGCAGTAACCGGCGCACCTGCAACTCTCACCGCGCCTATTGTTGATGCGGCTATTGCCGATGCTCAAAAAATTGTAACTGCCGAAACAACCAAGTAAAATAAGATTGCATCGCCGTAGGCTTCGTCTTATGGCTTGAAACCCCTGACTTCGGTTGGGGGTTTCTGTTTATTTAGGAGGGGAAATGTCCACCGCGCTTGATGTCTTAAATGTAGCCCGTTCTCAAATTGGTTTCCATGCAGGGGCGCAAGATGAAAACCCTTATGGCGATTGGTACGGGATTAAAAACGCGCCTTATTGCGCTATGGGTGTAAGTTGGTGTTTTGCTCAGGTCGGATTGTCATACCTTGTTGCCGCGCAAACTCCTAAAGGCTTTGCTTATAACCCTGCCGCGTTGCCCTGGTTCCAACGGCAAGGATTGGTTGTCAATAAATACTCCGCGCAACCTGGCGACTTGGTATTTTTTGACTGGAACTCAGACGGCGTTGTAGATCATGTCGAGATTATTGAAAACGCCTCACCCGATGGAATTACCACTATTGGCTTTAATACCGGCAACCCCAATGATTCGGTACATGAAAGCGGATGTTGGCGCGTTCATCGCCCTTATCTCTTTATTGCCGCAATTGTTAGACCTAAATACCCGATACCCCTAAAACCCGTTTCTAAAGGGATTACAAGCAAGAAGGCTACGGCCGTAGTCGGGGGAACGGGAACAGTAATTGCGGGCGCGACAGGGGCATTTCACGGCGGTTTATTGACCACTACGCCAACGGCTACAACCCCCGCTAAAACTGTGTTTGTAGCTCCACCTTTCCCCATTTCTAAGACCGCTTTCAATCTGGGTCAAAAGAATGATGCCGTAATGACGGTGGAAAAGGCTTTGCTCAAGGCTGGCCTACTTCCCGCCCAATATGTCACAGGAATTATGAATACTCAGACCCAAACCGCGCTGACAAAATACGAGGCTAAACAGGGCATTAAGGCTACGGGCGTTCCGCAGATTATTTACGATGAACTCAAAGGCACACTATGAAATTAAAAGACCATTTCAAGTTTCATATATTTGATGCTAAACAATTAGCAATCGCCATGACCGGCGCGTTCTCAACTTGGGCGGCTACGGGCTTTCAGCATGACCTACCGCATCTTGGTTATATCTTGATTGGGTTTGTTTCAGGTGGCTTGGTGTCCCATAACTCTATGGCTAATCCAAGTATCACCCCCGAATCCCACATCGCTACCCCATACCTTGCCAACATTGATGATGGGGGAGTTACCAAACCGATAGCCGATGCCCCAAAAACTGAAGGCGCGAATGTTAAGCAAATAATCAAGATAAACAGCAATTTGGTTAAATAATGTGCTAAGTTTCGCGTGTTGGTAAATTGCCAATGTTCGGAAAAAACTAAATATTGCTCGCTGGCGTGAGTGCTATCAATCCAGCAAAACACCCCCGTCAATAAAAGGCGGGGGCTTTTTTTATTGGTAAGATTTAGGCAAAGGGGGCAAAATGGATTTAATTTCAGCATTAAAGGAATTAGAAAAAACATCGGTTGGAACTGGATTTGCTTGCTCAGTTGATACCGCGCTAAAGGCTATGAACAAAGATGAGCAAGAGGCTTTTCAATCGGCGCTGAACAATAAAGCAGTTGCATCTACCGCCTTATGGGATTTGCTTAACTCTAATGGATACAAGGTAGGCAAAGAAACTATTTACAAGCACAGGAGAAAAGGTTGTAGGTGTTTCAAATGAGCCTTGCCGATGATCTAAAAAAAATTGAAAAAGAGTCTGATTCTGAAATTGTTGAACTTCGCAAGGCGCTTAATAAAACTCAAGCACAACTAGCCGCCGCAAAAATCCGCAATGACCAATTAGTTACCGCTACTCAACAGGGCGCTTATGAAGCCATGATTACTTTAGGCAAAGTGCCATCCGTTCCAACTCCTAAAAAAGATGCCCGCAAAATAAAACCTGAAGTTGCCTTAATTCATTCAACTGACTGGCAAGGGGCAAAGGTCACTACGAGCTACAACTCGGAAATCATGCGCCAAAGAGTTTTACAGTTTGCAGACAAGATTGTTCACCTTACGGATTTGCAACGCGAACACCATCCAGTTAAAGAGTGCGTAGTTATGTTTGGTGGCGACATGGTCGAGGGACTTTTCAATTATCCGGCGCAACTCTGGCAGATTGACTCATCACTCTTTGGACAGTTCACACAGGTATCTCGCCTCATGGTGGACTTTGTAAGAATCATGCTTGCCAACTTTGAAAAAGTCACGGTTGTTGCTGAGTGGGGCAATCACGGCCGCATTGGTGGCAAGAGAGCTGAAGTTCCTAAGAATGACAATGTGGATCGAATGTGTTATGAGTTCGCCAGGACAATTCTCGCCGATGAAAAACGATTAACTTGGGATGATTGTCCCGAGGATATTCAAGAGGTAAAGGTTGGCAATTATCGCGCTTTGTTAATGCACGGTGACGAATTGGGGCGGTCAGGATTTGCTTCTCCTAGTGCTTGGATTGCCGGTGCTAATCGTTGGAAAGCAGGTGCGCACGATTACGATTTCCACGACATTTATCTAGGCCATTATCACCGCCACGCTCAAGAGCCAATTCAAAAGAATTACAATATCTATTGGACAGGTTCTACTGAATCAGATAATCGCTATGCCAGAGATTCAATGGCGGCTAGTGGTATGCCATCTCAACGCCTTCATTTTGTTGATCCCGATAAAGGTAGGGTGACGGCTCAATATCAGGTTTGGTTGGATTAAATTATACCTCTAGAGGTATAAAATTATGCGTTAAAACACATAACCCCCACTTTAATCGGTGGGGGTTATTTTGCGTTTCAGGGGGCGCAAATACTAATCTTTCAAATCTTCGGGGTCAAACTCTGGGTCATAAACCACGATTCCCGCCGCCTTCACTAAATCTAAGGCTGAGGCAAAAGATTCAATCGCTCTATTGGTTATGTCGTGCGCTTGGTCTGGGTAACTATCGCCTGAGTCAATTTCGACAACTAGCCCATAAATCTGCATCCGCACCGCAATCATAGGCTAAGGGTAACACCAAAAATAATTGCTCAAAATGCTTGCCTTTTGTCGGTGGTCTGCTTTAAGGTGTAACTAATGCCAACAAGGGCAGAACATGGAAGGAACGGACATGGCTGAAAAGGCAGTAAATCCAGTCGCAAAGATGCTTGAACCATTTGCGCCTAATGAAATTAATCAGATTCCTAAAGGCAATATGAAGTTGGATTATGTAGGTCACGCTGCACTTACTAAGCGACTTCTTGAAACCGACCTTGAATGGTCTTGGGAGCCTTTTGCTATTGGCGAGGATGGCTTGCCTAAGCTCGATGAAAAGGGCGGTCTATGGATTCGCCTAACAGTTTGCGGGATCACTCGTATTGGTTATGGCGATTCAGGAAACTCACGCGGAACTCAAGCAGTCAAAGANNCTATCGGTGATGCGCTTCGTAATGCTGGTATGCGTTTTGGTGCGGCTTTAGATTTGTGGCATAAGGGAGATTTGTTTGACCTTACCGATTCTCGCGGAGATGCCAAAGAGGAACACAAGCCAACTCCAACCGTATCTCCTGAAACTCTTGCGCTCGCTAAGGAAGCAATCGAGCAAGTTGCAGGAATTGAATCTGTCGCTGAGTTGAAGATGTTCTACACCGGCGCACAAGAGGCTGGACTTCTCACGGTGGTCATTGATGGCAAGACTCTTAACCAAGTCATCTCTAACCGCAAGAAGGAGTTGGAAAAGTGAGCATGATGCACCCACTACCTACTAGCGAGCGTTCTCGTAATTATTACCGCGTTCGCTCTGTTGTTCGCTTTGTTTTTTGGACTGCCGTATTTGGCGGGATGATTTTTTGGGCAGGTCATATTGGGGGAGGTAAGGTTCTGTGATAACTCCAGCACAAATTGAAAAACGCCTCTTTGATTTGTCTAAAGAAATTGATGAGGCTCACGCGGATTTGGTAACGGCCGAAACCCGTTTCCAACAACTTACCGCCCAATACGAAGTAGGCATGGCAAAATCTCGCATTAAAAACTCACACACCGATATGAAAATGACCGTCACCATGCGTGAGGATCAGGCCCTTATTGAGAACGAGGAGTTGCACTTTGCGCTCTCTATGGCAGAGGCTCAAGTCAAGGCGGCAAGGGCTAACGCCAACCGCTTGAAAACTCAGGTGGACATCACTCGCTCAATTTCATCTTCTATCAAGTCGAGCATGGAGCTATGATGGGTTGGATTGTTGTCAATGTTGATCGTAAAAAAAGCATGGCTAGATTTCTTAATGTTATTCAATTTGCCATTCTTGATGCAAATATCAAGATAACCGATGAACAAAGAAAAAATCTAAATTCTTCTATTATTAAAATTATTAAAGAAAATAATTATTTATTATCTTCGGAGGTTAATTAATGGTTTCTTGCATTTGTAATGGTGAATGGATAAATGGATTACCGCCAGAACCAACGCCGGGTTGCAAGGTTCATACAGCCGTTGCGAAAGATGTAATTCAAAAGCCCAAAGATGATTTGGTGAAAACACTTGAAAGAATTGCTAAAGCTCTTGAAATTATTGCTTTTGACAAGACGGGAAAACGCTAATGGACATAGTTAAAACCCTTGTCACGGCTCTTAAAGATGCCGATTCCAACCGAGAGCGTTCTAAACAAACTGCTCTTGGGGCTTCATCGGTTGGAGGGTGTCGCCGGCAAGCGTGGCACATTATTCAAGGAACGCCGAAAACCAACTTTGAAACGGAGAACCTAGCCGCGATTATTGGTACAGCGATGCACTCAGCGATTTATGAGGCGTTGAAGGCTTACGATGTATTTGGTGATGATTTTATCCTTGAGGGTAATTTTCACGATCAGTATTTCAAGGGTAATTGTGATTTCTATTCGCGCAAAGCTGAAACTGTTTATGATTGGAAATCAGTTACCCTGGCGAAAATGGCTAAGGGTGGACTGCCTACAAAACAACAAAAGATGCAAGTCAATATCTACGCTTCTCTTATCTCTCAAGAATACCCCGTTAAGAAAGTTGGATTGGTATTCATTCCCCGTGATGGAAAGATGAGCGACATTCGAGTTTGGGAGGATGATTACAACCCAAAACTTGTAGATGAGGCTAGGGCATGGATGGAAGATGTTCAGTCACGCACCGAACCACCTGCTCCAGAGAAGTCGGCTGGATTCTTTTGTTCTCATTATTGTTCTTTTTACGATGCAACGGGGGAAATTGGATGTCAAGGGAAATAAATGAGATTTCTTATTCAGATGTGGATTGGACTCTTGCTAACTGTCGCGGAGTTGGTACGGATTTATTTTTCTTAGAAGAGGAATTGCTACGCCATAAAGGTTTGGAATTTTCTCAAGTTCGCGCCGTTTGTTTTACTTGCCCGATCCGCCAGCAATGCCTTAAATGGGCATACGCTAACCGCGAAGAGTACGGAATGTATGGCGGGGTTTCGGGAGTCGAAAGAAAGTATCTTGCCAAGAAAGATTTTTACAACCCATTTCTTAGCGCGTTACGCCGGGATTTGGATAAGTGGGGAGTAAATTTGCGAACCTTGTACGAGGCATCTAAGGCAAAGAAGGTGAAGCGTGAAAGTTATTCAGGAGGCAATTAAAGCCTTTCAGTTTGAGCATGAGTTTCGCTGCTCGGTTACTAAAAGGAAATGCAATCATTTAGAGCTAATTGAACAGGCTTACGAAATGGAACCATCGCAGAAACTTGCCGAACAGAAATTACTTATTCAGCACCTTTCAGCCGTCAATGAAAAGGCAAAACAAAAAGCTATTGAGCAATTAGAGAACACTCGCAGAGATTGGTTGCAGGTTCAGGATTTGCCTCATGGATCATTTGCTTCATGGGTTGATAGTGTTTTTGCTATTGCGATTAAAGCCGTGAAGGAGATTGAATGAAAGCAGTCAGTTTATTTGCCGGTGTCGGGGGTTTTGATCTAGCCCTAGAACGCAACGGATTGCGGAGGTGATGTAGATGAAAGCACGAATCCTCGTAGGCGATGTTCGCACTCGCTTATCAGAAATCCCCGACCAATCGGTTCAATCTTGCGTCACATCACCGCCGTATTGGGGACTTAGGGACTATGGCGAAGCAGACCAAATTGGGCTTGAGCAATCTCCCAATGAGTATGTCGAGCAATTAGTCCAAGTATTTCGTGAGGTCAAGCGTGTTTTGCGCGATGATGGAACGCTTTGGCTTAATTTGGGAGATTCTTATACACCCAACGGCAACGGTTCAACCAAAAAAGGTTTCAATGAGCGTTATTCAGGCAAAGAATCTATCGTTGATAAGCAGGGCGCAGACGAGGGACATTTGGACCGTAGCAATTTCGTCATTGATACAAAACCTAAAGACCTTGTAGGAATCCCTTGGCGAGTTGCCTTCGCACTTCAAGCCGATGGTTGGTATTTGCGCCAAGACATCATTTGGGCCAAGCCCAATCCAATGCCTGAGTCAGTTACCGATAGATGTACGAAATCCCATGAGTACCTGTTCCTTTTGAGCAAATCGGCCAAGTATTTTTACGACAACGAAGCGATTAAGGAGCCTTCTACCACGCAAGATGAAAATGTACGGGATAGGGATACTACGAAACTTAACAATGTTCCGGGCAGAACTCGTATGGCAGGTCTAAAAACTAATGATTACGAGATGCGCAACAAGCGCGATGTATGGACTATCAACACAAAACCTTTTAAGGGAGCGCATTTTGCCGTTATGCCAGAAGCGTTAGTTGAACCTTGTATTTTGGCGGGGAGTAAAGAAGGTGACACAATCCTTGACCCATTTAGCGGGTCGGGAACGGTTGGATTAGTGGCACTTACCAACAATCGAGAGTATCTAGGAGTCGAATTGAACCCGCAATACGCCGAAATGTCCGTTGAACGCATTGGATTAGGGGCAGAACTTGGATAAAGCAGACATCCGCAAGGCGTGTGGCAAACCGATGGACACCGCTACAAGCAGATGGGCAACGCAGTAGCAGTTCCAGTAGTAAGTTGGTTAATACAACGATTGATGGAGGCAAGCAATGACATGGATTAAGTTAGACGACACACTTCCCAATAACCCAAAGATTCTGCCCTTGAGTAACGCCGGATTTCGCCTTTACATTGAAGGGCTTTGTTACGCCAATCAATACCTCACGGATGGATTTCTAGCTCAAGCAATTATCAAGCGACTAGATCACGATTCGGCGCACCTAGAGTTAATTGAGGCAGGGCTTTGGGATGAAGCTGAAGGTGGGATTCAGATTCACGATTACACCGAGCATCAGACCAGTCGAGCAGATGTTCGCGCTAAAAGAGATCAATCGCGTGATCGTGTAACGCGTTA
>JGI26470J50227_1000454_pt1 | contig 16859 bp, 42 predicted proteins | sample FreactTroBogLake_FD_50227 | JGI IMG/M metagenome (IMG submission 50227) | reverse complement strand
TGGGAGCATTACTTCTTTAAGTTTTTGATTAAATAGTTTGTCCCACATTTTATTTTCACTCATTTCTCTTGTGCCTTTCTTAGTATTGCGTATGCAAACTCGGTAAAATTAATTACATCTACTTGTCCATCTTTATCTAATTCGTAATACTTACCAGCCGCCCATACTGCATGAATTTCCCCTATGCTTAGTGTCTTTGCTGATTTATCAGCCCAGTAATCCATATTCTTTTCAATGGCTACAATGTTGGCTTTCAACGCCTCTATTTCAGCTTGTTGCTGGCGAAGCATGGTGGCTGCTTGGTCTAATTGGTCGGCAAGTCTATCGTTAGCGCCTTCTTGTACGCTCTTACGGCTTGTTGCCTGCCTGCGAATTGATGCACGAATCTCCATTGCATCAGCTAGTTCATTTGCGTTCAAAATGGCGCCTCCTCAAATGGCGGTAAGTCTGGCTTAGATTCTTTTATGTATTCCATAGTCCAGTTGGTATAAATTTCAATAATGTGCTTTGCTTCCTCATGCCTACGCACAAGTCGCATCAGCTCACCGTTTTCATCTTTAATGAGATACGGCATTTTCTATTTCACGCTCCATTAGCATGGCATCAGCAATCTCATAGGCTCGCTGGGCAGCAATTTGATCCCATTTTTTACCTTCTGAAAGGTCAAACTTCCAGTCGGCGGAACACATGCCGCTCATTACTTTGGCAGCAAAATAATCTCTTAATCTACGTTGTCTATCAGTCATTGTTTAACCCCTTTTAAGAATGCTTTTAAACGGCGCTGTGCTTTGCCGTAGGACTTACGGAAGGCATAGACAGCCTTCTCTTCTTCCATGTCCGCCTCGACTGCTACAGTGGCTAATACCATGCTTAATGCAGCCAAGATAACGCTGACTTCTAGATTATTTTTAGGCATCAAGAACTGAAAGATTTCGGTTGCTAGCTCTCGTGCTGGATCTCCGCCAACAGATTGTGCAATCTTGTCTTCTAATGCGGCTTCCATGAATTCTGGTGTGTCAATAATACTCATATACTCTCCTCTTTTTTTAAGACTATAATCACTACCATTAGAATTGTAAATAGGTTGTTCCTACTTTTTTCAAATAGTTGATTAGTGATTACCCTTAAACTACCTTACCCATGCAGCGTGAACTCGTACTGGCTAACGTCAGGTAAGCGCCGCTATATTTCTAAACGTGGGATGGCTTTTAAAGCTGCAGCAGCAGAGGCATGTAGTGGGCTAACTGGATTTGGAGATGATCCAGTAGAAGTGTCAATCGTGTTGTATCCACGAGACAAACGGCTGCTCGACATAGACAACATCTGTAAATGTATCCTGGACTCATTACAAGGGTATCTGTATGAGGACGATCAGCAGGTCTGGAAGCTGACCGTTGAGCGAGCCGAAAAGATTAAAGGCGGAGGATGTGACGTGACCGTCAAAGAATATAGTAAGCATGGTTCTACTGTAACGGATCGCATGGCTGCTCTTATACAAGACTTAACTGATTAGGTGCGCTATGCACTTTCATGCGGCATGATTGCATGAATTTTCAATAAAAGATGCGTCTCATTCTCATTTGGCATTAACACACAGTATGTTAAGAGGTAAAAAAGTATGTTAAATGACTCATTAATAAGGCTTTATCCTGCTTAAGGACTCATTAATAAGTCATTTTGATACCTATAAGCATAAAAAAAGGTTCCGTTTTGGTACCTTTAGGTACTAATTGGAACTTAGGGTAATCCCTAATACATTCACGGCTGTAAACCGTTGACAGCGTTGTATACTTACAACATGCCCTCCTCGGCAAACCCCGGTGCAATCCTCATGCACCAACCCCCTTAGGCCCGTGAGTACACCGGGCCTTTTTTTACAATCATTTGCCAAAACTTTACAATCTTATGTATAATTGCTGCATTGCAACATATCTTAAGGAGATATCCATGTTTGAATTTGAGAAGCAGTACAAAGACGCAGTACAAAAGTTTGAAACTATCGCTGAGCATATCAAGCAAGCCAATGAGTTTTGGTTCAATGCTGTGCTGTCAAGCTTCAAGTCTTTTACCAAGACTAAGTAATCGGTCTTAGACCGTAGGGGGTGAGCAGAAACTGCTTGCTCCTTTTTTTATTTATGGGTGTATACTTTTCCTTCCATGAAGATTTGTCCCGACTGCTTATCCGCATACAAACGATCTAAAGAAGGCCGTTCTGCTAAAAAATTAGGCATAAATTGGGGTAGAAATAAATGGCCTAAGGGTTTGTACCATGAGCAAACTACTAGAAAATGTTTGAAACATCAGGCACAATCATTAGCAGATGGCGCAGTTCGTAGAGCAAAGTTAAAAGTTGCTACACTAACGGGCGCTGATCGGAAAAAAATAAAAGAGTTGTACGAGCAGTGTGCTTTATTGACGAGAGAAACTGGCATTAAACATGAAGTAGATCATATCGTTCCGCTGAACGGCAAGAACGTTAGCGGTCTTCATGTGTTTTGCAATCTTCAAATCATTAAAGCATCTGAAAATAGAAAGAAAAGTAACAAGTTTTAACCATTGGCTGGCGGCTCGTCCTGATATCGTGGCGGCTAATGGGTGTAGCGTTACCAGAAGGGTAAGAGGCTGAAACAGCGCAATACGGATGGCGAAGATAGTGTCCGTGCCTCGCAAGACTGTCGGGTGCTGTGGCTCCAAATAGGGTAACAGTTGAAGGCGCATCTAGGTAAGGCTAGGTGCGTCCACCAAACGGGTAACTATCGGGTGATACAGTATTACATGTATATAAGAGAATAAAATGGACATCAGACAAGAAATAAGAAAAGCAACTGGGGTAATCCAACTGGGGTAATCCCCGATTCAGTTAAATACGGATCGGTGCAACAATCAATCAGGTGGAAAGAGCGGGCAATGAATGCCCTACGAATTGCAGATAACCCCAAATCTACAGACCACGAATTAAAAATGGCATTAGCATCACTAACGAGGAACGCATGAAGTTATCACAAATAACACTAGACACTTCCCTGCAAATGCGGGAGAAGATTGACGCAGAAGTAGTAGCAGAATACTGCCAAGCAATATTGGATGGAGCGAAGTTTCCGCCAATCGTTTTATTCCATGACGGTAAGAATTACTACATCGGCGATGGTTGGACACGCATCTTTGCCCACAAGAAAGCGGGCTTTGAAATCATCAATGCTGACGTTCGCATGGGCAGCTACGATGACGCATTGGACTACGCCCTCAAGGACGCTAACAAAGATCATGGACAAAGATATACCAACGCAGATAAGCGCAAGAAAGTATTGAAGGCCGTCCATACTCCACGTTATTCAGAAGCAAGCGCCCGTAAACTTGGCGAGATCTGCAACGTATCTCATGCCTTTGTAGCTAAGGTGCGTGAAGAAACTGGAACCAAACCAGACGTCATCAAGACCGTACAAAACGGTAAACAAGTAATGATGGCCAACACCAAAAAAGATATGAAGAAGGAAGAGCATGAGGATCCCGTTGAAGAGAATCACGTCATCACTGAGCTATCGCACACCGTACAAGAACTTGCGGAAGAGAATAAAAAGCTGGAAGCAAGGGTCGCAGTCGCTGCTATGGAAGCTACGGATGAGGAGAAGGCGTCCGCTCAATCTATCATTACTGAATTACAAAATCAGGTTAAAACGCTTGAAGCGGACAATCGGGTATTAAAAGCATCTCGTGATTCATTCCAAGCCGAAGCAAGCGAAGCTAAGAAGCAAGCCCTATATGGAAAGCGCCGCTACGAAAAGGCGGAGAAAGAAATAGAAGAGCTACGCAAGAAGTTAGCAGATTTAAAAATGAAGTTGGATTTTGCAGAAGCAGATTTAGCAATACGTTAGTTTTACGGGGGGAAAGCAAGTCGGCTCGGCGACTTTAAATAACCTGTACCGTTCACTACGGACTCCTTCACATTGTGAGTACCCCCACCTGATACCAAGCAGTTCTTGGCAGACAAAGGAGAGAAGATGTTACAGTTGCGCCCTCACCAGCAAGAAGTAGTGGAAAAACTACGGGATGGGTTTAAAGCAGGACATATGTGCCAGTTGTTGTATGCACCGACTGGTTTTGGTAAGACAGAGGTAGCAATGGCAATTATGAAAGCCGTTGCAGAGAAGTATAAGAAGTGCGCCATAGTTTTAGATCGTATCGTTCTGGTCGATCAAACAAGCAGACGTTTAGATAAATATGGAATCCCTCATGGAGTTATGCAAGCCGGACATTGGCGTGATAAACCTGAAGAGCATATCCAAGTCTGTTCATCTCAGACGCTAGAGCTACGCAAATCATTTCCAGAGATTGATCTATTGATCGTGGACGAGTGCCACGTCACCCGCAAAGGGTTAGTTAAGTTTATTAAAAACAATCCTCACATCAGAGTTATTGGATTGACTGCTACCCCGTTCACTAAAGGTCTCGGCGATCTTTATACCCACGTTGTCGGCGCTACTCCCACTGGAGAATTGATTGACAAAGGTTGGCTCGTTCCATTAAAGGTCTATGTTGCCAAAGAGATCGACATGACTGGAGTTAAGAAACGTGCGGGAGAGTGGGCTGCAGAAGACGTAACCCTGCAAGGTATCAAGATCGTTGGAGATGTAGTCCACGAGTGGCATAAGAAAACCCATGCAATCTTTGGTAAGCCCGTCAAAACGATTGTATTTTCAGCAGGAGTAGAGCATAGTAGGGAGTTGGTAAAGCGGTTTGCAGAAGCAGGCTATAACTTTGTATCTATCTCATATAAAGAAGATGACCAGTTCAAAAAAGATACTATCGAAGAATTCAGTAAGCCTGACACTGATATTCACGGTCTTATTGCCACTGATATTCTCACTCGTGGTTTCGATGTTAGCGATGTTCTTATAGGGGTATCAGCCCGTCCGTTTTCCAAGTCCTTTAGTTCTCACGTCCAGCAGATGGGTCGTGTCATGCGTTCGCACCCTGGCAAAGAGTTCGGAGTTTGGCTGGATCACTCTGGTAACTTCCTGCGTTTCCGTAACGACTGGGACAAGATCTTTTACGAGGGTGTTACAGAGCTTAAGGAAGGCGGAGAGAAAGCCAAGAAGGAACCAACACTCAAGGAAAAGAAAGAGGCCGTATGCCCTGCCTGTAAGGTTCTATGGACATTCTCCGGAAAGATCTGCGGTGCTTGTGGATTTGAGAAGAAGAAACCTACTGGCGTAGATATGGTAAATGGTGAGCTGCTGGAGTTGCAGGCCGCCAATCAGAAGTTGATCATCGACAATAAACAGTTCTATTCAGAGCTGCTTTACTACTGTAAGGCCAAAGGTTACAAGGATGGTTGGGCTGCCAATAAGTACAAGGAAAAGTTCGGTGTCTTCCCACGATCCATACCCAAGGACATAGCACCACCATCCCGATCAACAATGAAGTGGATTCAAAGCCGCAACATTGCTTACTCAAAATCTAAAGCAAAGGCAACAGCATGAGCTTCACAATCTACCAAACCGATGGCCTCAAAGTTATTCAATGGTTCTTTAATATAGATGAACTTATTAAACATATGCTTAATAACCCTAATGATAGGTATCACCGCAATGACTAAAAAGAATAAACCTGAAAAGATACAAACCAAGTCAGAGCAAATAGCAATGAGCGAGTACTTGGAAGCAAAATTCAAAGATCTTGCCAAAGGTCAAGAGTTAATACCAGTTGTGCTAGACCGAGCAACATGGGAAGGCATCGCATGGTCAATCAATCAAGCATTAAAGTTAAAACACAAGGAGAAGAAGTAATGGCAACAAAAAAAATCGTAGCCCCTGCCATCAGGGAAAAGAAAACTGGCATCATTATTGAAGCCCCGTCCAAAGCATGGGCGCATGACCAAATAGAAGCTAAAGAGCATATACCAGATAAGAAGGTAAAGCGTGGTTTCATTACCAATGAAGACAAGTTTGTAAAGCGTAAAAAGGCTGCCAAAATTGCAAAGAAAGCTGGACAGATTAAGAAAGATGTAAAGAAGTTACACTCTACTGACTTACGCAAGGCCGCTAACATCAAGAAAAAGGAGATTAAATAATGGGACAAAAGACCCCATACCATGACTTTAATATGACCCACGAGAAGATTGGCGAGTATTTTGGTATCAGTCGGTCTGCCGTTGGTCAGTTAGAAATCGAGGCTTTAAAGAACTTCCGTAAAGAATTAGAAAAGCGTGGTATCAAAATGGAAGATTTACTTGGGGGAATGAGATGAGAGACGGCGGAAAGGGAGATACTCAGAGGCCTTTGGGAGTGCCTATGAAGCAGTTTGACAATAACTGGGATGCCATATTCAAAAAGAAAAAGGTGGAAGAGCATTTAGAGGAAAGCATTGTCGAGTACCACGAACTACATAAGGATATTGAATGAGCTTCCAACAGTTTGCTGAGCAGCATGGTTTGATCATCGACCACGTGTTACTAGACAAATGGGTTCGTTGTCCTACAACAGACCATCCTAGTAGCAGAAACGGCGCTTACATTTTCGATGGTCACAATGGAGCAGTACAGAACTGGGCAGTCCATGAGAAGCCTATTGCATACAGAGGTAAAGCTGACCCGCTATACCGTCACAAAATGCAGCAGGTCAAAGACGAAAGAGCTGAGCAAAACAAGCTAGCTGCGTCCAAGGCTGCATGGATTATGAATCAGGCTACCAAAAAGCGTCATCCTTACCTGAAGTCCAAGGGCTTCCCCGAAGCTACTGGCTATGTATGGAACGATAGCCTTTTGATCCCGATGCGTATAGATCAAAAACTCGTGGGTCTTCAGATGATTAAACCCAATGGTGCTAAGCATTTTCTCAAAGGTCAGATCACTAAGGGAGCAGAGGCCATAATTGACGCTAAGGGCGTTCATATATTGTGCGAAGGGTTTGCTACTGGACTATCCATAAGACGGGCGCTGAAAGCCGTTAATACCCGTTATACAGTCCATGTTTGCTTCTCAGCCGGTAATATCAAGGTAATGGCTAAACAGTATCCTGATTGCGTCATCGTAGCAGACCATGATCCAGTAGGATTAAAGGTTGCCAAAGAATCAGGGCGTAAGTTTTGGGTATCACCAAACAGTGGGGAAGACTTCAATGATTATGAGTTGCGTGTTGGTGCTGAAGTTGCCGGAAAGTCTATTACTGCACTAGGTCTGTCGGCGGTTCCTGCGTAAATTCGTTGTTAATAAACACCGTATTGTCTAAGTTATATAGGTTGTTGATGATAGCGTTCCCCACCAAAAAAGACTGATGGGGTTCGCCTATCAGCTCCATACTAACTTCAAGTTTGCCGTTCTTACCGTCTTTGAGGTAGATAATTGTTGCGTCCATTGGTTCTCCAAAGCCTGACCCGCAAACAGCTCAGGAAAGGCATTTACTAATCTTTTTAGGTTGTCATCATCAGCCAATAACGCTGCCTGACCTATTCTACCAGCAAAACCCCCTCTGGATTCCATCCTATCTACTGTGCGTCTCAGCTCATCTCTAGTCATAATAGACATAACATCACCACCATTAGTCCAAACAAGAATGTGCAAATAATGTCTTCAGATTTTAGTTCGTCCATGCTTAACTCCTATTCCATGTGCTTGTTCAATGCGTTTTACAAATTCAAATAACTGCACCCGTTGTGCATATTTGCGTGAAACATCAAGGTAAATCTGCATAATTTCAGACGGCTCAAGGGGTGGNGATACNTCAATATCCTCCATCTCCCTGAGTCCNTCAAAGAATGCTTTTTCGTTGTTAGTCATTATCTGGTTCTGATTCAATATCCGTTACTTGAGTATATTCTCCTAGATCCCCGATGTCATTGTCAAACTCATCTTGCGCTACCCCTTCTGCCTCCTCATAATCAGGAGCTTCCACAAAATAGGTCTTTGACCCGCTAAAGTGAATCGTTACTGAATAGCCCTTCATTTTCACGCTCCCCTCGCTTTCATCATTGCATCGGCAGTTATATAAGCCCATTTTGCTATGTAATCTAAATCAACATCGTGAATGTCGCCTGAAGAAATCCAGCCCGCATCAAACATTTCTGACATAGCCTTAGCAGCAAAGTAATCACGCAAATCCATGCCACCTTGGATAATTTGCGGATATCCTTCATTCATTGATGTTGGAAACGCTTTCATAAATCCTCCCCGATTAAGTTACCTGTATCTACCTTGTAATTGTGCGCCAGTTCGTCCATCAGCCTAGATAAGCTATAAGCTACATCCTCGTACTCATTCATATCCAAGATGTCATGGATGCGCTCATAGATATACTTGGTCGCTACTTTGCTATTTCCCCATCCTTGCGTCTCAGCTCTCATGCTTTCTCCCCTTCTGGTCGTAATATCTTGGATAAATTGATCGAATCCCCAAAGCCAATTTTCTTGCATAACTCCTCCTCTTTTCGCATTGCGTGTTGCAGATTTTTGATAACTACTGGCTGATAAATTGGATCAGCAAGCCTGACCCGCTCTTGCAAGTAGGCTACTGACTCTTTTACATCTAATAAATGGTTAATCATCTTGGTTCTTTCCCTCTTGTTCATACAATCTCGACAATCCTGTAATCTTCAAAACAAACATCGTCCAGATAGCCCGCTTCTACATCCCTCTGAAGCTCCTCTATTTCTTTTTCCATTGCTTCAATGGCTTCTTGCTCTGTATCCCATTGCTCCTCCTCTCCATTGCATAGCCATATAGGTTCGTCATGGAATAGTCTTATTGCCCACTTAGTCATGGCTCACCTCGTCAATATCCTCGATCTCAAAATCACCTTCCCCGCACTCCGTCCACTCGATCTCGCCTTGATCTTCTTGGACAAACTCCTCTGCTTCTTCTTCAGAATCAGCACGAATAAAGGTCTCATACCAAATTAACTGGCTGCAAATTACTTTGTAAGTATTCATGCTGTTTCCCTTTCGTCAATAACAGACTGCTGCCATACATTTATTGCATCCCAATTGATACCCACTTCAGGATTTCCGTACTTTGCCATCATATATAAAACAGACTGTGCTTCCTCATCTGTCAAAGTGATGTATTCCCCATCACCAGCGTAATACTCTTGGACATCCTCAATATGCCACCAGTCCGCATGCCAGTTCGGATCAGTAAGACGGATAATATCTCTAGGATCAGGGATAGCCTGACCCTCTGGTAAATCAAATTCGACTGATACTCTCATTTCAATTCTCCTCAAATCCAAGATAATCAATAAGTTCTTGTTCAATAGCAAAATACAAAGCCTGACCTTTTTCTGTATTTCTAGTGCCGCCAATATTGTCTGGATCGGGTTCTATATATTCCCTATCCGTATCTAACGATACCTCTCTAACTACTGCCCAATATACTGCGTCTGCCATGTCATAGACATTCATTTTAATTCTCCTCAATTTCAGTAATTACAAAACTATCAGCAACAATTGATCCTGCTTTCAATGGCTCTCCGTCCATGTAAAAGAAAATCTGTTCGTCTGCGTAATCCTCTTTACCATCCCAATTACCTAATGCAATATTGACTGGGAATATTCGATCCGGCTCATCTTGCCAGTAGCCCTCGCAATTCTTGGTCTGGTATTTAGACATTTTCTGTTTCCCTTTCCCATTGTTTAACTTGCATATAAACATTTTGAATGTATCCGCAAAATGGTATTGCCTTGCACATTTCTACTGCTTCAAACTGATCTTCGGCTAAAAATTCCTCGTACTTGTAACCTTCTGAATCATGGTGATACTCAATTAAATAGTAATTCATAAATCCTCCCCCATAAGTAAAGTAATCATTACCCCGCTAAACAGCATCCCGATTACCAAAATCCAATTTACTGCGTAGAGCTGCGTCTGTCCATAAAAACAAGTAAAAAAAGTAAGCCCGTATATAAAAAGCAACAGTCTATTCATGGTTCTATCCCTCACGAGCTAAGCGGACATAAGGTCTGACAAAACCCTTACATAGAATTGCGGACTTTGGCTCATCTACAAAAACCCGCTCTGCTAAATCGGATGGTCTCAAAAACTTATGGCGTTCCTCTGACATAATTTGATCAATCAATTCATTCAATGGCTGGTTTACTAATCCAAATTCAGGATTGATGTTCCCGTTAATCATCTTAGGACGGGCTAATGCTCTTAGTGCGTTTTGGTTCTTAATGCTCAACATGGTAAATCTCCTATAAAAGCCTGACCCTCAATAGCAAAATGCTACCTTGCGTCTCAGCTAAAGTTAAAAAATAATCTTCAACACTTAAGTGATGAATTTATACCCCCGTTAATTCAACGGGCAAAACATAGGGTAAACCCTACTCCAAAATACCCCCTTTAAATGAGGTATTTCAGGGAAGTGTCTATTCTGTGAAAAAATCCTCTTCTTTCCCGTTCATGGTTGTGCCATCTAGCCAAGTAAGCCCGATGGTGTAGTCATTCTGTAAGCAAGTAATATTCCACCACTGCTCGCCATCGTCATAAAAGCCCGTAAACACTTCATAACCCTTGTGATGCTGGAATACCCTCTTGCCCTCTGCTAGTGCTGCTTTAATCTCGATTAGTGTCATTTCAAACTCCTATTAAAGTTTTGCAAATACTCCATGATCGGTAAAACTTGGTATTTCTTAAGGTTTACTGCCTGCGCTACTTGCTCGCTGAATGTTTCCAATACGGCTATATTGTCGGATCGCCTAACGATTACCCATGATTTCATTTGAGCCCACGATCTGTTAAATATGCGTTTATAAGCTCGTCTATATCTTCGGATTCCGAAGTAATGAGCCCGCTATTTATGATGTCTTGGGCTAGATCTGCACATCTCCAGCGACTTTCTGCCCTTGGTGCTGGTAAAGTATCTCCAATTTGCCAAGCGACTTCCGTTGCTACTTCTAGCATTGTGTAAGTTTTCATTTAAGCCCCCTATACAGTGCGATAAACTCGGCTACTTGCTGGGCGGTCAATATGCCCTTAGCGTAAGCCCTTGTAAGCGTGTAGTGTGTCCACTGGTGGTTTGTCATGCTGCTGCTCTCCTAAAGTTAATATCCCGCTTAATCTTTTTAATAATGTAGGTCATTGGATAATCGTAAAATACTTGTCTTATGGTGTCTTGGTCATTGTCTGCGACTGTTCGAATGGATCCGTTGTGCTGCCTTTCTAAAATGACAAAATAACCCTTATATTCAAAATTCTTCATGCTGTCATCTCCTCTAGGTTTACTGCTTCGGCTGTGATCTTCTCAATTTGGAAGGTATAAATACAATCCCATAGCTGGATATCTGCTTCTTTCCATGAATCTATTTCCCATTGTGCGGCTTTGCATCCGTCTGCATTCTCCATAATGGAAATATCTACTCTGCCCGCTTCATCGCACGAATTAAGCTCCATACAGCTACTATCTCCGCCGGTAAAGTTTAAGAGCTGCTGTAAAAGCCCGTCTAGGGTCTCTGCCTTGAATAGCTGGTTCCCGTCAATAAGCCCGCCAGTGTGCGGGATGCATCCCTCTTGATAGATATCCTCTTCGTAAAACTTTGCCCATCCGTTGGCTTGGTAGTAAGTATTCATGCTTCTGTCTCCTCGTCTGGTCTGTATGCAATATCGTAAAATGCCCGTTCTTCTGCTGGGACAATAATTATCTGCCCGCTTTCATCTCTAAATTCGTTCCCGTAATCGTCTAATGCGATCCCGTTGCGGTCTATGTATCTAAAATTCATTGTGTGATCTCCTCTTGTGGGTCGTATTGTTCCAAGTATTCAACGTCATCAGGATGTAGGCTATCCCTGTCTAAGTCTTGAAGGTCAAAAATGAATCCCTCTTCCCCGCTATAAGGCAAGGTATGCCAAACTTCTAGCGTGTCAGGTGTGCCGCTACATAGCATAGCTACCTGATACTCGCTATTAACTAGGAAAACATAGCCCGAATTCATGTTAAAAGCTGGGCGCACTTCGTTATCCCAAAAATCGGATGGAAGCCCGCTTTCATTCCATGCGTGAAGGATCTTTTCCAGCTCTACCCGTTCACGATAGCCAAACTTGCTCAAATCTTCTGTATATGTTTCTTGCATGATTAGCACTCCTTGGTTGTATAGCGTTGATAGTTACGGATAGCACAGTCATGGTTAAAATTGCGCTCTCTGAAGGTAATCGATAGCCCGTTTGCTTTTGCTTCTTGCATAAATAGGCTTAGATCACAATCTTCTTCTAAGTAAGCACAATCCTGATCCCGATACGAATAGCGGGTAATCTTGTCAGATATACCTAGATCATTGATGATCTTATGTGGCACTTGTAACCATCCATGAGATGGGTCGCTATAAAATACTAATTCCATGATTTACACTCCTTCGGTTTGTTTTGCTGCAGAAAGTGGGTCGGCTGCCGTCTGCTTTTTTGCTGCCGTATTTACTTGGTTGATGATTCTAAGCCCGCCATTACTCCATCCGATGGATGAAGCTCTAGCATCCTTCAAAGTTTTAAAACTATGGATAGTGCCGTCTGCTGCTTTAATGGTGTATTTAATTGCCATCATTACTCCTTCAGTTGTTGATCTCATCAGTTAGCGCATGACGCTAAGACGGGTTATAAGCCCGTTTCGATCTTCAAACTTGATAAAAGCTCATCCCGTATAACTTTGCATATTTGGTAATGAATGGCGATTCTTCTGCAAAATACTTCTGCTCTGCTTGCTCTATGGCTTGCTCATAACTATCTGCATCCACTGATAAGGTGCAAGATGTAATTCTGTGGTTAGCGTATTGGTTATCTACTTCGTGCTGAATCTCAATCGTAAAGTTCTGCATAGTAATTCTCCTCTGTGTTAATAGGATCGTTGTCCTATGTGTAAGACTCTATACCATGTATTTGTAGAAGTCAAAACCCCTACAAATTAGTCAGGAATAGGTCTTATGTTTACAGGCTTAGCGGGTTGTTGCCTTGTTGTATTCATGCACAAGTAGGGGAATAGTAGGGAAAAGGGATATCCCTATTTAGTCCAGCGATCTACAAATTTAAAAGCCCGCATTCGTTCCTTTGGATAGTTTGGATCATTCTCCAGTAGGAGATAAGAGAGATCATAGAGGGAATATAAGAGCATCTATCACCAGTAAAAGATAAAGCATAGGATCACAGAGCATCAGAACTACTGTACAAACATACAGTCTTTTTATGCTATCATGTAGCTATACCTATTCTGTACCTATAAACCATGCGAATGCCTAAGCTATCCAAGAAGCAGATTAAAGAGAGTCTAGAGCAGACTCCTGCTCATGTGATCCTAGCAGGTAAACGACAGCTAACATATAAGCAGAAGCAATATTGCAAGGGAATAGTAGAGGGATTGACCAAGACAGAAGCGTATGCACAAGCGTACAAACACAAGGGAAAGCGCAAGACAATGTCAGACAATGCGAGCAGACTGTCAAACGATAGCAGAATACAGGCAGAGATAGATGCGCTAGAGAGGGCTAAACAGTTCGAAGCGATGTATTCTCTTGGACAATTAAGGACTCTTGTCATCTCACAACTGACAAAGGAAGCCGTTGATCCCAAGTCTAAGCCAGCAGAACGGATCAGCGCACTGTCTAAGCTAGGACAAGTAGCAGAGCTGGGAGTATTCGTTGCCCGCACTGAGACTAAGATCATTAAGGATAGTGAGACCGCTAAGAATGAATTGATGGAGCAGCTTAAACAAGCGCTAGCAGATGATGCAAGGACTATCGATAGTGATGTAGATGCGCTAATGGCAGAGCTGAGCCCGCCAGCCAAGCGAGTAGCCGACCCAGCGACCCCACCTATCCCCGACCCCACCTTTGAGCAAATTGACGGGTCCCTTCCATTACATAGTAATCCGCACAATCAATCACCATAAGAAATAGATCACCCAAATGACTAACAATTTCTGTTGCAAAAAAACAACGCTGTCAACCGTTGACAGCCGTAATAGAGAAACACCCCCCTTCATGTTTCAAATCGCATAGGGGGAGGGGGTATATATTTTGGAAAAATTAAAAAAGATCATAGCTGAGCTACAGACGATGCAAAGAATAGACTACGCTCCCGGCGGCTATGGGTACATTATTCTGAGTGATGCTATAGATCTATTGAAGATGGTTCACGATGCCGAAGCTTGCGCCAGTAACTGTACATTCCATGAGTTGGAGTGCGGTAAATGACTGATAAGCAAGCCTACATATATCGGATCATAGATGCCTGGTGGAAGAAACATGGCTTTGCTCCCTCTATAGATGACATTATGGGGATTACTGGAGATAAAGGGCGTGGGAATGTACACCGTACTATGAAGAGATTAGTAGAGTTAGGACATTGCAAGATGGTACCCCGCCGGGCGAGAAGCATTCGGCCTTCCTATTTACGTGTGAATAAGCTAGAGCCAGAATGAACTTAGATGCTCTCTTAGCTAAGCTGCCTCCATCGGAGCAAGCGGACTTTTTGGATAAAGCCCAGACCTATATCTCCTCGATTAAGAGAGAGAAGAGTCAGACCGACTTCCTCAAGTTTGTCCACATTATGTGGCCTGGATTCATTAACGGGCCGCACCACAAGTTGATGGCTAAGAAGTTCCAGGAGATTGCCGATGGAAAATGTAAGCGTCTTATTATTAATATGCCTCCTCGTCACACAAAGTCTGAGTTCGCTAGTTATATGCTGCCAGCTTGGTTCCTTGGAAAATTCCCTAATAAGAAGATTATTCAGTGTTCTAACACTGCTGAATTGGCGGTAGGATTCGGTCGTAAGGTTCGTAACTTGGTAGGCAGCGAAGCGTACCATGAAGTCTTTCCTGAAGTGGACCTCAAATCGGACTCAAAAGCAGCGGGGCGCTGGGACACAAACAAGGGTGGTACGTACTTTGCGATCGGTGTCGGCGGTACCGTAACCGGTAAAGGTGCGGATCTACTGATTATTGACGATCCCCATTCTGAGCAAGAAGCCGCAATTGCATCCTCTAATCCTGAAGTCTATGACAAGGTTTATGAGTGGTACTCATCTGGTCCACGTCAACGTTTACAGCCGGGCGGTGCGATTGTCGTGGTTATGACCCGTTGGAGTCTGAGGGACTTGACCGGGCGAATCCTAAAATCGAGTGTCGAGAGAGACGGCGATGAGTGGGAAGTGATTAACCTTCCTGCGATTTTGCCAAGCGATAAACCGCTTTGGCCCGCTTTTTGGCCGCTAAATGAACTCTTGGCTTTGAAGGAAGAATTGCCGGTTTCCAAGTGGAATGCGCAGTACCAACAGAGTCCTACGAGTGAAGAGGGTGCGCTAGTAAAACGTGACTGGTGGCAGGAATGGAAGGGCGATCGGGCGCCAGCATGCGAATTTATCATCCAATCTTGGGATACCGCCTTTACTAAAAACGAGCGGAGCGACTACTCTGCTTGTACGACTTGGGGAGTCTTTTATAAAGATGAAGACCAACGAGACCCTAATATCATTCTCTTGGATGCTTTTAAAGAGCGTCTTGAGTTCCCTGAATTAAAGAAGCGGGCGCTGGAAGAATATAAGCACTGGGAACCAGATGCCTTTGTAATTGAAGGTAAAGCTTCTGGTATGCCGTTAATCTTTGAATTGCGCAGGATGGGTATACCCGTACAAGAGTTTACACCTACCCGTGGCAATGATAAGATAGCCAGGCTGAATTCTGTAACAGATTTGTTTGCATCCGGCAAGGTCTGGGCGCCAGCAACAAGATGGGCTGATGAAGTAATGGAAGAGATGGCTGCGTTTCCAAACTCGGAACATGACGACTTAGTGGACTCTTCCACTCAAGCGTTAATCCGTTTTAGGAAGGGTGGATTTATTTCACTGCCATCAGATGATGACGATGACGAACCAACATATAGACGCAAAGCTGCGTATTACTAGGAACCACTATGGCAATTGAAAAAGGTTTATACCAAGCCCCCGAAGGACTCGAATCTCTAGCTCAACAAGAGCCTGAATTTGAAATCGAGATCGAGGATCCAGAATCTGTAAATATCGGAATGGACGGGCTGGAAATTTCCTTAGAGCCAGAAGTCGAAACTGCTGATACTTTTGATGCTAACTTAGCAGAGTACATGAGCGACTCTGAGCTAGCATCTATTGCTGGTGATTTGATCGGTGAATACGAAGCTGACTTAGCATCCCGNAAAGACTGGATCCAAACTTATGTAGATGGTTTAGAACTNTTAGGTCTNAAGATCGAAGAAAGAACTGANCCATGGGAAGGCGCTTGCGGTGTTTATCACCCAATTCTTGCAGAAGCCGTAGTCAANTTCCAAGCGGAAATGATTATGGAAACTTTCCCTGCCGCTGGTCCTGTTAAGACGCAGATCATTGGTAAAGAAACTCCAGAGAAAAAAGAATCTGCCCAGCGTGTCCAAGAGGACATGAACTACCAGTTAACAGATGTAATGCAAGAATACCGTCCTGAGCATGAGCGTTTGCTCTGGGGCTTGGGGATTGCAGGTAACGCCTTTAAGAAGGTGTACTTTGACCCTGCGTTAGATCGTCAGGTAGCAATGTATGTACCTGCTGAAGATATCGTTGTGCCTTACGGCGCATCAAACCTTGAGTCGGCAGAGCGTGTAACGCACGTAATGCGTAAAACTGAGAATGATATTCTCCGTTTACAGGCTGCGGGTTTCTACCGAGATATTGACCTTGGTACACCAGACAACGTATTAGACGAAGTAGAAAAGAAGATTGCTGAGAAGCTAGGCTTCCGTGCTACTTCCGATGACCGTTATAAAGTTTTGGAAATGCACGTTAACTTGGATCTTCCAGGTTTTGAGCATACAGACGAAAACGGAGAGATGACTGGCATTGGTTTGCCATATGTTGTTTCAGTTGAAAAGGGATCAGGAA
>JGI26470J50227_1000453_pt1 | contig 16880 bp, 15 predicted proteins | sample FreactTroBogLake_FD_50227 | JGI IMG/M metagenome (IMG submission 50227) | reverse complement strand
TTTCATCATGTCCTCCCGTTCTCTTCTCGGTGCCTTTCCTTTTGTGCTAAACTCTCTTCGTGGCCTATTACGTTGTCCGTGTCGCCCCTCGACAAGAAGATGCGTTTCTCCGGCTGAGTGCTCGCTTCATCACCCAAGAGGGGGTCGAATTGGTGTACCCTCGCCGCAAGATGGAACACCTCAAGCGTGGAAAGCGCATCCTGGCGGAAGTGGCTCTCTTCCCAGGGTACGTGTTCCTTCGATCCGATGACGGCTTGGGCGCCGACCTGTACAGCCAAATCAAGGGGCTTCCGGGGTTCACCCACTTTCTGCGCCAGGGGTCGGAAGTTTCGGAGGTTCGGGGCAAGGATCTGGAACTGCTGAGTCACTTCTTGAAGTTTGGGGAAGTGACCCCCACCAGTCAGGTTGTCTACGACGAAAACCAAAAGATCCGGGTCCTCTCGGGCCCCATGGAAGGGCTCGAAGGACGGATCGTGCACGTGGACAAACGAAAGCGTCGGGCCAAGATCCGCCTGGATTTTGACCACGGCACCTTCACCGTGACCCTGGGCTTTGAGCTGATGTCGGATGCTTCGGTTCCGGTGGTCCCGTGAACCACCCGAGAACGACGATCATCCTCGGCGCTGGATTTGCGGGGAAAGCCTTGGCCCGGGAGATCCGGGAAAAAATGCCCGACAGGCGGTTGCAGGCTTTCTGGGACGACGATCCCCAAAAAATCGGGACCGTGGTCGAAGGTCTGCCGGTCCAAGGACCGATTGCCTCGGCTCCGGGGGTGTCGGAGGTCGATGAGGCGTTCATAGCGATCCCCAGTGCCACCAAGAACCAGCTCCAGGCCATGTGGAAGATCTTGGTCGACGCAGGGGTGCCCAAGATCCGCATCCTCCCTGCCATCAGTCAGATCGTGGACGGAGAGGCCCACCTAGTGCTGACCCGAGACATCGACCCACAAGACCTTTTAGGGCGAAACCCGGTGCAGATTAGCCTCAAGGAGAGTCTGCAGTACCTCCGGGGCAAGCGGGTGATGATCACCGGGGCCGGGGGAAGCATCGGGAGCGAGCTGGCTCGCCAACTCCTCTCCGGGGGGGCCGAGCGGCTGTACCTCTACGGCCATGGCGAGAACAGCATCTACCAAATCGACAAGGAACTGCGGCAACTTCAGGCCGGGGGCGTGGGGGAAGGTTCGACCATTGTACCGGTGATCGGCGACCTCAAGGACGCCAATCACCTGGAGTTTCTCTTGTCCCGGATGCGGCTCGACGTCGTGTTCCACACCGCAGCCCACAAACACGTTCCCTTGGCCGAAACCAACCCTGTGGAAGCCGTCACCAACAACGTCTTTGGGACCCATCATCTGGTCGAGGCTGCCCTGGCCGCCGGGGTCAGCCGGTTCGTCCTTATCAGCACGGACAAGGCTGTGGAGCCCAACTCCATCTACGGCGCGACGAAGCGGATCTGTGAAGACCTGGTCCTCGATGCCAACTCCAGGGCCAGCCACGCCCGGTTCCTCGTGGTTCGGTTCGGGAATGTCTTAGGGTCCCGGGGCAGCATCATTCCCCTCTTTCGAGAACAAATCCTGGCCGGGGGCCCGGTCACCATTACCGATAAGCGCATGACCCGGTACTTCATGACCATTCCCGAAGCCGTCACCCTGGTCCTCCAGACCGGCGGGGTCGGGGCCGGGGGCCAGCTGTACCTTTTGGACATGGGGGATCCCATTGTGATCGAAGACCTGGCGAGCCAGATCATCCGATTCCATGGGAAAGAGCCTCACAGGGACATCGCCTTCCAGTACATTGGCCTTCGCCCCGGCGAGCGACTCGAGGAGAGCTTGTGGGCTCCGGACGAAGAACCGGTTCCCACCGCCTACGCCCGCCTCAACCGAGTGGTCAGGCCTAGCCCCTCCAGGGACCTCAGGCCCTTCCTGAAGTTGCTTTGGCCCATTTGCTACTTTGACGAGGCTCAACCGGGTCGCTACCGTAACCGGCAACACCTTCGGACGGTTTTGAGGGCGTGGGTACCCACCTTGGAAGAAAAACAAGAGCCGGAATACTGAGGGACGAGGAGGAGAGAATGGACCCCAGCCCAGATTTCATCCCCTTTTCCCGGCCCGTCCTCGGAGATCGGGAAGAGGAGGCCGTCCTCGAGGTCATGCGTTCGGGATGGTTGACCACGGGGAAAGTGACCCAAGCCTTTGAGGCCGAGTTCGGGGCTTTCGTCGGAGCCGCCCATGCCCTGGCCGTGAACAGCGCCACGGCCGGGCTGCATCTGGCCCTGGAAGCCCTCGAGGTGGGCCCGGGGGACGTCTGCGCCGTGCCCGACTACACCTTCACCGCCACAGCGGAGGTGGTCCGATACCTGGGGGCCGATCCTGTGTTCGTCGATTGCCAGCCCCACAGCCCTAACCTCGATCTGGACTCCCTGGAACACATCCTCAAGACCCGGAAGGTCAAGGTCGTTTTGCCGGTCCNCCTCGGGGGGGAGCCCGTCGATGGGGACCGCCTGCGGGCCCTCCAGGTCCAGTATGGCTTTCGAATCGTCGAAGATGCGGCCCACATCTTTCCGGCCTCGGGGCCCCGGGGCTACTACGGTGCCCTCGGGGATATCGGGGTGTATTCCTTCTACGCAAACAAGAACATGACCACCGGCGAAGGGGGCATGATCGTCACCCAGAATCCTGTCTGGGCGCAACGGATGAAGGTCATGCGCCTGCACGGGATCGACCGCGACTTGTTTGCTCGCTACACCAGCACCAAGGCCAGTTGGGAATATGCCGTGGTGGCCCCCGGGTTCAAGTACAACCTCACGGACCTCGCGTCGGCGATCGGCCGGGTCCAATTGACCCGGGCCGAGGGTTTCTGGCGGGACCGCCAAAGCCGGGTTCGTCGCTACCTCGAAGGGCTGTCTTCCGTTCCAGGGCTCGACCTTCCCCCGTGGCGCGACGACCATGCTTGGCACCTGTTTGCCATCCAGGTCCCCGAGGGCCGGGATCGAAACGCCTTGGTAACCCATCTTTCAGAGAACAAGATTGGCACCTCGGTCCACTACATTCCCTTGCACCGGATGCCGTACTGGAGGGATTCCTACGGATTGGCCACCGAGGCCTTTCCCCGGGCCGAAGCCCGGTATCAGCGAACCCTCTCCCTGCCGCTGTACCCCACCCTGGGCGATGGAGACGTTGATCGGGTGTGTGCCGCCGTGGGCACGTGGGTCCGGGGGCAGTGATGGCGCCCCGGAAGAAGCCCCCCCTCCAAGACCCTCATTTCTCCCCGGACCCCGCACTTTTCTACCCGCCGGCCCAGAAGGTCTGGGCAGGGGTGATCGTCCGGTCCCAGACTCCCCACGGCCGGTTGGTGGGAATCGTCCATCCGCCCCTTCCGGAGTCCTGGGTCCTGGTGTTGCCCGGGGACATCCCCGGAAACCCCAGTTTCCAGGTGTTCCGGGACCGCTTCCCCATCCTTGGAGACGAAGAGGCCCAGTACATTGGGGAGCCCTTGGCCCTGGTGGCCGGACCCGACGAAGAAGAGGTCCGGCGGTGGGCAACCCGGGTGAGGTTTGTCACTCGCAAGCTTAACCTCGAGGAGTTCGCCGAGGCTTCNCCCCATGTTCGACGAAAGACCATCACCGGTGGTGACAAAGCCGCCGCCCTCGAGGGGGTCCACGGTACCATGGAAGTCGAAGGCATTTACGCCTCGGGTCCCCAGGACCATGGTCACCTCGACCCTGTGGAAGCCTTGGCCTACGTCACCCCTGAGGTGGTGGCCATCCGGGTCAAGACCCAGTGGCCCGCCCATGTGGTTCAAAGCGTGGCCCGGGCCCTGGACCGGGACCCGAACGACGTCAAAGTGCTCGCCACGGTCTCGTCGGGGACCTCGAACAGCCAGGTTTGGTATCCCTCCCTCTTGGCGGTCCAAGCAGCCCTCCTCGCCCAAGCGTGCGGCCGCCCTGTATCGTTGAAACTAACCAAGGAAGAAGAGTTTCTCTATTCGCCGAAGCGTCCCGAGGCGAGGACGTTGCTCAGGACCATTGTGGCCCCCGATGGGCGAATCCTCAGCCTTCAAGCCGACCTAGTAGTCCAGGCCGGCGCCTACGGTGTCTTGGAGGATGAACTCCTCGACCGGGCCGTGGTCGGAATCTTGGCCCCTTACAAACTGGGGCATTTTGTGGTCCACGCCCACTCGGAGACCTCCCACNCCCCTCCCCGGGGCCCCGTGGGGGGCATGGGAGAAAGCCTGGGCCTCTTTGCCCTGGAAAGTCACATCCATGACCTGTGTCGGGCCCTCGGCCAGGACCCCGCCCAGTGGCGGGCCGACCAAACGGTGACGAAAGAGGCCCGGACGTTCTCTAACATTCCACTCCGGGCCGACGGGCCCCTGAAAACCCTGGTGCCGCAACTCGCCCGAACGTCGGATTTCAGCCGCAAATACGCCGCCTACGAACTGCTGCAGGAGCGGATCGACCGGTTCCAAGACGAAGCCCTGCCCCTCCGGGGTATTGGTTTGGCGGCTGGATTCCAAGGGAACGGGTTCCTCGCCGGGGGCACAAGCCCGGTCAACATCGAAGGGCGCCTCGAGCAAGACGGCAAGCTGTCGCTGTACATTCCCATTGTGACGGCGAACAATCGGTCCATCCAACTTTGGAAAGAAAGCGCGGCGGCCATCCTCCAGATTCCCGTGGACGACGTTCGCATCTGTCCTGTGTTCACCGGTGATCATCCCACGGGAGGACCCTCGATGTCGTCCCGGGCGTTCGAAATTGTCCCCAAGCTCCTCCTCCAGACCGTGGAAGGGATCGCCCAGAGGCGTTTCCGTCAACCGCTCCCCATCACCGTCCGGAAGGTCTATCGAAGAAACAAGGGGCCCGCCTGGGATAACGATGAGTTCACCGGCCAGCCGTTCTTGAGTTTCAGCTGGGGGGCCGCCGTGGCCGAAGTCGAACTCGTCCCGCTCCTCGCCGAGATCCGGATTCTCAAGATCAGTCTGCTGGTGGACGCGGGTCCCCGGATCGACGAAGCATCGGCTCGGAATGCGTTGACCGAAGGGGGCCAAATGGCGGTGGGCTGGGCGATTACCGAAAGCATTCACTGGGATAACTTGGCCATCAGCCACCAAAGTTTTCTTCGCTACCGGCTCCCCGGCCCCCGGGAACTTCCCCCGTTAGACATCCAGTTCTTTCAAGGCGCCAAAGACACCGCCCCCCGGGGGTTGGGGTCCCTGGGCGCCAACGTGGTCGCCCCCGCCTTGCTGTCGGCGATTCGCCAGGCCGTGGGGCCAGACTTGAAATCCATCCCCGTGTCACGGAAAATGCTCGACGAGGCCCTAAGGTACCATGAAGCTACCCTTTATTCTGAACGGTGACGACGTTACTCTCGACGGGGACGTTTCTGAGAGCCTCTTCACAGTCCTTCGCCGGGATGCAGGGGTGTTCCAAGAGAAAACACCTTGCATGAAGGGAACCTGCGGGCGGTGCCATGTGTCGTTGGACGGCAAAGAGGTCCCCTCGTGCGTGGTTCCGTTTTTCCAGGTGAGGCAACGGGAAGTGGTCACCCCGGAAGGCTTTCGGCAAACCGAAGAATACGGTCGGTTCAAGGCGATCCTCGACGATGAGGGCCTGGTGGAGTGCGCGGAGTGCACCGAAGTCCAGATCTTCCACCTGTTTAGCTACCTCGAGCTGTTCCCCCACGCCGGCCCAGAAGAGTGTCGATCGGTGATCGGTGAAATCCCCTGCCGTTGCGGAAGTCGGCCCGTGCTGGAGCGGGGTGCGGCCCGCTGGCTCGAGCAAAAGGAGGCCGTCCGTGTCGGCCGCCGGTGAAAGTCCGACACCCCTGGTGTACAGCCCCCGGAGCCTGGGGGAAGCCCTCGCCCTCTTCGTGCCCAACCCTCAGGCCCAACTCTTTGCCGGCGGAACGGCCTGGCAGGTCGATCACCTGACGGCATCGATTCGCCTCTCCCCGGTGACCATCTCCCTTCACCTGGCCGAAGATTTGAAGCGGGTCACCTACGGGGAACGATTCATCGACTTAGGGGGATCGTTGTCGCTGAACCAACTGCTCCTCGTCGGCGGGGCTTGGATTCCCCCCATTCTCAAAGAGGCTGCCCGGGTCATTGGAACCTCGGCCCTGAGGAACCTAGCCACTCTGGGGGGAAACCTCTGTCAGAAAGGGGTTCTCGGCGACCTGTTTCCTCCCCTCCATGTTCTCGGGGCCCAACTCGAGGTAAGGAACCTGCGGGGAAGTCGGTGGCTACCCACCCAGCAGGTCGCCGAGGAAGGCCGGGTCATCCTGGGATCGGGGGAAATCCTCACCCGAGTTCGGGTCCCGCTCGAAGAATGGCCCCTGCATTTCTACCAAAAGATTGGGAACATTCGCACTCCCTGGGACGAGCGCCTGGGCCTGGCGGCCTTGGCCCGACCCAAGAACGGACAGCTCGAAGGGTTCCGGCTTGCCTTCCATGTGCCCCACAGCGGAATCATCCGGATCCGAGACCTCGAAGCAGAACTGACGGGTCAGACCCTCCCCCTGTCCCACCGGGAGCGCGCCCAGGCCCTGGCCATGATCGACGACGCGATCGAAGCCCTTCCCCTCCCGGCAAGCCAATTCCAACGGGACCGAATTGTCCACATGGCCCGGTGGGTCCTGACTCGCCTCGACGAAGAATAGTCCCCCTCCCCACCATCGGCCCTCCGCCGAGGACTGACAAAGCCCCCCCCTTCGGGTAAGCTGGGCGGTATGCGCATCACCGGAGGCAAGTACCGGGGCCGAACCGTCTTCTGTCCCCCCGGGATTATCCGTCCCGCCATGGACAGAATGAGGACCAGCCTCTTTTCCATCTTGGGGCCCCTCGACGGCCTCAGCTTTCTCGACTTGTTCAGTGGCTCAGGGCTGGTGGGCCTCGAGGCCGCCAGCCGAGGGGCCAGCCCCGTCGACTTGGTGGAAAAAGACTTCGGCAAAAAGGCGGTGATCCAACGGAACCTCGCCTGGGTCGAAGAGGCGGTGCACCTGCACCTTGCCGACGTGAAAGCCTTTCTGAAACGAGCCCACCAAATCTGGGACCTGATCTACGCCGACCCCCCCTTCCCTATGGAAGGCAAGCTCGATGTCCTGCAACTCGTCGACGATCGCCAGCTCCTGGCCCCCGGAGGGAGCGTGTTGCTCCACTATCCGGGGGAAGAAACCTTCCCGGAGACGATCGGAACCTTGGTACGGTACGACCACCGGGAGTACGGGCGCAGCCATGTCGTTTTCTACACTCGCCCCGAAGCGTAGCCTTGGGTGAACCGATTCCCGGGGTCCGGAACCCTTTCTTCTCAACCTAACCTTCAGGATTTCCGATAGTCACCGTATGAAAGCGGGAAAAGGCATGGACATTTCGGTCATCATCGGTCTGATCGCAGGCTTTGGTGGCATTCTCCTGGGGTACGTGATCGAAGGTGGTAATCCGGCCGCCCTTTTCGGCCTCTCGGCCCTGATCATCATCATCGGGGGAACCGTGGGCGCCCTGATCACGTCGTTCAGCATCAAGGAAGTCCTCACCATCCCGAAGATCCTTGGCGACGCCATGTCTCCCGCCAACTCTCCCAGCGCCGAACTGGCCGGACAAATCGTCGACCTGTCGGACAAAGCTCGAAAAGAAGGGCTTTTGTCCCTCGATGACATGGTGGAAGACATCGAGGACCCGTTGTTTCGGAAGGGGATTCGCATGGTCGTCGACGGAGTGGACCCGGATGAAATCGAAAAACTCCTGGAAACCGACATCGCGATCTACGAGTTTGTGAAGAAGGAAGAGGCGGAATTGTTCGCCGCCATGGGTGGGTACATGCCGACCATGGGGATCATCGGTACCGTCACGGGTCTGGTCCTCGTGTTGGGGAACCTCGGTGGGGCCGACATGGGACGTCTGGGCCATTCGATTTCGGCGGCCTTCATTGCAACCCTGTACGGGATCGGTTTGGCGAACCTGTTCGCCCTCCCCGTGTCGTTGAAGCTCAAAGGCAAGATCAAGAAAGAGAAACTTCGGATGGAGATGATCCTCACAGGGGTGTTTGCCATCCACAAGGGCGAAAGCCCCATGCTGGTGAAGGAAAAGATGCTTTCCTACCTCGAAGAAGAGGAACAGAAGTTGCTGGAGAAGGGCGGAGGCGAGGAATAAGCCATGGCCGCCAAAAAGACACCTGGGAAGAAAAAGAAACGCGCCGAAGAGCCCGAAAAGGAAAACAGCGAACGCTGGCTCCTCACCTATTCTGACCTCGTGACCCTCCTCTTTGCGTTCTTCGTGGTTCTCTGGGCCATGAGCCAAGTCGACCCCAAAAAATACGACGAGTTGTCCCAAGCCTTCCAGACGATTTTCCAGGGGGCCAACTTGGGGTACGTGGTCGACATGGCCAATTCAAAAGGGACCAAGGGCGAGATGCTCGAGGGAAAGCAACAGGAAGACCCCTCGAAAACCCTTCGTCAAAAACGGAACACCCTCCAAACTGAGCTAGAATACCGCCTCAAGAACGTGATGCCCCAGAATCAATACAAGGTCACCGAGGTCCAAGAAGGCATCAAGATTACCCTGTTCAGCGACACCTTTTTTGCTCCCGGAAGCCCGGAGGTGAACCCGGAGGCGGTACCATTTATTGGGAAGATCGCCGAAGGGATCAAAGCGTTGCCCAACGCCGTTCGGATCGAAGGTCATACCGACGGATCGGCCGTCGAGGGNGAGAAGTTCAGCAAAGAGTGGCAGTTGTCCACCGAGCGAGCGCTGTCGGTCCTGAACCTTTTGTTCAGTTACGGATACCCCGAGGAGAAGGCGTCGGTGGCCGGTTACGGTTCCACCAAACCAGTGGCCACGAACTTAACCCCCGAGGGCCAGGCGTTCAACCGCCGGGTCGACGTCCTGGTGCTATGGGACAAGAGTCAAATGTAGCCGCCAAGTTCCTGGGGTCCCCGGTGGGCTTGCGACACAGCCCCGGGATGGTTAGACTCCCCGCATGATGTTGACAGCCCGCCGAGGCTGGTTTTCTACCTTGGGGGGAATTCTTCTCCTGGGGATGGTTCTCGGTTCTTGCCATCTTCCCACCATCCCCCCAAGCTTCCGAGGCGACCTCGACCTTCGAGGGGTGGACTGGTCCCGGGGCCCCGTGGTCCTGTCGGGAGACTGGGCGTTCCGGGGGGGCTGGCGACACGTTCCCGATAGCTGGACCGGAAATGACGGTGGAGGTCCCGACGGGCGGGGGGCCGGCACCTACCAGTTGCGGATCCTCGTGGGTGAAAACGCCCCGCCTCTCGCCCTCCGGTGGGCGTCGGAGTCCACGGCCCTGGCTATCCGGGTGAACGGGGTCGAACTCGCCCGGGTGGGCACCCCCGATCCCGACCCCGCTAAGGCCCGATCAGCCTACGGACCCGGGACAGTTAGGCTGCCCCGGGACTCCCTCCTCACCGTAGAGTTTTTCGTTTCCAATCACGAGTACAGGGTCGGGGGCCTGTGGACGGCGCCCCAGATCGGCCAGGCGGACCTGATCGAAAGCAGTCGTTGGCAAGAAGAGACCGGGCAAGTGGCCCTGGCCGCCGCCTTGGGGATCATCGGGCTCGCCACACTCCTGTTGTTCTGTTTCCGGCGCTCCGAGGTGAGCTTTCTCTCCCTTTCGATCTTTGCCTTTCTCGTGGCCCTCCGAACCTTGGTCACCGGGGAGTACGCCCTCGTCCATATCCTGCCCAACCTACCGTTTCACTGGCTGATTCGGTTGGAGTATGTGACCACGTTTCTTCCCCTCCCCGCGGCGGTGGCGTTCTTTTCGCGGTTCTACCCCCGCCTCGTCCCCCCTTGGACCTTTCATGCCCTCGTGTGGCCCTCGGTGGCGTTCCTGGCCCTTCCCTTGGCCATGCCACTCGACCTGATGACCAGGTTGATCCTGTGGTACTACCCGTTTTCCATCCCTTCGATTGTTTTTTTGGCCTTCGTGTTGGTTCGTAGGATTCTCCAAGAGGGGGAGCATTGGCTTCAACTCGTGGGGATTGTCATCCTGGGTGCCACAGCCCTGGCCGACACCGTCGCCGCGGCCCTCTTCACCACGACGGGCACCCTCGTCCCCTGGGGTTTGGGAGTCTTCGTCGCACTCCAAGCCACGTCCCTGGCCCAGCGCCTCCTCGAGTCCTACGAGGCGACCGAAGCCCACCTCGCCGAGAAAGAGCTCATGGTGAAAGAGATCCATCATCGGGTCAAGAATAGTCTTCAAGTGGTGGCCAGTTTGGTGACTCTCCAAGGGAATCGGGNGGAGGGTGGACCGTTGAAAGACATCTTCCACGCCCTGCGCCGCCGGATCACCGCCATCGCCCTGGTCCACGAAAAACTCCNCTCCCGAGGTCTGGACAGTGTCACCGACATCGCCGGCTACCTTCGGGAACTTCTTCGGCTTCAGTACCCCGGTGACATCCTGCAACCGGGATCCCTGGTTTGGGACATCCAGGCGACCATCCAGGCCAGGGTTGACTTCTGCATCGACGTAGGCCTGATTCTGACCGAGCTGGTGGCGAACTCCCACAAACATGGCCTCCTCGTGCAACCGGGGGCCAAGCTTCAGGTCCACTTGGCCCTGTTCCAGGGGAGACTGGTGTTGGAGGTCACGGACGATGGTCCTGGCTTTCCCCCGGACTTCGTACCGGAAACATGCCAGGGCCTGGGGTTTCGCATCATCTTCGCCACCCTGGCTCGAAACCATGGTAGCCTGAGCTTACCCCCGGGCCCGGGGGCCCGGGTTCGGGTCGACCTCAGGATCCCGGGGTCGGGATAAGAATTCCCCGGAGAGTCTTCACAAGAAGCTCTCCGTCGACGGGCTTCATCAGAAACGCCGCCGGATGGGTTCCATCGGCCCGGCGGATCACATCGGGGGTCGAATAGGCCGTCAGGTAGACCACCGGGATCTCGGACAGCAGCCGGATTCGGGACACCACGTCGATTCCATCGATGAAACTCCGGAGCCGAACGTCCATCAGCAGAAGGTCGGGGTTGTGGGTGCGAACAGCAGGGATGACCAAGTCCGCCGAATCCACCGTGGCGGGGACTTCGAACCCAGCGTCAATGAGGGTTTCCTTCAACTCGAGGGCGACCAGCGGCTCGTCCTCTACGATTAGTATTGTGTGGGCCATGGGGCTATCATATCTCCTTTTTCTCCAATGTGCATGGAAAGTGGCAAGGTCCTGCCCTCTTTTCTTCGAGGCTTGGTTTTTGGTATGTTCCTGGCATGTACAAACCCGTTGACTCTAAGGTGAATTTCCCTGCCATGGAAGAAGCTGTGCTGGCCTTTTGGGAAAAGGAGCGCATTTTCCAACGGTCCATCGACCAGCGCGCTGGCGCCGAAGAGTTCGTCTTCTACGACGGGCCTCCCTTCGCCACAGGTTTGCCGCACTTTGGCCACTTCGTACCCGGGACAATTAAAGACATCGTTCCCCGGTTCCAAACCATGAAGGGTAAGCTGGTTGAGCGCCGATTCGGTTGGGACTGCCACGGTTTGCCGGTCGAGAATCTCGTAGAGAAGGAACTGGGGCTCAACTCCAAGACCGACATCGAAGCCTTCGGGGTGGCCAAGTTCAACGAAGCCTGTCGGTCTGCGGTGCTCCGCTACACCAAGGAGTGGCGAACCATCATGACCCGGGCTGGGCGGTGGGNGGATTTCGATGACGACTACAAGACCATGGACGTCGACTTCATGGAATCGATTTGGTGGGTCCAAAAGACCTTGTATGACAAGGGTTTGATGTACGAAGGGCATAAGATCATGCCCTATTGCCCCCGGTGCTCCACGGTCTTGTCGACCCATGAGTTGAACCTCGGGGGATACAGGGACGTCCACGACCCCGCCATCACGGTCAAGTTCCGGGTCCGAAACGAAGCCAATACGTTCTTTCTTGCGTGGACCACGACCCCGTGGACCCTTCCCTCCAACCTAGCTCTTTGCGTCGGGCCCGAAGTGGACTACGTGAAGGTCCGGGACGGCGATGAGTTCTTTATCCTGGGAAAGAGCCGCCTGGCCAGCTACTACAAAGACCCAGAGTCCCTGGAAGTCGTGTGGACGAAGAAGGGCTCCGAGCTGGGGGGGATTGGTTACGAGCCCTTGTTCCCGTACTTTGCCGCCGAGGCAGACCAGGGTGCGTTTAAAACCTTTGTGGGGGCCCACGTCACCGATTCCGACGGTACGGGCATCGTCCACACCGCCCCCGGGTTCGGGGAGGACGACTACAACGTTCTCAAGGGTTCGGGGATCAGCACGGTCTGTCCGGTCGATGCCGAGTGCAAGTTTACCGCCGAAGTGCCGGACTACCAGGGGCGTTTTGTCAAAGACTGCGACAAGGACGTCATCGACCGCCTGAAAGCCGAAGGGAAATTGGTCAAACGGGACCAGATCCTGCACAGCTATCCACACTGCTGGCGCTGCTCGTCCCCCCTGATCTATCGGGCCATTTCGAGTTGGTTCGTCAGGGTCGAAACGATCAAGCCCCAGATGCTGGCCAACAACAACCAGGTCAACTGGGTCCCGGACCACATTCAACAGGGGCGGTTTGGCAAGTGGCTCGAAGGGGCCCGGGACTGGGCCATCAGCCGGAACCGCTACTGGGGCAATCCGCTTCCGGTCTGGCGGTGCGACCACGAAGGCTGCACCGAGGAAGTCTGTGTGGGGAGCCGGGACGAGTTGCAAAAGTACTCGGGAACGCGACCCACCGACCTTCACAAGCATTTCGTTGATCAAATCACCTGGGCCTGCCCCTGCGGAAAGGGAACGATGCGCCGGATCCCGGAGGTCCTCGACTGCTGGTTTGAGTCGGGATCCATGCCCTACGGCCAGGTCCACTATCCCTTCGAGAACAAAGAGAAGTTTGAGACCCATTTTCCCGCTGACTTCATCAACGAGGGACTCGACCAGACCCGGGGTTGGTTCTACACCCTGCACATCTTGGCCACCGCTCTGTTAGACAAGCCGGCGTTCCAGAATTGCGTGGTCTCCGGGCTCGTGCTGGCCTCCGACGGGAAGAAAATGTCCAAGAGCCTGAGGAACTACACCGACCCCGTCAAGGTGATGGAGCAGTACGGCGCCGACGCCCTTCGGTTATTTCTCATGATGAGCCCGGTCACGAAGGCCGATGACCTTCGGTACAGTGACGAAGGGGTTCAGGGCGTGCTGAGGGATGTCCTTCTCCCTCTCTGGAATGCCTACAGTTTCTACGTTACCTACGCCAATCTCGACAAGGTGAGCCCCAGCGGTACGGTGAAAAACCCCACGAACCTTCTCGATGCCTGGATCTTGTCGGAACTCGAACGAACCACCGAGGCCATGACCCGAGATCTGGAGGCTTACGAGATCAGCCGGGCCCTCACCCACTTGGTAGGGTTCCTCGACCTGTTGAACAACTGGTATATCCGGAGGAGCCGCCGCCGCTTCTGGAAAAGCGAGAACGACGGCGACAAGACCGAAGCCTACGATACCCTCTACCAGGTCCTCCGAAGGTTCGTCACCCTAGCCGCTCCCGTGGTCCCGTTCATCAGCGACGAAATCTGGTCAAACCTGAAGGGACCCACCGATCCCGCTTCCGTCCACCTGGCGGACTGGCCCCGGTACGACGCCAGCCGACGTCGACCCGAGATCGAGGCCAAGATGACGGCGGCTCGCAAAGCCGTCGGCCTGGGCCGAGCCCTGCGGAATACCCACAACCTGAAGAATCGGCAACCTCTGAAAGCCGTCTACCTCGTGACCCGGGACGCTGCCGAGAAAACCATCCTCAGGGAGATGGAGGACTTGGTTCGCGAAGAACTGAATGTCAAAGAAGTCCTGTTCCAAGACGATGAGGAAGCCTTGGTGGAATACGGGGCCAAGGCCAATTTCAAGGTCTTGGGAAAGGTCCTCGGGCCCCACATGCGGACCGCAGCGTCCCAGATTGAAGCCCTCAGCGCCGCCGAGATCAGGACCGTAGTCGATGGGTCAAGCCTGCATCTTGAGATCGAAGGGATTCCCGTGGAGCTCAATTCTTCGTCGATCCTGGTCACTCGAAAGGAGAAGGCGAGTCTCAAAGTTCTCAATGAGGGGAGCCTCACGGTCGCCCTCGATGCCGAAGTGACCCGGGAGCTCAAACTCGAAGGGCACCTCCGGGACGTGATCCGGGTCATCCAGACCGCTCGGAAAGAGCAAGGGCTGGCCGTCAGCGACCGGATTCGTTTGACCCTGGGGGGCAGTCCCGTCGTCCGAGAGGTGTGGGCTGACCTGGGCGACGTCCTCAAGCAAGAGACCCTGGCCACCGAGGCACTTTGGAACCCAGAGTTGCGTTCCGGGAGCCCCGGAGTTCAACAGGCCGACACCGGCGACGAAGCCTTTTTGTTCACCCTGGTCAAAGGATAATCCTGTGATCCGGTGGCTGGGACCAGGTGGTCTCCTCGTGGGCTTGGCCCTGGTGATGGGGTGCCAAAGTGGCCCTCAGGTCACCCCGGTTCCCGGGTACGCCGCCCATTGGCTGGGAGGGACTCCCCGGGTGGTGGTCCGCCTCGACGCAACCCAGGTGACGGCCTGGGGTCACCTAACCCGAAGTCGAGATGCCCTCAAGGCCGTGGGGGACAGGACCCGAACGGTCTGGCTCGGATTTGATCTGGAGCACCTCGATGATTTGCACACGGCCTCCTCGACGGTTCGGATTGTGCTGGAAGGGGATTTCCCCCGGGGCTTGGCCGGACTCCTCCTTGACTGGAATCAAAACTGGAAAAAGGGTGGGTCCCCCGGGCTTTGGACCAATCCGAAGCTAGACCTGTCGGTCTCCCTTCCCCAAGATGGCATCGTGACGGCTCGGAGGCACGATGCGACCCTCCCTGAAGCGACCCCCGGGGTTCTCCGGGACCTCGATCCACGGGCGTTGGAGCGGTCCGCTCTCTGGGCGACGTTTTGGGACCCAGGCCAAGCCCTGTTCGGCGCTGCGGGAGCCAGCCTGCTTCATGTCGAGCGCCTGGACGTGATTTTGACCGCCCGGGGGGACGTTCTCGAGGGACCTGTGGTCCTTCAGTTCGGTGATGACCGAGCTGCCCGGGCTGCCACCGTCCTCTTGAAACTCTTTTCGACCCAGATCCGGAGCCGCCTTGGTCAGGACCTTCTGTGGACCAACGACGGGTCCAGGATTGTCGGGGAAAGTTTGCGAATCAAACAAGCCGACCTGGAAGCTCTCGCTGAAAAACTCGTGACCGATCCCAGCCCACAGGAGGCAACCCCATGACCGTAGGTATCCTCGATTACGACGCCGGCAACCTCACCAGCGTCGAAAATGCCTTGCGCCATCTGGGCTACGACTGGGTTCTGTCTGGCGACCCTGAGCAGCTGGCAGGCGCGGACCGTCTTATATTTCCCGGGGATGGCCACGCCGCCACAAGCATGGACAACCTACGGGCCCGGGGTCTGGACCAACTGCTCGCCGATTTCCTCCGCCGGGGTCGACCCGTCCTGGGGATTTGTGTGGGCAGCCAAATCGTCCTCGACTCCAGCGAAGAGGGACAGGCCTCGTGCTTGGGGCTCATTCCGGGGACGTGCCGAAAACTCCCCGGGGGCCCGGGGTTGAAGGTGCCGCACATGGGATGGAACAGCGTCCATTTCGAAGTGAATCNCCCCCTGGTCGCCGGCGTTCCCCAAGGGTCCTCGTTTTATTTCGTTCACTCGTATTACACGATTCCCGCCCCTTCCGTGACGGTGCTCGGGACCACAGACCACGGCATCCCCTTCGTCGTCGGGTTCCTCCAGGACACCTTAGCCACCTGGCAGTTTCACCCAGAAAAATCCGGCGAAGCGGGCCTGAAACTCGTGGACAACTTTCTGCGGTGGAGGCCCTGAAGTGTTGCAAAAACGCATCGTTGTCTGCCTCGACGTCAAAGAAGGGCGAACGACCAAGGGAGTCCAATTCGCCAACAACGTCGACCTGGGGGATCCGGTGGAGATGGCCGAGGCCTACTATCGCCAGGGTGTCGATGAACTCGTCTTCTACGACATCACTGCCAGCGCTGAAAAACGGGGAATCATGATCGACGTGGTGCGCCGGGTCGCCGAAAGGATCTTCATCCCCTTCTGCGTGGGCGGCGGCTTGGCCNCTCCCGACGATATCCGGGCAGTCATCCTCGCCGGCGCCGAGAAGGTCAGCTTGAATAGCCAGGCTGTGAAAAACCCTGAGTTGATCCGCCAGGGTGCCAAGATGTACGGAAGCCAGAGCATCGTCTTGGGGATGGATGCCCTCCGGGACCCCTCCATGCCTTCGGGCTACCGAGTGGTCATCCATGGGGGCAGGACCAAAACGGACCTGGACGCCTTGGCTTGGGCTCGGCAAGCATATGAACTGGGAGCCGGCGAGGNGGTCCTCAACAGCATCGACGCCGACGGCACCAAGGCGGGCTATGAAATCCCCCTGACCAAGCTGATCAGTGAAGCCCTGCCGATCCCGGTGGTAGCCTCCGGGGGCGCCGGGGTCCCTGAACACCTGAGGGCGGTCCTTCAGGAGGGAAAGGCCGACGCAGCCCTCATCGCCAGCATGGTCCATTACGGAACGTATCAGCTGCCCGAGATCAAAACCTACTTGGCCCACCACGGGGTCCCGGTCCGGAGGTGACGGTGACCCCGGGACCTCGGCTTCGCCGCATCTTCGATTGGGTCATTTTCGTAGCGACCCACTACACCTGGGCTTTTGTGATTGTGATGACCATCACCCTGGTCAGTTGTGCGTTTTCCATCCATTACCTATCCAGCCTCGAGGCGAGCCTCCAGGATGTCTATGAAAATGACGTCCGGGGTGGGGATGCCATCCAGTCCGCGTACGTCGGATTGCTGGGGATTGAAAGCGCGATCCAGGACATGATCCTGTTCCCTGAACCCAAGGCCCGGGACCGAGCCAA
>JGI26470J50227_1000452_pt1 | contig 16909 bp, 14 predicted proteins | sample FreactTroBogLake_FD_50227 | JGI IMG/M metagenome (IMG submission 50227) | reverse complement strand
AGACGGTGGTTTTATCCGGAAGTCACAGAAGACAAATGGCCTAGGAAAAATTTTGAAAATTTTCAAAATTGGCTGAAGAGCGGCGGCTTGTCGATCATCAAGCATTGGGCNGAGAATTTTNGTGATTACGTCAGCAAGGGACAGCCAGCCCCAATGACTGAGCGTAAGAAGGAGTTAATTATTGCGTCGCGCACAGAGGGTCAGACAGAGGCCGCAGAGCTGGCAGAAGCCATGAACCGGCAGGAGAGTCCAATTGTGCTTTCCATGAAGGATGTGGTCGATTGGGTGCGCCGGAGCGTCAACGGAAAAGTCTATGATTCGGACCATGAAATTCGGAAGGTTATGAAGGATGTCGGCGTCATTTGGTTTGACGAGCGCATTCTGGTAAACGGTCGACAGCAGCTCGTCGCGATGAACCGGACTGCGTTTGAAAAAATAAGCAACAATCACCTAACAAAGTGTATAAAAAACGTTGCATCTTTAATCAAATCAGTGGATGATGACCCGATTGATGTCCGCGACCGAAAGCGTAAGCTTTTTGACGATCTGCGGGACATGCTTAAAAATCCTGACAATGTCATGGATTCAAATTTATAGGTGGACGATGACGGTAAACATTAAATTTCTGGAACGCAAAAACAACATTCAGTGCTCGGCGATTTTGGGTAAAATTGATGGCTTAGATACTGAGTGTTGCGGCGCTCCAGTACACAAAAACAATTGGTGTAAGGAACACCATGGCAGGTATATGGTTCCGGCTCCGAAACAAACAGTCGGTCGTAAAATGTCTTTAATCATTAGAGATCAAAGACTTAAGCATAGCCACTCGAAAATAACAGAAACAGAAATTATTGGCATTTTGACCCCTTGCGGGAGAAATTTAAAAGAAGAAGAAAATATATAGAAAGGGGGAAATTGAAGATATTTTTGTTTCTGTTATTTTTATAGGAAGATCGAGATGGATATTAAAATCGACGGCACACGCATTCGGACGACTTCAGCCTACGATGCCCGCGTATTGCGCGCTCTGCCAAAAATTGAGGGCATGAAGAAATGGGGAAACAATCGGTCCCTATCGTTTGACAATACGCCCTACAACATCCGAATTTGGAAACAGACGTTTCCGGACTGCATGATCCTCGATGAAACAGCGTCAGGATCAACACAGGAGCCCGCTGACGGCGTTTTCGACGTTGTCAGTACCAGACCTAGCTTCGAATATAAAACACAGCCTAGAAATCACCAGAAGGCCGCCATTGAAAAATTGATGAAGCATAAATCCTGCGGTTTGTTTATGGACATCGGGACCGGAAAAAGCTGGACCGGAATTGCGTTCATGGGCATGCGCTGGTGCAACAATGAAATCGATCAGGTTTTGATTATCGCGAAGAACGGAATTCATGAGCAGTGGATCGGAGAACAATTTCCGAGGCATATGAGCCCTGTCGTTCCGTGGAAATCTTGGGTCTGGAAGACCGCAGGAAAGAAGGCGGCGCGAGAGTTTGACGACTTGCTGCAGTTTGATGGATTACGCGTGTTTGCAATCAACACCGAGGGCATATCGACGGCCAAGGCCGAAGCGGCAATCTTCAAATTTCTGGATAACGCCAAAGGCCGGACTTTTATCATCATCGACGAAAGTCAAGACATCAAGACGATGAATTCAAACCGGACCGTCGCCGCGATTCGGTACGGCAATCTGGCAAAGTACAAAATGATTATGACCGGCACTCCGATTGCGAAGACGGTCGTCGATCTATACTCACAATTTTATTTTCTTGATCCGGATATTTTGGGATTTAAATATTTGACGACATTTCGCAATTATTTTTGTGATTTTATGCCGAGTGAGTTTGGTCCGGTTGTCACCGGCCACAAAAATATCGAAGAGCTGTACAACAAAATCGATCCCTATGTGTTCCGGATCACATCCGCAGAGGCGCTTGACCTTCCACCGCAGGTATTTGTCAGGCGCAAGTTTGTCTTGTCAAAGCGTCAATACGATATGATCGATGACCTGAAGCGACAGTTTTTTGCGCAAATCGACGAAGACAGCGTCGTGGCAGTAAAAAACGCTGTCAGCCTCATAACTCGCATTCAGCAAATTTCCTGTGGATTTGTGGTCTCTGAAGACGGCGTCGTGACCCACTTGACCGAAAATCCTCGCATCGATGCGATGATGGACGTGATCGAACAACGCGGCGGCAAAATTGTGATTTGGTGCCGGTTCCATGAAGACGTTGAGCTGGTGATGAAAAGGCTCGGAAAGAAGGCTGTCGACTATTATGGCAAGACGAGCGAAGCACAGCGGGCAATCAACAAGCAATTATTTTCCGACCCAAATTCGGGCGTCGAATATTTTGTCGCCAGTCCGGAAGCCGCAGGGACCGGAATGGACGGATTGCAACATGTCTGCGCGACCGCAATCTATTTTTCAAACAGCTTCAATAGTCTCGCCCGTTGGCAATCCGAGGGACGCATCTGGAGAGACGGCACAACAGGGACAGTCATGTATTTCGATCTTATTGCCAAGGGATCGCCGGACAATCGAATCTTGGCCAATCTGAAAGACAAGAAAGATATCGCTGATTTGACGCTCGACGAATATCGTAAATTGATCGAGTCCGAGGGCGCAGATGAATTTCACGATATGTCGACATAATCAGTTTTTATGATAAAAAGACGACGCCGGTGAATTTTTATTGACTTTCCGGCGTCAATCAAACAACATCTTGAGACCCGTCACAGGGCTCAAAAGGTAAATTAAAATGAAGAAATTTAAGAGGGTGTTTGTGCCTCATCCAAACTTACGGTTTGACGAGGCTCCGCTTCATCGATTGGCAGATGAAGTCATCTATATGTGCAATTCACCAATGTTTGATGATTTTATTGGTATTGAATACGCCAAGAATTTTGAAGGAAAAATCAAAAAAACGTTGATGGAATTTGATCCAGAAAATGATGTTGTGGCAGATTTTGGCGATGCAATAATTTTTGCATTGGCAATTTTTTATCTCTGCACAAATCTGGATTCGTTTAAAATTGCTCGTTTTTCCAAGAAAAACGGGGAATATCTCGTCCGAGAGGTTTCGGATAAATTTTTTGAAATAGAGGCTTAAATGATAAATGTAAATGTATTGAAGATCGCCGATCTTGACTCCATCGTCAAACAGACTGCCGATCTCATCGAAAAGATTTTTGAAGACATCAATAGCAAAGAACCGAACATCGATATGTGTTCTCTGCGCGGCGGCGTCGCACAAATGATGATAAACAATATGGTGGACGATAATCACGGTCGTTGTGCGTATGGTTTGATTAAGCACATTGAAGACACGAATAAGGAAGAATTCAGGCAATACGAGAAACCGAATTGAGGATTATCAATGTTCAGTTTTGTCGATGATGAATTACGATTTAACGGCGTCTATGTCGCTAAAATAAATTGGCTTCCGGCTGCAGGAGAATTGTTAAAAGAAGAATTGAAGGATTTGATTTTGGAAAAACATTCTGAATCATATCAAGAGGGATATGAAGCTGGCTATGATGATGGATACGAATCCGCATTATACGCAAAACAATAATTTAAATGGAGATTAAAATGGATTTAGCAGAGCACAAAAAGAAGCTTGATTTTCTTTTGCAACAATCTGGAATTCCGTCATATATGCATGAGTCAATCGTAGAATATATCGTCAATGGACGTCCAGTCGGCGCTTTTTTACGCTCTCTTTTATGCGGAAATTTATTTGAAACTTTTGCAAGGGCAGATGAAAATAACAAAAAAGCCATCGAAAATTACGTTCGATTTTTTAGCAATTCAATTTTTTCTTCCTGTTATGGTTCAGAAGAAAAAGTAAAAAACTGGATCGAGACAAAAGGAATGAGAGGACTTTAATTCTCCGAATAAAAGTAAAATTTAATTTTAAATTCAAAGCCTTAGGCAGCTTCAGTACCACTGAGGTTGCCTTTTGCATTTTAAAACGTTAAATTAAAATTCCATATGAAGATCAACAACATGAAGGAATGGATCATTGAAGATCAGAATTTTTGCCATAGCGGCCGCAATTTTCTTGCTCGCGAATGAAGCGAATGCCGCCGGTGGATATCGGCGACCAATAGACGACGCGCCGATATCGGCTCGGTCATTTTCAAATTCAGGCGTGATTGAAGCGGCCATGAAGTACGAGGGACGCTCGAACCCGACTGGCACCAGAGGCCCTTGGTGTCGCGACTTCGTCAATATGATTTTGAAAATTACCGGACACCAGCTGAAAGATAATTCGCGCATGGCCGTCAATGCAGTCAATCTCGGCGTTCACTCGCCGATGCCATTGTCTGGTGCGATTTTCGTGCAGAATCGTCGACACGGCCACGGCCACACTGGCTTCGTCATAAAGCCGCTAAGCGACGGCACGTTTTTGGCAATTTCTGGAAATCACGGACACCGCGTGAAGGTTGCGGTTTACAGCGTTCGCGGCGTCCGGTTTGTCTTGCCGAATTAAGTATTGGCTGGAAATGGCGGCTTTGTCGGCAAGTCCGACACGGTCGTCGCTTTCAAGAGCGTACGCAGGATTTCGCGATAAGCGAGATACGCTTGAACGTCTGCGGTTGACCAAGTCGTCTTATTCATTGCTACGGCTTCAGTGATTCGAGTTACGACGATATCAGTTGAAGATAAAGCTGATTTAACGTTTATCGAAAAATCTTGCATTGCGGCTTGCATTGCATTTTGATTTTGAATTAACGTCCAATCTGCAAATTCATCATCTGTCATCGGTCGAGTTTCACCGTCAACCATAATATTTGGGTTAGTCATGGCTTAATTCCATCCGTAAATTTTAATAATGCCGCTGGTTATGTTGCCCGCATTGTAAGAAATTTGAAAACCCGTCATAGCGCTCGCGCTTGTTTGCGCGCCGTAAAATGTCTCATACATATTTGACGACGCGCCGCCGCCGCTTCCCAAAAATTGCGGTTTTCCGCTTGCTGGTTGCGAAAAACGTATAATGGCATATTGAGGAGCGATTGAAGCGTAGGCAACTTTCGCCATAATTATCGAGGTGCTAAAAGGCCCTATTATGGCGCTATTATTATCTATGCCCACATACCCGCCTGTATAAGCCGTTTGAACAACGCCTCCCGCGTATGATTGAAAAATAAGTGAAGCCGCGCCGTTTGCTTGAACCATATTTTCACAAACAATTTCATATTCCGTATAAGAGCCCGTTATGCTTGTCGTATCTAAAACGCTCGCGACATTGCTTGGGTTATATGTGGCAAGCAAAACTCTTTTGCCTGAATTTGTCGAAGCGGTTGTCTGGACGGTACTATCCGGAAAAATAAATCCGCCCACGCTTGCCTTTACGCCAGATGACGTCACGTTTCCATATTCTGTGACAGCTCCTTGACTCATAAATTGAATGCCAGAGGCACCGCCATCAATCAATTGAGTTTTATTTGTCGCCGCCATGCCTATAAGGGCTCGGTTCGTTCCGCCGGTGTCTTTAGAGTAAATGTACGAGGCGTTTTTAAAATAAGCATTTCCATTGCTATCTAAGCGAGTTGTCGCATCAATTACCCAATTAACACCATCAGAAAACACTCGATATTTCACAGAGATGCTTGAATCAAGTGCAATCGTTGTGGCACTTGTTCCATATCCGCCGTAAAAAGCTCCAGACGGGGTCGATAAAGTTATGATTGACGCAGAATTTATCCAAACATCAAATGATGCTCCATTATTTGCCGTTGGGCTCGGAAGCGTCGTCGTATAAGGCCCGTTAGTAAATTCGACGTTGCCGCCGAAGACCGCGCTCGTCAGCGTCACGCCCGTCGCTGTCACTGAAGTCGTCGGAACTTCAACGCCACCATTGGCGTTAATAAGATTGGCCACTGTTCCGCCGGTAAAAACCGGAGAAGATAATGGGTAAGTGTTTGTTCCATCCGAATAAATATATTCGGTTACATTCTGCGCAATGACGGTAGAGGCCCCGCCGCCGCCAGACGATATGGTAACATTAAATGCGCCGGTCGAAGCATTTTTGACAATCCACGATCCACCAACTCCGGAAGGAATTTGATAATTGACCGCAGCCGTCAGCGTTCCTGAAATCGACAAAATCAGAGGCTGATATTGAGCGGCAACCAGCACAATGGTTCCGGATGCTCCGGTGACATTCAAATTGGTAACGCCGCCGAGCGCCGCGTCGATAATTGAGAAATTGGCGTTTGCCACCGGACCCCAAAGATTGACCAAGTCTCCGGTGGCTGGTTCCTGAATATTTTTATTCGCCGTGTATGTGCTGGTCATTTCATATGCCCTGCTGAGTTAATTTCAATGCTTTTACCACAGCTTCGTCCGGAGCGCCAAGCAAAGGCTTCGTGACCTCATTCTGCTGGCGTTTGGCGAGGTCTGACATCTTGACAAGCCTGTCAACGAGATATTGATGGTCTGTGTTGACTTTGCCACCAGCGGCCCTCTGAGGGCGCTCTTCTTTGTTCGAAGGAGAAGCTTGGCTCAATACAGAGCTGCGAGATATTAAATTGCTGACGCGATCAATTGCCGGTTGATTGATATTGCCTTTTTTGTCTATCGCGCGTTGAATCATTGCGCGACCAAGCTCAGGGTCTTCAAGACCCTTTAAATACATATCGTTGATGCTTTTTAAGCCAGATGCGCGAGCTTTTGAAACAACCGCCTTGACACCGGCAAGAGCTGCAGCCGAACCGCCCATTAAAATTGCGTGAGCAAAACCGCCCTTTCCTGCTGCTTCAAGCGCAGACAAAGCCATCAAGCTTGGAATTGACATTCCGTGGCCTTGCTCTGATATCGCGTGCATTTTTGCATAAAGATCGGTCGATGTCCCTGGTCCAACTCTTGCATTTCCAACAGACAAAATATTGTTCGTTCTTTGAATATCGGCATGCAAATCAGAAAGATTTTGAAATCCCTCGTCTCCAAGAAGAGCGCGAAGAGAATCAGGGCGTTTTTTTAGCAAATCGCCAAGTTTCGGTCCGGATATTATGGGCGATCCGCCGCGCTCTCCAGCGTTTGTAATATGATTGATTATGTGCTCAAGGCCCGCTCTTTTTAATCCTTCAACCGCATCGGGATCGACAGACAGCTTTTTTAATAACGCGCTGATTTGGGTCGGACCGTTTGATGTATTCATCAGCGAACCAATAACCGCCTGAACTTCTTGAGGCGTAGTCGCTCCGATCAGCTTTCCGGCTGCACCAATTTGATAATTTTTAATCGCTGCTTCATGCGCGATGTGAGCCTGAGATAGAGTCTCGGTTGCCTTCGCAGCATTATCAAAAGAAGAAGAAAAATTAGGAGAAACCTCATCGATTGCGCGCAGAGCATTTGAATATTTTGTCTTCCATTTTTGCAGCGCATCAGGCGTCAATGATTCAGATTTCATCATCGAGCGCAAATTTGAAACGGCAAAATCTTTCATCGCAGAAATTGCATCAGGACTATTTTGACCGGCTTTCAAAAAAGCTTTCGCGGTTTCGTATCCGGAAGTTGACGGAGTAAAAGCTTTATTTTGTAAGCTGGACGCAGAATTTTTATATTGCCCTTTTAACCCTGTCGTTTGCANCGCGGAAGCAACAGGCTCAGATTTATATGTCTGAGCNTATTCTGCGTATTTTGCTTTTGCCTGCTTTAATTTGTTGATTTCTTCAGGGCTTGCATTTGGCAAAAATTCATTTTGAGCNGGAGCAACGGGCGCAGCGTTTTCTGNATTTGGCTTTTCTCCGAAGACTTGATTGGCCATTTGCACGGCCTCTTCTTTATTTTTTGGGCTGAATTTTAAAAGGTCTGCCGAAGTTGGAGCCTCTGGCTGTGGATTTTGTACGCCTTCAACGCTCGAAGGACCTCGAACTCCCCCTGCAGTTTGGCTTCCTCCCAAATCGCCTTCAGGATTATTGGGCGTCTCTCCGGCGGCGACTCGGACAGCACCCTGTCCACCATTTGCTCCAGTGTTTCGTTCGGGATCGTTGACACCGGAAGATTCTGCAAGATTTCTAACCCTCGATTCTATTGTGTCTGCCGGAGAAACAGCTCCAGATTGAACGCCCGCTTGTTCAAATTCATGCTGATTTTCTACAGCATTGTTCATGGCATCCATTACAGATGATTTCAAAATCGTAAGATGGCGAATAGCCGCTCCGTCTCCATCGCGACGAGCATTCATCATCGCCTCGGTGACAGTCTGATCGAATGCAGCCAATTTATTAAATGGCTCAACCGCACCCATGCTAGCCGCCATTTTTACCACAGGATCAGAAATAGGACTCGGACTTCTGACTTCCTGAAACGGTTCGTTTGCAATTGAATTGGCGGCGTCTTGAATTCCGGACGAGACAACGCGCATTTTATTTTGAGGATCAACCGCTCCATAAAGCTGGCTATGTGCGGTTTTTGCAGCGTCGCTTGCCGCCTCTATCGCGTTTCTGAGTTGCATTCCAGATGCCTCTGGGACCGGCGGAGCAGGAATTTCAGAGTTAAGATCGTCTGCGACTCCAGTCAGATGATTGATTGCCGATTGATGCGCTGCATCTATTTTTGCGCTCTCGCTGTTTAAAAAATCAACTGGAGCCATAATATCGGTATTTGGAGACACTACATTTTCAACAAAATTGGTTCGAGCTTGATTTTGAGCGCCAGCGCGAGCTTCTTGTTTTTTTGCGTAATCTATATTTGCAGTGCGAGCCGCTTGTTCAGCCTTAGCCAGACCAATATCTTGCGATTGTTCGGCGAGAGACGGCTGTGATCCTGCTATGACCTGATTTGGCTTTGTCGTTCCCGCCGCGACAACGGCATTTGGATCGGACGCAGCTTGACGCAACATTTCGTCGGCCATAGCGCTTTGGTTTGATTTATAAAAAGGACGAGTAAAATCCGTCACAGGCTTTAAAGCCGTCTCTATTTTAGGCGAGACTGCATCGTATGCTTTTCCGGCTCCATACGGCGTCAAAGCGCCAACGGCGAGCCCGACAAGAGGATTGCCAGAGGCGTCTGTTGCAGCTTGACCGGCAGCTCCAGATGCAAAATTTTTAGCCGTATTTGCCGCTGATAATTCTCCAAAACCAAGGCCCCCGACTGCGGCCTCCGTCCCCATCATTGCCGCTCGACCGTAGCCGCTCGCGGGCTCATACTCTCCGATTGAGTTTCCGGTGAATTTATTTAGGCGATCATAAATTGATTGGCCAGTCGGCATCATGCTCGTCGGATCGAGAATAGCGTTTGCGATAGGGTGCGCGGCTCGCAATTCGGAAAGCTTTTTTTGATTTTCTTCTGGATTTGTCCCGCTTATATATGAATAAGCATGATTTAGTAGGGTATCGCGCATTTGGGATAAATTTCCAAGCATCCCTGGGTAATCTGCGGCTCCCTTAAGAGTCGCCGTAGCGGCTCCCTTGGCAATTTGAGTCTCAGTCGTATCTGTAGGCGCATTCGATAAAATTCCAGCTTTTTGCTCTGGAGTTTTGATGACAGGATTTAAATCAGGAAGCTGCGATTCATCTATGTTCGATTGCTGCCCTGAAATCTCAGGAAGATCGTTTAGATCGATTGAATTATCAGCCATATTATGACCCGCCGTTAAAGTACCGGCTTATGCCGACAACCCCATATTTCTTTCCGAGTTTAGCATCAATTTCAGCCGAAGAATATTGCCCGCTCATTAAAGATGAAAACATTTTCGGGTTTTCGGTCATGAGAGTTTGAAGAACATGTGCTTCTTTGTCATATCGAGCAGAATTTTTGCTTTCAAACGCTGAAGAAGCGTCATTATAATTCCCGTTTGAATCGGAACCGTATAATTTGTTGAAATTTTCCTGATCTATTGCGCGTTGCTGATTAGTAAACACGCGAGAAGTTAATTCCGCTGCGGCTTTTGGATTTTGCTCAAGATTTGGGTTGGCGTGTTGCAATGCGGTAAATGTCGCGTTACTCGCCTGACCGGCGTGTTGACTATTCATTGCGCCACTTAAAGTGTTAAGTTTTCCCAAAATTTGATCTTGCGTGTCAAGAGGCGAAAAATCTTCTCCGCCAAAAGCGTGAGACAAAGTGTTTGCCGTATTTATCCATGCGGCTCTCGCGCTGGCTCCTGCACCTGCAGTTGACCAACCTGTGTTTGATGCCGCATTTGCTAATGTTATTGCAGAAACTTTGTTATTTTGCATTGAATTTCGAGCAGCCTGTGCATTCGCACTTACTTCTGCGGCGTACGCCGCGCTTCTATTCATTGCAGCTTCTGCGTTTGGACCGCCCGCTAAAGTTTGAGGCTGATCTTTTTGAGCGCGTCTTTTTGCATCATCATCATAATTAAGCGCAGCCGGAGAATTTGGCGCGACTGCAGCGTTTGTTGCGGGTCCTGCCGCTGCCGCTCCTGCTGCTGGCGCAGTTGCAGCTCCAGCCATTGGAGGCGTCCAGACGCTTGGATTGGCTGCGGCGGCTGGAGCCGACGAAGACGGAAGATTTGTCGACGAAGCTGCAGGTCCATTTGTCATTGCGGCCTTTTCCGCATCCGAAGGAACATGGCCGAGCAATGGAAGATTTTCTCCGTTCTGTCTCCGCTGTATATATTCGGCCATTGTGATTGGCCCAGTCGTCAGCCACATAATGTTTACGGTTGGGGTCTGCTGGAACGAAGATTTTTCGTTTGCAATGCTTGCGGCGCGTGTTTGTTCTCCAGTCAGAAGCGTGTTTGCCTTCGTCTGATTGATATTTGCTGCTTGATTTTGCAGGCTTGCATATTGATCTGCCGCGCCGCCGACGCCCTGCAGCATTGCCGCGCCAAGGTAACGACTATTCGAACTGGCCATTTTCCCGACGCCGGACAAAATAGACAAAGCCAAATTGCGATTATCCTGATTTCCCATCCAGCTTGTGGCTGAATCGATAGGATGCGAAAAATCAAACGATGGCGACGCAGATTGAGAATTTGGAACTAAGCCATTTTTGTTTGTAACGGCAGAAGAACCGTTCGTTGTTGAACTTCCTGCTTCAACTTTTGCCATAGCCGCAGCCATTTTGGCTCGAATTGCAGGGTCAGACATATCTATTTTATCGTTCGGACCGACTCCAAGCTCTTTTGCTACGGTCGCCGCGTAGCTAGAAGTTGAATTTGCGCCATTTTCGGCAGCAGGAGCCCACCGGCCAATAATTGACGCCGGTGTATTAAACCCTTTTGCTCCATATCCGGCCAGCAATTTATCCATTGCCGCCGCTCCGGCCTCTGGCGTATCAAAGATAGCAAAACGCCCATCAGAGCCTTTGTATCCGGTCTGATTTTGCGCAAAGGAGCTATTTTCAATATTCCCAGGGTTATTATTTCTAACGCTTCGTGGCGCATTTGCAGAGACAGACGGAGAAGTTGTCCCTGATGAATTTGAAGCCGCCTCCGCAAGTTTGCTTGCGACAGTCAATGCTGAAGGAGAAGACGCTCCCGTTGTTTTCTGCGGCGCAATTTCAGGCAAGGCTTCACCAGAAATTTTTGAATCTGGAGCGAGCCCAGTTGGCCGTTCAGGAGGGACAGGTCCCACGGCAGGAAGAGTTGAATTTGGAACTAAACCAAAATCATTTGGACGCTCTGGCGGATTAGGGCCAACAATCGGAAGAGTTTTATCCGGAACCAAGCCGGTAGCGTCGGCTGGACTTGCTGCATCTGACTCAGACGTTGCGTCAGGAATTGCGTTAGGATCGGCGTACCAAGAATCTCCGGATGGATCGCCGCCAAAAGCGAAGCCAGCGCGAGGAACGACGCCGCCAGATGCATACGCCCTAAATGCGGCGGAGCCGCCTTGAGTCGGGCTGTAGATATGATTTCCGATTGCGACCGATCCGGCCTGAGAAGACAAGCCGTTTATCCCAGGTTGGGCATAAAAAAGAGCCCCGTTCGTCGGATCGCTTGGCAAAGTTCCGCTATTTGCCTGCTGCGCGAGTTTAAGAGCTTGATCGTATCCTGCTGTATCCGGACCCATACTTAGAGGATCGTTTGGCCCGCCTGATCCAGCAAGCCCGCCGTTGTTTGTATTCCAAGCTGAAATTTGTTTTGGGGCCGCAATAACATTTTGAATTGGCTCGCCAGAAGCATCAGCGCGATTCGCCAAAACGTTTGCGATTGGAAGTCCAGAAGACGGATCGGTCGTCATTCCTTCAGCGAGAAGAGTTTTTGCCACCATATCATTTACGGCGGATTGATCGCCATAATTTGACGCCGCATAATCAGACGCGCCGAGACCGGCAGGAGAGTTTGCCGCGTCAGGCTGCGCCTGACGATTGAATTCAGGATTAAGATTGTTCCCATCGACCGAGTCCGGAGATGGATTCGTTGCGGCTGGAGTCAATCCAGTTGGCCTCTGAGGCGGTAAAGGAGCGTTAACCGGCATATCTTGCGGCGTCATTTGCCCCATGTCCGCCGAGTTGTTTGTCAATCCGCCAAACGGAGACGAAGAATTTACGCCAGAAGCAAACGATTGATCGTTGATGCTTGATGGAGCCTGCGATGACGGACTTAAATCTCCAAAAGGATTCGGAGAAAGACCGGTCGGACGATCTGGAGGCAAAGGAGCATTTACCGGCATATCTTGCGGCGTCATTTGCCCCATATCTGCAGAATTATTTGTCAATCCGCCAAACGGCTGTGTCGAATTAAATCCTGCCGCAAAAGATTGATCGTTGATGCTCGGAGCGGAAACTTGAGCGCCGCTTAAATCTCCAAAAGGATTCGGAGAAAGACCAGTCGGGCGTTCTGGAGGCAACGGAGCGTTTACCGGCATATCAGTCGGAGACATTTGACTCATATCGGCAGAATTTCCAAGCAATCCGCCAAATGGAGACGCTACGCCAAATTTATCAGCAAACGATTGACTATCAATAGAATTTGTCCCGCTTGTAGAATCAATCCCAAGGCCAAGAGGACGAACCGGAGGCGTAGGAGCCGCGTTCGGATCATCAGGCGCAGGCGTCGCCGATACGCCTGCCGGAGAACCATAGTCGCTGGGAGCTGGAGATGATCCGCCGTAATTTGTCGGATCATTCAGCGCTCCATTGTTTGCAGAATCTCCGCCGTTTTCACTATTGCTATTGTCGTTTGATTGACCGCCGTCTGACTGGCCCCCATCTGATTGACCGCCCTGCGTCGACCCGCCATCATCATATCCCTTTCTTCCTTTCGCTGCGCCGCCAGTAGCAAGCGCCAGCAGAGGCAGCAAGCTCGACCAAGAAAAGCCTGCGCCAGCTGCAGCTCCAGCGGCTCCACTGGTAGCTGCAGCGCCTTCTGCGCCAGCTGCAGCCGGAGCCACTAAGCTTGATACTCCGCTGGCGATTGACGATCCGGCCTTGCCTAATCCGTAAATGTTTTTGGCCATATCGGTGGCCTGCTTAAATTCGGACGGCTGCTGACTGGTTCCCGAAGGATTTTGCGGGGTCTTTAAAGAAAACTGATTGGCCTGATTTGGGATTTGAAGTCCAGAAATTCCTTGCTGATTGTCATTATTTCCGTCTTCATACGGCAAACCTCCGCTCGCAAATCCGACTCGACCGCCACTCGCTTGAGGGCTGGCTGGAGTTGAATTTGGAGGCTGAGAAAAATATGAGGATGCAGTGTCATACATGCTCTTGCCATCTTTCCACGCCGTATTTGCAGTGCCGGTCATGTCCATCAATTCCTTGACTTGAGACAGTCCGGTAGTATTTGAGGTGCGAACGGGATTTGATTGCATGAGCTGACGCTGCTGCAACGGCTGAATTTGAAAGCGCGACGCGCCACCGTAAGGCGACAATCCAGTCGTGTCTATTCCGGCGGCGGTTCCGCCGTCGGCAAAATGCTGATCAGCATGCATCGGCATAACTGCGCCGCCCATAGAGTTTGGCACCAGACCGCCCGAATTAAAATGACCGCGATGAGCTGCATGCTCAGTCGCCGCGTCGTAGTCGACGGTGCGATATCCGCCGGACAATCCGACAGCGCGCGGGTGAGCCTTCTCGACTTCCTGCGCACTCAGGCCAATGTGCGTCTGAGGTGAATTTTTATATCGAAATTTGATGATGTTCTGGCCGTCAAACGTTTTGCCGATCTTCTGAATGTCTTCCTTCAGGCGCTCGTCAGAGAAAAACGGAGCGGGCGCTGTAGTGCTCGTCGTTGATCCGGTAAGCGATCCGGTTCCTTCGGCGATATTTGCCAAGAATTGCGCCGTCTGAAAAGGATAGGACTGCTGCTGCAAGAATTGGTTGTAGAGAGCGGATAGTCCAGCTTGCTGTGTTTGCTGTTCCTGCTGTCCGGCGGTGAGCTGTGCGGCGGCACCTTGAAGCGCCGAGGTCTGCGCCTGCGATCCGAGTCCGGCAAGCTGTTGACCGGTAGAAGATAGACGAGCCAGATTAGCCTGCTGCGCGGACAAATCAACGCCCTGCTGCTGCTGCGCGACGCCCTGAGCTTGCGTGTAGCCTTGGTTGAGCAATCCGGAAATAACTTGATTGTTTGCTAGGCTCTGCTGATTAGCAAGGTTTCCCTGCGCGATGCCAGAACGATCACCGCCGAATGCTCCGGCTCCAATTGCTGATCCTTGAAGGGCAGACGACTGTTGCTGATTCTGATTTTGCATTTGCGCTTCAGTCGCGCCTACAACACTATTCAAATACGGATTCATGTATTGATTAGTGTTGAGAGCTTCCGGATTGGCTGATTGGCCACCAGCCAAAGTCAAACCAGTGGCCGCGCCAAAATACGGCTGCGCCTGACCGGCGGCGGCGTTTGTCCCTTGAATTCCAGCGTTTTGAGTCGCACTGAGAGGCGCGACAAAAGCATTTGGATCAGTGCTGTATTGCTGAAACGGAGTTTGTGCAGCGGCTTGCGCCGTAGTGTTTACAGAATTATATCGATCAAGGACTGACTGCGGAATGCTTGTCGTCGATGTTGATGTGCTGGTTTTGCCGCTGCCCATCTATTTTATTCTCCGCTGGAGCCGTTCCATTCGCCTGTTTTTACACCATACAAGAAATAAGCGCCAGACGGTTGCCCGAATATTCTTTCGTACATTTTGATTTTACCTTGAGTCCGGTGATTAGACAATACACCAATGATTAAAGGCATTTGCAATTCATCTGCGACCTTCTTTCCGAATTCACAAAGCTTTCGGGCTCGACCGCCCTTTGCATTGCGAAACTCTTTTTTAACAAACACNGCTTTCTCTTCAATTGTCATAACATCGCTGTACCAAAGATTTCCAATNCGAAGCAAAATTACNCCTTCGGCTGGACCATTTNGTTGTCCAATGATGCCAATCAATCCTTTATCTCTNTGCAGCGCAGGCCANATATCTGCCAGCAACCGTTGTGGATTTGGCGGCAAAAAGGCATTTTCTTCGCATGCTTCCAGCGCAATATGCATAATTTCGTCTAAATCTGCCGGTGTTCCAATTCGAATTTTAAGTTCTACATCTGACATTTTATCGTCCTTTAGTCTTTCTTTGGCCCTGGTAATTTTTGCAAAGTCTTGATCGTTTTTTGCCTCATAGTCTTGACCCAACTATCGAGTACTTTATGGCCGGTGTCGAGATCGCCGCCGCCCGCCATTTTTACTTCCTCCGGAGATAAAACATACTCGCCGCCAGCAGCGACAATCGGCACCGACTCGGTCGATCCGCCGTCAGCTTTATGCGGCATTTCGGCTCCGTATGGACCGCCAGATTGGCCGTAAGGCTCTGATCCGCCGCCGTATGGATTGCCGCCAAACATGCGGCGCATATGCTTGAAACCGGCAATCGTATTGCCCTCNCCCATAGCNGAAATAATATCNGCCGGAATGACATACGATCCGGCTGGAACGTGCATCGGNAGGTGATCCGTGCGGCCTGCNACTTGGCTGTGAATAGGGCCNACATGTAATTTTGATTCAGGAGCATGCGGAATTGCCTGNGCNGCGCGCGGCGCGCGAGCCTGCATAACTTGACGCGGCTCGTTAAATCCGCCGCCTTCTGCCTTGGATTTTCGAGCAATATTTAAAGCTGCNGCAATCGCTTGATCTTTAGGATGTCCAGCTTTAATCATTTCAGAAATATTNCTTGAAATCGCGTTTTGTGATTTTCCGTTAAGCAAAGGCATCGAATTTCTCAGCTGTAAGAGATTGTGGCAATCATACCGGTTCCNCCGACAAANACCAAGCCGTTTGCGAAAGGGATGTTGATCGTCTGAATGCCAATCGCATTATTTATNATGGCAATTCGAGCGCCTGTTACCGCACCAGAAGCGACAAACGTATCGTAAATTGCGCCAGAAGTNGATCCGGCGACAATAACGGATACCTTGGCAATCCATCCAGCTTTCGCTTTAATCAACACGGTTCCTGTCGCCTCAAGATAGTCGGCTTGTCCAGCCAAAAAATATTGGGATTGCGTGAANCCGTTTACCGTATTTACTAAATTTTTGAAAGTGTTTAGGAAATCATCATTTGATGCCATTGTCAGTATTTCCCGTCAGGAGCGTAGCGATATCGAATTGCGCCGGTGCGCCAGAAACTTCCAAAATCAGAGCTGCTTATTCCAATTGAAATCAGTCTTCCGCGAAGACGCGGCGTTATAAAGGTGGTTGCCTGCGTAAAATTAAATGGGCCATATACTTTCGGGGCCGTTCCGGCATAGTCAGTCGCGTAAAAAGTAATGCTCACGTTNGCNCTNTGGACGCCATTATATGTACCAAATTTCATATCTGGCCAAACTTGATCGATAAAAACTTTTANGTCAGCGTCTGAAATAGCGAAGTAACCAGTNTGGAAACTCGAATTCATGGCCAAAGNATCGGCATCATTTGATGTTTCATGCTGGTAAAGATAATTGTCAGTGCCTGCGCCTATTGGCGGACCCAAAATAGATTGATTGATCCATGCAGTACGGCCAA
>JGI26470J50227_1000451_pt1 | contig 16920 bp, 19 predicted proteins | sample FreactTroBogLake_FD_50227 | JGI IMG/M metagenome (IMG submission 50227) | reverse complement strand
AACTTAAGTTAAATTAAAGAGTCGAAAACTATGTTTAAAATTAAGGGGGGTAATATAAGGGGGGGGGAGTTAAATTTTATATAGTATTTATGAATATGGCTAGTTATAGGAAAAAATAAAACCGCCTAAATTGTCAATGAAGGGCTAAAGGCGTAGCCGGTAGCAATACGACCGAAGGGAGAATCCAAATTAATTATAGTAAGAAGAACAATATGAATTGTCAATGAAGGGCTAAAGGCGTAGCCGGTAGCAATACGACCGAAGGGAGAATCCAACTTAATTATAGTAAGGAGAACAANATGAATTGTCAATGAAGTAATCCAAATTAATTATAGTAAGAAGAACAAAGAAGAGGAACAAAGAAGAAGAGCAAAAACATAATTTCATATTTCATCTTTTTTTTATCATTTGATACATCATTTCCCTTTTGTGAGAAGTAAAGAATGAATATATTTTCTCAACCAATAATATAAATGAATAACCCGAGTCAATTACCAATTTTAAAGAAAAGTTTAGAAAGATTAAGTTGGATAGAAGAAGATGAAGATGATTTTAAAAAACATATTTCATTTGAAGAGTTGTTATCAATGAGTGATTATAATATTTACAAATATTTAGTTTCAATATCATTTGATCAGAGATTGATAGATAAATATCATAAGAAATGGCAACTTGGATATAATATATATTTAATGTTATTAGATATTGAGAACAAGCCAGTTTATCAGAGTAAAATAGATAAAATGGAAAGAATGATGGAATTATTGATTTAATGTTAAAGTAATAATAGAATCAATGCAGGAGCTAGATGTATTGAGTAATGAATCAGTATATGTGTCATTAATTTGCTTGTATAGTGTTGAATAATGTTATTAGTTATTATTGAACATATTTTCATAGTTTTTTTTTTAAATAATTGAGTGTAACATAACCAGCTTTATATAAAGTAGGTATTTTTTCAATTAATTCATTATCAAAGTTGTATTGACATTGTGATTCAACATGTATAACTTCATTTGCATTTAATCCGCCAAATACAGCAGTTAATATTTCAACAACCATCTTTTTCTTATCAATTCCAGCTTTCTTTTTAATAGAGTTTTCAACACAATTACAAACCATAAGAATTAATTCAGGATCAACAGAATTACCATTTTTCAATGCTTTATAATTTTCAAGAGTTATAATCTTTTCTTTAATTGCATTTAACAGTTTCAAATATTTATCTTTCTTTTTCAATGAGTTCTTAGGTTTAATATAACTTAGATTATCAGCCATTTGTATATTAAAGTGTTAGAAAATAAATTTATAATCCATATCTTAATGATTGATTGGTCGGGTCATTGTCAATAGGTGTAATAAGTAAAGATAAAACCCAAGTGGTATTTTCTTGATTATAACCAAGACCTAGATTTGCCCAATTAATTTCTCCATTTGGTATCATAGTGAATGTCTGATCAACTAATTGAAAGTTTAGTGTTTTTCCATTAAGATTTGTAATAATAAATTCATTACCAATATTATTGTTTTGTCCAGTTCCAGTAATGCTTGTAATAATTTCATAGGATCTATTAGAACATGTAGGTCTATCACCAGCAACTAAATTATCACAAACCAAATGAAATAATTTTGTATCTCTCCATGGTGTATTTATTGTTTGATAGTTAAAATTGAAATCCAATACTTTACATTTAAAATATTTATATTGTATTGGAAATCCAGATGTGATGATTTTTACATCGTTAGCTTGATTGTGAACAATAGTACCATTAATAACATTATCAAAAGAAGTTATAGTATATGTAAATGAAGCCATTTATATATAATAAAAAGATAAAATAAATATTTATTTAACAACCCTAACCATACCATTTTCAAACATAATTACTTGATCAAATAAAGCATAGAAATCGAATCTAACAGCCAACCCAGCATTTACGGCAGCGCCAGGTGTATTAACTACGGCAGTGATAAGAAAGTTAATATTCCAAAAGATATCAGAATTTAAAGTATTCATACCAGCGAATATTCTATCTTTATTTGAATTACTATATGTTTCACAATCAAAACCAATAGCAAAATTATTTGATTGTGTTGATGTTGTCATGGTAGTTCCGGCAGTTTCAACATTAGCAATAGGGATGATAGCTTCAATTGCGTTATAAGTATTATAACTAATTGAAGGTTCATGATTTATGTCACTTAATGATCCAATAGCTTTTAATAATTCAGCATAATGTTCAGCCATTGAATTAGGAGCTTTTGCGGGTAAAATTTGAGATCCAATTCTAATACGCCAATCAGAAATACCATAATTACAAAAACTAAATGGAAATTGTTGTAAAACACCGTCAGCAGTAGTTCTCATGACAGCAAATAATGATTTTAGTGATGCATATTTTGCAGCGATAGGTAATATTGCAGATGTTGTTGAATTACCAACAGCACCAAGAGTTACACTTCCAGTTAGATTTGCATAAGTTTGTGTAACATATTGTAAAGGTTGACCCATTTGTGACTGTCTAATAATATTAATTGAATCATCTGATAATTCTATAAAAGTTCCTACAAATTCAATATTATTGATTGTAAAATTATTTGAGGCTAATGCAGTGTCTACACATAAGAATTTCAATGCACTTGATACAAATTGAATTTCTAATGTTAAAGGCGCAGCAGTCATTTCAAATAATGGAATATATTGAGATCCACTTAAAGAACCAATAAAAGATAATAAATTTAATGCATAAGTTCTTGGAGCAATTATAGCACCAATAGCGAGTTGAGTATAAGGAGCAGTATTTACAACAGTCAATCTTTCACCAACTGTTTGATATTGAAGTTCAGAACCTACACCAGTAAAACCGCTATTTGTAGTTCCAGCAAGAATACTTTGTTTTCCAGCGAAAGAATCAGCAGATTGTTGTAAAACCATCATTAACGCAACCAAAGCACCATAATTATCAATATCTTCAATTAGAGTTGATCCATGATATACTCTAACACGTTGAATACATCCATGAGCACCACATTTATCAAGTCTTATAAAATTACATGCCGCAGCACCACCAACTAAACCATCAATATTAAATTTTAAAAAACTTTCAGAAGGAACTAAAACAGTGTTAGGAGATGTTGGAATATTTATAATACATTTTGTATTTACACCATAGCTAGAAGTTCCGCCTTGTGGTTGTACGGTTGATGTATATTGTCTAGCAGGGGCACTTTCAACCTTGTTCATATACTTTAAGTTATTTGGTAACATTTCTTATATATTATGTGTTAGAGAAAATAATATATAATTATAATAAACGAAATTTAAACAAAGTTGGATACTTCATTTCTAGCATTTTGAGTTTGTTCATCAACTCTTTTACGTAAGTTTTGTTTTTCTATTTGCGCATTTTGTCTTGCATTTTCAATTTGATTTGCTACAGTATCTCTTTTCTTATCTAACATTGTAGCACCATTTGCTAATTGTCTTGTTGCAGCATGAGCTAAATTTGCACCAGGAACGCCTAAAGTATCTAAATTTGAAGCAACAGCATTTGCAATATTTGAACCAGCTCTTAAAGCATTTGTAACTTGACCAGATTTATTAACAATATTTTGACCTATATTTGCAGTCTTGTCAATAGCATTAGTTGCAAAATTATCAACTTTATTAACACCATTTTCAACTTTATTTAAAATATCATGAGTTTTTTGTCCTAATTTAGTAACTGAATTTTGAGCTTTTCTTCCAAGAGTATTTATTCCACGTATAATCTTTTTTTCACCAAGCATTTGGTATATATATAGTTATATAAAATTAATATTCAAAATCTATCTGTAAAGTCAAACTAAAATGACATCCATTTAAATCTAATATATCACCATCTTGATCTGTTAAACTAATTTGCAATTGAGTGAAGTTTCTTATATTATCTATTCTTGATCTTACATTATTTGCATTGTTATAATTAATAACAGAGAATTGACCAGTTGTTAAAGGAATAGAACATAAAATTGTGCAATTATGAGGAGTTGAGTTGTTGATATTGTTCAAAATTAAATTATTACTTTGAATATAAATATTTCTGATTGTGAATAAATTAATTGAATTAACACTTGTTAAAACTCTTGATGTTGATGTGTAAGTATCAATTTCATCAAATCCTAATATTTCCATACAAGTAGATAATGGTTTAAATGAAAAATCATAAGTTGAATGTGTAAAAGTGAATTGATTGTTTAAAGTAGAATAAGTAATTGTAAAACCAGTCATAACACTTAATAAGTAATTTTTTAAAGTAGTTGTATTATAATTTCCTTGAGGTATATTAATTGTAATATTAGCACCACCATTTACATTATAAACAAATAAATCATTAAAATAATCAACATTGTAAAATGAATATGGAATTGTTGCAGATTGAACAGAAACATACATATTTTTCACTCTTGGAATAATAAATTGAGGTAAATTGAAAACACAATTAGATGTAAAACCACCTAAATATTTATTGGCAGTTTTTGAATTGAGAAATATTTGAATTGATTCTTTATTGCTCATTATTATATAATAAAGCATCAGATATTCTTTGTTCAATTTCTTGTAAAGGAGTTAAAGCAGTTTTAGCTAGTTTTTCAATAATAAGATCAAAACCAGGAATATGAGAATAATCACCACTAAATCGTGAATCATAATAATCAAAAGATTTGTAAATGTTATTGTATTGTAATTTTGACCAATCAACTTTATCACCTTGAGGTTTAACAGAAAAATCAAAACAAGAATCATTTAAATTGACTTCAATATAACTTGAACAGATTTCAGGCATAATATATTAATACTTGAGATTTAATTTATTAAAATTTTTATATAATTTATTTTCTTTTGTGTCAATATCTAAATGAGTGTATGGTTTATCAAAACAATAGTTATACAAATCAATCAAGTTCTTTTTTGACATATTTAACAGTTCATGATTGATACTATCCCATTCTTCATTATTATTTGGTTTAAAGATAGTTGCATTTGTAATTTGTTTTCTCAAAACTCTAGGCAATAAAGTATATGATTGAAGGGTTATAATCCAACAACAATTTAAATGTCTTGTTTTAACAATTGCTTTATTAATCTTTTGAGTAAGTTCTTTATCCTTCAAATCATTTGCAAAATCATCAATTACAATTAATGAATGTTCAAGAGGGCAATTATTAATCAATGCTTCTTCTTTTAATGATAATAATTCTTCATAAATAGTTTCAAGAGTATCAGGGTTTAATTCATGATAAACTTTGTCATGAGAACTAAAAGGATGTTTTTCAACTGATAAAAAAGATGATGCAGGAGTGAAATAAAATATATTATCAAATTTAGATCTATAATATTGAGGGCTTTTAAACATAGATAACATAAGTGATGATTTACCAGAACCACCAGCACCAATTAAAGCATAAACAAAACCATTTCTTCTTGGTAGATTCTCATTGATTTTAGGTATATATATGTCCATTCTTTCTTTAATAGGGTTCATTTTTGGTAAATCATTTTGTTCTTCGCTAATAATCATTAATACAATTACATGATAAATTAATTTCTCTCGATATTATATAATAATTCGACATGTCCGATATCGTAAATATTGATCAAACTATAGAAGAACCATTGACAAAACCAAAAAAACCAAGAACGACTAAACAATTAGAGGCATTTGAGAAAGTGAAGGAAAAGAGAAAACAAAATATTGAAACAAAGAAACAACAAAAACTACTTGAAAGTGCTAAGTTATTAATTGAAAGAAATCAAACAATGCAACCTAAACCACAAACACAAAAACCACAAACACAAATAAAACCAGTTGAAGAAATTGAAGAAAGTGAAGATGAGGTTATAATTGTTAAAAAATCAAAACCAAAAAAGAAAATAAGAAAGGTTATCATAGAAAGTGAAAGTGATAGTGATGATGAACAAGAAGAACAAGAACAAGAACAACCAATTGAAAAACAAGTAAGAATATTAAGACCTAACATAAATTATCGTGATTTTTTTTGTTAAGGTATAATATATGCCATCATTAAGTATAAATTCAAATGATTTGGATAAGTTAGGAGTTAACTTAAAAGACATATTAATAGCATTATCAAAAGTTGATAAAAATAAATCAGGTAATAATGACGCAATTAGAATCAAAAAGAGAAAGAGAAAGAGAAAAATATTAAAGAAAATAAAGAAAACAGAACATGCAATACAAAATCACAAACCAAATTTTACATCAAATAATAATCAAATAGGAGGAAGTGGAGGAGTTGGAGGAACTACATTTAATCCATTATATCAAAGACAAGCGCCAACAGTTACATCAGTTGTAAATGTGCCACCAAATAATGACGGAAAAAATGACATAACAACCTATTTATTAGGAGATAAAAAAAATAATGATAGATTTAATCAATTAGATCATAATATTGGTAATACATATGACAAACTATCATTTGGAATGAATTTTTTAAATAACAAGATAAATACCAAATTACTATCACAAAATACAGATTCAAATATTATAGAAGTAGGTTCTGATGAAGTAAATTCAGATGATGGAGTAGGATTTAATAAATCATCTTATCAAACACCATTTTCAAAGAAATTAAAATCAAATAAAAAAACAGGATATAGTTTATCAGATCAACCAAAAGTAAACTTTAGAAATAAACCAGTTGATAGTAATGATAGATTCGGAAATATGCCAATTAATCATAATCCTATTCCATTAGATAATACAACTCAAGTAAATGACACTCAAGTAGATAATCCATCAATAGATAATACAACTCAAGAAATACAACCCGAAACAATTGATGAAACAAAGATTAATGAAACGCCAGAAGCATATACTGAACCATTACCTCAACTTGGTAGTTTTACTGATATTCAAAATGCATATGATATTATTAATGGAAATGATAATAATAATAATAATGATGAAATTGGATATGATACATTAAATGAAATGTTAACAAATGAAATGTTTAATAAATTGGCAACAGAAGTTAAAGAAAAAAGGGGTGATGTAAATTATTCTGATTCTGATTATTTTAAAAACCTTGAAAATAATATACCAAAATATAAAGAATCTGATAAAGGATCTGATGATGATTCTGAAAGTTGGAAACAACGAGATAGATTAGAAGCACAATTACAAAGAGAAATAAAAGCAAAAAAAATAGAAGAAGAAGCACAAGCAAAAGCACAAAGGAAACTTGAAAAACAACAGAAAAAACAATCCAATCCATTAACAAGTGAATCAATTCAAAGTCAATCAAAATCAACAAATAATAATTCAAACCTAACAAAACAATCAGGAAAGAAAAAACAGAATCAATCAACAAATCCAAATGAATTATTAGATTTAATGAATTCTAGAGATCAAGGTAACTATGAAGAAGAAAACATTACAAAAAGAAAGAAAAGTAAATCAAAAAAGAATATACCTAATTTAGATATATATGAAGAGTAATCTCTAAGTAATCTTTAAATAATTTTTTAACCATTCTTTAAGTATATATAATTTAAAGAATGTCATCAATTAATAATTTTTCGACTTTTAACAGACCATCATTAAATGGTTTAATTGATATTAACGCTGATAATGTAACAAGTTCAACAATTACATCAGATGATGTTGAAACTAATTCAATTAATACAAATCAATTATATGTTAGTGGTGTAGATATTGCAGGACAAGTTGCAACAAATTCACAAAAGATAACAGGTATTTCATACAATCCATCAACGCCAGATACGCCTACAACATCAATTACAGGAGCTTTTATGATAGATGGAGGTGTTGGATTTAGTAATGCTTTAAATTATGGTGGACAAAGATTATATCTTGGATCAATACCTAACGGATCTGATATTTGGATGTGGGGAGCTTGTCAAATTGTTGGATTATTAACATTACATGCAGGTTTCTTTTGTGCAGGTGCTACAATTGATCAAACTGAAATTGCAACATTAGATAATATTGATACTTCACAATCTATTCAAAATCAATTTAATAATAAATTATCTTTAAGTGGAGGAACAATGACAGGAAATATAACTTTAGGAACAGGTAGCAATATTATAGCAAATTCTACAACAATATTACAAACTGAATTAAGTTATTTATCAGGTGTGAGTTCAAATATTCAAACTCAATTTAGTAATAAATTTGATAAATCAGGAGGGACTATTTCAGGACCAGTTCAATTTACAGCAGGAATAGTTTTAAATAGTGTAGCAACTTGTAATTATCAAATAACTTGTAACGGTAAAATACAATGTTATGCAAATATTAAATTCAATTCAACAGCAGGTATTGAATTAGCATCATTAACAATTTCACAAACTGAACTATCTTATTTATCAGGTGTTACAAGTAGTATTCAAACACAATTAAGTGATAAACTTTCATTATCAAGTGGTGGAACATTAATAGGTAATTTAATTGTTAATTCAACAACAATAACACCAACATTATTAAGTTATTTATCAGGTGTAAGTTCAAATATTCAAACACAATTAAATGATAAACTTTCATTATCAAGTGGTGGAACATTAATAGGTAATTTAATTGTTAATTCAACAACAATAACGCCAACATTATTAAGTTATTTATCAGGTGTAAGCTCAAATATTCAAACACAATTTAATACAATTAATTCTAATTTCTCAAACTATTTACCATTATCAGGAGGAACTTTAACATCGCCATTAATTATTTCATATAATTCAGGAGCAACAGCAACATCACAATTACAATTAACAAATACAGGAAATTCAAAAGGAATGCAATTATTGTCAAATTCAGCTTTAAATTCAATTAATAATTTTGTTGGAGCAAATGAAAGTGTAATTGGAACTAATACTCAAAATAATAGTTCATTAGTTTTAACAACAGCAAGTGTTAATACATTAGCATATGGAATTAGAATATTATCAAGTTCATCAACAACAGCAACAATAACAACACAAGTAGCAAGTAATGCAGTAATAGTTGATCAAACAGGAGTTACAACAAATGGAAATGTTACAATTGGAACAGGTACACTTTCTTGTTTAGCAACATCAGTTACTTTTTCATATGGTTTNACATCAACTTTATCATCAACATTTTCAGCAGGTTTTACATCAGCTAATGATTGCACATTTCAAACAAATATAATTCAATCAGGAACAACAGCATCAACAAATAAAATAACTCAAAGTATTGTAACAGGAGATTCGGCAAGTAATCCAAATGTTTTAAAATATACTCAAATTAAATACAATTGTAATAGTGCAGGTGGTTCAGCAAATCCAGGACTATCCATAACTGATAATTATAATAGTAATCAAATAATGTTTATTCCAAATGTAACAGGGTCAGGTTATAATGTTTTAAATCCAGCCCATGCAATGAGTATTGTAGGAGGTGGTAATCTTGATAATAATACAATTACTTTATGTAATTGGTCTACTCAAATAAATGGTATTAAATGTATTGCTACTAATTCAACAACAGTAAATACAATAATTCAAAGTGGTTCAAATTCAGTTAATGTTAGTAATACAAATGGCGTTCAAATGACAGGTGTTTCATCAATTGGTTTTACAGGTGGTCAAACAATTGGAAGTAATTATGGAACAATTTATAATGCAAGTTTAACAACAACAACATTAACATCAGGAACAGAAGTTAATGTATCAAGTGCTTTAAGTTTACCAGCAGGAACTTATAATATTTCTTGGATTTGTGGATTTCATACAATTACAGGTTCAACAACAATAGGAGCTTATGCAGGAGGTTATACATCAAGTACATCAGCATTTAGTGATATATTTACAAGAGAAAACTATTTAAGTCAAACAGTTCCAGTTGATACTTATTTCACAACAAGTGGTTATACAGTTGTAGCATTTGCAAGTGCAACATCAATTTATATGAGATGTAATGCAGTATTTGGAACAGCAAGTAGATTAGAATTCAATTCGACAATTAGTAGCTTAAGAGCAGTTAAAATATGTTAATTTATTTTATTTATTTAATATATAATGAGTTTGATTCAAATTCAATCTACAGAAATCACACAAACAATAACATCAATTAAAATAGATATTCCTTTCATTATTCTAAATACTAAATGCGTAGTTAGAGTCTTATGTTATGATAGTTCTAATAGTTTAATTAATACATATCAATTCGAATTGATACAACCAGATTATGATAATTGGTTACACGATAACGATTTAATTAATTATGTTTGTCAAAAATATAATTTCTCATTAAGTAATATATAATGAAAACAGAAGGAACACGAGCAGAAGTATTTCATGGAACAGCAACACATACAAGTGGAGGATTAATGAAATCAGATTTAAAATTAAATAAAAGAGGTGAAATTGTTAGTATAAAAGCATCTAACAAAGCTAAAAAAAATAATCAATTGGTAAAGAGTGGATTCGTAACTAAGAAAAATACATTTAAATTATTTAAGTAGTTTTTATCTTAGGGCAATCTGTTTTGTATTTTTCATTCATTCTTTCAACATATTTATTTAAACTATTTACTTCACAAATTCTATTTAAACAAGCTTTACAGTTTTGTTTAGGTTCGCCTTTCTTTTGACATCTCTTACAATATTTACTTACAAGAAAGAAGTTTGTTTGATTTTGATTTTCCATTTGTTTATAATTCTTAATAGTTTCATTTCTTTAAACCCTTTTTTTTTTCCCTTTAAATCCAAAACTGAAAAGAGAGTGACTTTTAAAGATCTCAAGGTGATTTTTCTTGGAAAAGTTCATTTTTTTCCTAAAAAAGTTGATTTTTGAGACAAAAAGTACATTTTTGAGACAAAAAGTAGATTTTTGAGAGAAAAAGTAGTTTTTTTCTTTAAAAAGTAGTTTTTTGAGACCAAAAGTTGATTTTTGAGAGAAAAAGTTGATTTTTGAAAAAAAAGTTGATTTTTGAGAAAAAAAGTTGATTTTTGAGACAAAAAGTAGATTTTTAAGTAAAAAACATGTTTTGAAAGTAAAAATCAATTTTCCTTTGTTTTATTATATGAAAAGTAAACCAAAATTGCAAAAAGAAACAAGGATGGATGTTTTGTTAAAGAAATTAAATATTGTCAACACTTTAACAAAACCAATTTATTATAAGTTTCCAACTGTTAAAAATTACATCTTTCCTGAAGGTAAATATAACTATCAATCTGATTTATTACAATTACCAACAACTAAACTTGGCTTTAGGTATTTGTTGGTAATGGTTGACTTGTGGTCAAACTATTTTGATATTGAACCAATGAAGAACAAACAATCAGATACTTGTTTGGAAGCTATGAAAGCAATTTTTAAAAGAAATATTTTACCAATTCCTCAAGCTACAATGAGAACAGATGAAGGAGGAGAATTCAAAGGTAGTTTTGATAAATTTCTTTATGATAATAATGTTGCTCATTTATTCTCTTTACCTGATAGACATAAACAAATGGCTAATGTTGAATCATTAAATAGATCTCTTGGTCAAATCTTTATGACTTATTTAACAGATCAAAGTAATAAACTTGGATACGATTATAATGAATGGACTGACATTGTAGATCAAGTTAGAAAAGAATTGAATGAAATTAGATCTCATCCTGAAAACAAAGATCCATATCATCACTATCCACAACCAAATAATTTTCAAGATCCAAAGTATCATGTTGGTCAATTAGTTTATAGAAGAAGAGAATTACCTGTTGATAGATTTGGAAATAAATATCATAATCAAAAATTCCGTGCTGGTGATTCAAGATTTGAAACAAATGAAGCAAGAAAGATTGTATCTATTTTACCTTATGGAAGATCATGGCGTTATCTACTTGATGGTTTTATGAATGTATCTTATGATGAAGCTGAATTAATGCCTGCTAAAGAAACAGAACAAACATATATTATTCATAAGGTTATTGGTAAGAAAGTTGTAAAAGGTAAAGTCTTTTACCTTGTATGGTGGAAGAAATATAATAAATCAGAAAGCACATGGGAACCTAAAGATCAATTAATTGAAGATAAGGCTCAAGAATACATTGATGAATATGAAGAAGAACAAAAGAAATAAATATTAATTGTTAATTAATTAATATTCAATAAAATTTAAAAACTTACTATCATTTAATAGTTATGATCTACATTCATATACTCTTCATACTCTTCCTGTATATTGTTGTATCTACGATCTATATTCTTATATGTATTATATTTGTTCTCTCTACTACAATGTTTTTTACTATCTTTGTGTGCTTTATCACTGTATTTGTTATATGTAGATGAACATAATTCGCAATGTATTTTTCCTTTGAATAATAATTGATAATATTCGTATTCTTGTTTATTATTATCTTCTTCTTTAATCTTATGTATAAGATTCTTCCTAATTCTATATAAATTATCAATATAATACTTTATATCAATATCATTTGCAATTTCTTTATTTCTTGTAAATTTACAGTCTGGATCTATGATACGGTTTTTAAGTTCATAAGTATAATCAATATGATTATGTATATCATTATTATTCCATTTATTATTATTTATTGTAAATTCATATATTTTCATTAATTCTATTTCATAATCATCATTATTATAATCATGATCATACTCATCGATTAAGTAATTGTAAAAATTTTGTATTCCTTTAACAACACACTCATTATATGTTGGTGTAATGTCTTTTTCTGAGTTACATCTACTCATTACAATACCTATGTCTCCAAGTGTTTTGTTTGTTACTTTATAAAAATATCTTACTATAGTATTATTGGTATTCATCTTTTCTTTTTAATATACTATATATTCATTTCCTTAAGCCATTTTTTATTATTCTTTAACAATAATAAAAAATTAATTATTCAAATAAACAATATTCATCACATTCATCTTCTTCATCTTCAAGTTTATAATTATTTGTTTTATCTCCTGTTGTATGATTCATATAACAACCTGCAAATTTAAATGTTATATCACCTGTTGTTTTATCTTCTTTTACTAATTTCATTGTTTTTGTCTCATATATTACATCATCATGTTCTTTATTGAATGTTACATTATCAGTGTGAATTCTCACAACATCTTTAATATATTTCATTGCAATTGTTCCTATCAATGATCTACTCTTTGATATTAAAAATGGTTTGATTCTTGCAATATTATAACAGAATGGTTTATTTGTATTTATTAATTCTAATATTTCAATACCTTGTTTATTTTTTTTCACATTTCTAATAAAATAATCATGTTTTCTATTATAATCAAGTGTATGATCTATTTTCTTCTCTTTTATCTGTTCATATGATACAAATAATCTATTATATTCGCATAATCTACCCCATAATGCTGAAGTCATATATTTTACTAATCTATTCTTTGGAAACTTTATTCCCAATGCATATAAATATTGATACCATTTTCCAAACACTAATGATGACTTTTTTACTCCACTCTTTATTTTATCTGATTTCTTTTCTAAAAATCCATATGTATAACAATTGTTCTTTTCTTGTATCAATTTAATAACTACACCATAATTTTCTTTCTGATATTTAAATGCAAACATTAATGATGTATTGGTATAAACATTATGTTGACTATAAGCAAATGCTTTATTAAAATTACTATTATTACATCTTATTTCCACTTTATAATATCCTGTTTCAATTTTTGGATAAGTCAATTCTGTTATTGTTCTTTGTGTTCCTCTCTTTGTTGGTATATGAAAGTCTTCTGTTGCTAATATTCCCGGATATTGTCTTTTATAGTCATATCCGTGACAATCTTCATGTCTCCCTTTCTCATAATATATTAATCCTCCATTATTACATTTTTGCATCCATCTAAATTCTAAACCATCAATATCTTCCATGTCTTCATATTTACCATAACATAACTTTTTAAACATAGTCACACAAACAGATTCATGAGATGAATGCTTTAAATAATCAAATGAAAATATATCATTATGTTTTATTTCATCAACCCACTCTAAAAATTGATTATTAAACTTTATTAAGTTTTCATCACTGTATTCATAAGTTCCTAACATTTCATATCTCTTTTTTATTTGATAAAACTCTTTATTTATTACTATGTCTGTAAACTTTCTTGTTTTTGGTGTGTATGCTCTTCCTGTATAATCACTATTTCTATAAAATACAATATAATCAGACATTTCTTTTAATATCTATTATTCGTATTTCTTTAAACCAATTTTTATTTTTCTTAAATATTAAAATTATTTAAAAAACTTAAATTAAAAAACTATTAAAAATATTTATCCTATTCTTCATCATACACATCATCATTTTCTATTGTGCTCTCTCTTACTGTTATTGTAAAATTAAAAAAAGCATTAAATTTATTTGGATCTTTTGAAATTCTCCCTAAATAATCATCTTGTTCTTCATCTGTTCTAAATTTACCTTCATATCCTTGAAATGTAGTTTCTCTTTCAATATTTAACCCTGTTACTGTCATTTTATTTCCTTTTGGTAATTTCTTTTGAAAATCCTCACAATATTTTCTTATTTGTTTATATGTTATTAATTTACCTTTCTCTGGAACAAATGTAACTTTTTTGATTACATAATTTGTTTCAGTTGTTTCAGTTTGATTTTCTGCTGTCAATTTCATTTACTTATATATAATCACATACTCTTAAGCCAAATTTTATTTTCTTTAAATATTCAAATTATTTAAAAAATTAATTATTAAAAAAACTTATTATTTATCAAACTTAATACAAATCTTTGTTTCATCACACTCTATAATTTCATCATCATCACAACATTTAAACTCCTCATGTGTTTTATCATTTACAAATACTTTATCTGCAATTTGTGTAAATGTTACTTTCTTTTCTTCTCTAAAGTAACAATTTTTATCTTCTTCTTCATCACTTTCTTCATCTGTATCGTTTTCACTCCTTAATTTTGCTAATACATCACCATTTTTAATTTTTAACTTATACAACTTTTCTATATGTTTACATCCTTGAATTGTTGCATGTTTAATATGTGAATCTTCAAGCTCTGCATACCATCCGCAATATTTACATTCATCACTATCATCATATTCATCATCTTCACTTTTACTTTCATCACTATTCATTTGTTCATTTTCTAAGCTTGCAACTCTCATATCAATATCATTTACATTCTCTTTTAATGATTTATATTTCTTTTCTAATAAAGTAGTATAATCAATTTGTAACTTTAATACATCATTATTCTTCAATGTTTCATCAAATAATTGCTTTATTCTATCTGATAATACTTTTATTTTCTTCTGGTCATTTATTACTTTTATTTTATTTTCTAATATTTCCACTTTATTAGTTAATTCTAAATAATTATGTTTATCAACATATATTTTCGTTTCATCTTCATTATCAAATGCTCCTTCACATATACATGCACGTTCAAATAATTCTTTATCTAATATCTCATCAAACCATTTTCTCTTTTTACCAAATTCTAATAATTCATTATATGTTATTTTATACCAATATTGTTTATGAACTACTTTTCTTGTAAATCCAATTTCTCCTAAATGATTATAAAAACTCTGATTTGTCATTCCTTGTTTAAATTCATCTGAATGTACAAATAAATCATATAATTCTGAACATTTCATATTAATTCCTGCATGTCTCAAAACATAAAACTTCTTTAAAAACTTCTCTGGTGCTGGTAATAAATGTAAATATAAATTTCTTTTTGTTTGTGTTTCTGGTATAATATTTGATTGAAAATTAGTTGTATCAATCTCTTTCAAATAACAATAAAATGCATGTCCAACTTTATCATTAAAACATTCTTTTCTTAAATTACTAAAGTATTCAAAGTTATTTAAATATTTAGTATTAATTTCTAATACACACATTCTTCTACCATGTGCTCCTTTCAAATCAAAATTTGTTAAAATTATATAATTGTTTGTATTCTTTGCTTGTATCATTTTTTCATATTTATCAGTATATTGTGCCATTTCATCAGTAATCAAATCTTTCAATTCTGAATCAATCGCGTGCCATTCTTTATCACTAAATATTTGTAATTCTTCAAATACAACAAGTATTTTACCTAACATTTGCATATTATGTTGTCCTTTCAAATGATCTGATTTACCTTTAAGAAATAACTCATTTCCCATTGCATAATCTCTTAAAAATTCTGGTAATGTTGATTTACCTACTCCTTCAATTGATTTGGCATATAAACAACTTTTATTTTTGTTTCCTTTAATTGTTTCTGATAACCAATTTAAAATATAATTAAACATAGTGTTATCATTATTTGCCCAAACTTCTTTAATATATCCTAACATTGTATCAACTCCTTTCTTAACATTATCATCAAATGTTTGATATTCTTGATATTGATGTTTTAATTGTTTTGATACATTAATAAACTTATCTCCAATAATTGGTTTATTAAAATCACAAATTAAATTCTTTGGTATAGTTTCACTATCATACCATTCTCTAATCTTCTTATCCCATCTTTTCATAAACACTTTTCTCATTATTTCATCTGAAACCAATGAAACATTATTATTTTCAATTAATACATGTTGTCCTGAAATTAATGGTGTAAAGAACTTTTGAATATAATTTTTAACATCCAAATGATCTTTTAACATACCATGATTAAATAATCTTCTGCATTCATTAAAATTGAATTCTTCGTTTTGGTTCATTAGTATAACATACTATATATTTATTTCCTTAAGTGTTTTTTATAAATTTCCTTAACTACCATAAAAGAGAAACACAAAAGGGAAATGATGTATCAAATGATAAAAAAAAGATGAAATATGAAATTATGTTTTTGCTCTTCTTCTTTGTTCCTCTTCTTTGTTCTTNNTAT
>JGI26470J50227_1000450_pt1 | contig 16930 bp, 19 predicted proteins | sample FreactTroBogLake_FD_50227 | JGI IMG/M metagenome (IMG submission 50227) | reverse complement strand
GTTCACAAACTCTTCCTGCATCTGCCATTCGTAACCGGTACCAGCGCCTCCGATAGTAAATCCTGAACTAGAACTACTAGTTCCGCCACTACTAATAGTAATAGTATTAGCACTAATCCCGCCAATGCCAGCACCGGTATAGTAAAAACTTGTTCCTGTAGTGTTACCGATAGTAATATTTCCTGAAACTGCTCCGGTGTTTAGTGTAACAGTATCATTGGATGTTATCAAGTAATCCTCTAGCTGAGAAGAAGTTGTCATGTAAGTCCTTTGCTTGTTTGCGTATGGAAGGTATTCTTGTAGAATAATTATCCATGTGTTCTATTATTTTACGGCATAAGTCTGGTCTGTAAACTGTGTATGTGTTAAAATCTTCAGTCCATTTACTGTCGTATTTGAACATGTCGTAATACATTTCTGTGTAACTTAATCTATCTGGAACCATAGGAATAGCGTCAACTACCGCACCTTCATAGCAACTAATGCCTAAAGTTTCTTGTAAGTTAGCACTAAACACCATCTTGGCTTCGCCTAACAAGTTATGATATTCATTTTTTGTTAGTTGTTGATCCTGACACACTACAAATTCATACTGCGGTAAGTGTGTAGCTAAGTCTCTAAAAATCTCAACTTGCTTCTCAGGTGCAATGCGATGAGGAAAAAGAATTAAATCACGCTTGGGCATATTCTTATACATGGTTAATGTATCATTCATATACTCCATTGGCCAGCCAGTTCGAACATATTTTCCATCTTCTAGCATATCTGCTTTGTCCTCTTCTTCCCAAGGATTTTCAACCATGCCATCATTTAATAAATTATGATGGAACATATCAATATGGAAAGTAGTGGCAAAGTAATTATGATCAAATGCCGCAAAGAATGATTTTTCTGCATGACGTACCCAAGGCTTGTTGCCAACAAGGCGCCCTAAGAAGTCTTGAGGATCATAACTACCGGCATGCCATAGTCCATGTGTGACTACTGGAATGTTTAGTAGTTCACTCATATATTTTAAGTTTATTATGCCAGGATGCCAAGCATCAGTGAAGATGAAATGATCGCCAGGCTGAACTGATCCGGAGCAAAATAGACGCCCCATTTGTTCCACTTGTCGAGACTTATAGATATTGGTGCCGCCAAAATTAAGAAAAGCACCAGGAGTAGTGGCTGAAGGAATATCCTCAGGGCCAGATATAATTTGAACATTGTGTCCTGCCTTTCGTAAGAGATTAGGTACATGGCGTTTCCATTCGCCAGTGTACCTTGTCTCAACTGCTTCTAAATCAATTAGAAATACGGTCATTGTTGTATCTCGGATTCTTACCTAGATAAGGCTTACGTTCACCAGTGAACGGTTTCTTAGGACGACGGCTCTTTTCAAAGTTGCGCCAGACCCAGCTTTCTCTGTTATAGAGATGACTCTCATCGAATGGATGTAATTCCAAACGACACCAGTTATGAAAAGCCTCAAGATCGTCAAAGATTTTAACGATATCAGGACGGGTTGAAAAATAACTGATTTCTTTGTAGTTCTTAGCCATTATAGCCTCTTGTTAGTATTTGATAAATGAACCATTTTCTCCATCTTCGGAGACCTCAATCCAAACCTCACGGTCAGGATACTTTTGTGAAATCATGTCATATAAATCATCTGACATCATTTCGCAACTTTTATAATCTAGTTTTAGTATACTATCTTTGTATAGATTTTCCACCCAGCGTTTGAACTGGATGAATTCGACATCACGGTCGTTGTGGGTAACTGAAAGCCAAACGCGAAAATGGAATATATGACGATGAGGAGTAGCCAAAAACGATACATCATATTCATCTCCTGTTGCTAAGTTTGGATCTGTTGCGGCCGCTGGATAAGCGTGAATGCCTTCTTTCTGGAAAGTAACCCAGATCATTTTGTTTGGTCGAATGTCTTGTTTAATAATCATATTGTTTCCCACATATTTGGATCTAAATCTACTGCGTTGTCATATCTTGTTAGATGGTCATTGTTTTGAATTGTAACATGTGCATGACAATTACGACATAATACATCTAAATTTTCTTCATCGCTATTATGACGATTACCGTCAATATGATGAACATCTAGTTGTTCTGGACCAATAATATGTGCTGTACACACAAATCCATATTTTGTAGTTGTATTAGAACAGCCATTGTTCATTTTCCAGTTATCAACTTCAATCTTTTGACCTCCTCTATGACATTCACAAAACATTTTCCATTTTGCGCCAACTGTAGTGTTGACTTTTTTATATGTTTTATGAAATCCTACCCTGTTATTACAACCAGGTAATGCACATTTCGGAGCATGATTGTTTATTACTGCACGTTTCCTCATTTTATGATCTCATCATTTGTATATTCATCCCAATTGGTAAAATATTTCCTTTGAGTAATTGCACCAATCGGTACACACCAAACGCCGGGATTTGTGGCGTCGAAATCTTTATCATCAATCTTAATTGTAGCATTATACCCAAGTTGTCCTATATAAGGCAATTTTACACTAATTTGTGGAATAAATCTACGATGTTCGGTTAAACCGCTTTCTAATACACCTTCATGTTCACTAACATCAAAGTCTAGAGTACACCAATAACCTGCATCTAAACAACCTTGTATCATGTCTTCCCATGGGCGCCAACCTGGTATATCATTGACGCCTTTAGTGCCAAAACTTTGATTAGCACCGAAATAGATATGTGTACAATCATTATTTTTAGCAAGGCTAATAATAACTTGTTCGTCGTGTGTACCTACTACGAACAAAGTTTTCATACCGTATGCAGGAGTGCGTTCAATTTCAGTACCGACAAAGAATGTTACATCTTCACTAGTACCTGTAGTATATTCACGTTTCATTTGTAAATTTCTTTCCTTCTTCCCAATATTTGATCATACGTTGTACATCTTCCATACGTTCTTGTATAACGTGTGGGGCCTCACGTTCTAATTCTTTTAAATTATGATAGCTAGGATAATGACGTAAACACCAACGAGCTTGTTCACGTATTTCTTTTGGAATACGTGGAGTCTTTTGAGGATTCATCAGATCCTGCAAAAACTCCTCAGTTCGCTGTATGCTTCTAAAGCGTTCGTCGGGTAATGTCATAGTTCAAATAACGATTCGTTGAGTACAGGTTTAACTGGTTCTTTGACTACTTTTTCAATAGTTAAATTACCTTCAAATTCAATATGCACATCTGCCATTGCACTAGCATTGGTAATTCTATCACCAGTATTGCCTCTAGTGCCAATGATACGATCAAAATAGTCACCATAGAATTCAATTAAGTCTAAAGCATCTTGTCTATTGTCTATGCTAAAAATTAAATCAACGATGTCTTTAAACTTATTTGGACCTGGACTATAATCTCTATGGGTTTTAGTTTCAGCAGTAGTAGCATTTAGCATTGCAGGAATGACACCAGCATCGCTTTGACGATTGGCTTCTTGCACAGCATTACAATGCATCCAAACATTATGTCCCATCATAATAGCATAAGTGAAACTATCCCAACTAGTACGTCCTTCTTTGCCTACTTTATTTAGATCGCCGGGTGCGTAGATGCAAATGTCTTTCATTAATACTTGATCCATAATTGGACTAGATTCAAATCTATCAAAAATATTGTCTTGTACTACTGCGTCTTTAAATAGCCTTGTATCGTTAGCATACTTCTTGTCATCGGCAGATGCTTGCATACGATAGACCCATTTGTCTGCATGTGGAGTTTCTGTAGCCATATAAATTTGTCCATTAGCAGTTGCTAAGAATGGACTTGCACAGTCAAAACTAATTGTAAAGTCTGGATTGTGATATTTGCGAACAGCACGTTGAATGTCAGTTAGTAGTACAGCCCATTCTAGTTTGCTAGTACCTAAGAAGTGCATCCAATCTTGGTGCCCTTGTTCTAACAATCCATCAAATCGCAAGTGTACTAGACGCTTCAACACTAAATGAACATCGCACATATTCTGTCCACCCATTGCCCAACCATTAAATGGTTTGTCATATTTGTTAGGATCGCAGAAATCTTTCATTTCATTATACCAATCATCTGCATCTGCGTGATTTTCACCTTGTAGAACGTTTAAGAACTTACAAGCACCTGTGCGATGTTTGATCCAATATTCGTTGTTGTATTTGGTTGCTGATACTGCTTCAGCATATGAGCTGATACCTGTAGCTTTAATACCTGCTGGACTGCGACATACCCATGCTGGAATATCAAGTACCATACCATAATCCATATAAGCATCCATCCAACGCAACACTTGATCACGTTTCTTTTGTGCGGCGTCTAATTGTGCTTGATAAAGTTTAGGATGATCTACTTTGGTATATTTTTGATTACCATTCTTATCAGTTTTAGGATGTCCTGTTGGATGAAATTGCGGAACAAGCTCAACACCTAGGGCATTTACTTCTGCCCACTTAGCGGCAACTTCTGGCCCATTAGGATCCCGCCACTCGCCTTCCCATACGCCTTTACCAATCTGGAATCCACCTGAATCGCCTAGTACCCAACTAGTTGAGCGATCTCGATTACGGAACATGTCTTCAGACTCGTCTGGTTTACTCATGTCTAGATTAGCATGTCCAGCTGAGTAAAGACAATGATCATAATAGAACATACCTTTCTCTGGTTCGAGATAGTTAAGACTTTCTACACTACCATTAAAACTTGCAGGTAGTCGAGCAGGATCTACGTAATTACTGTAACGCTGTCTACCAATAAAAGTAGAATAGAATCCACTAGTTGCTGGCAAAAAGTATGCGTAATCGTTTTGTGTTGCAGTTAAGTTCTTATTCAATTTTGCCCCATTTAATCTTTAACCAAAGTCTTTCCATAATATAGTGTACAGCAGTTAGAATGACATGTATAAAAATAGCATCGCTTAATCCAGTCCATATGGCAGTTATTAACAATGCTATTATTCTATAGCTTAATGCTCTAACTACTGTACGTTTATGAAGTTCAACCATTACTTGCTTTGTGCTGGAAGTATGTATTCGTAAACTGTAGTACCACTGTCTACAATAATTGCCAACGCACCTGCATCTGCAATCTTCATAGTAATGTCGCCTGACAACGCTAAAATAGCTTGTACTTGATTAACTGGCCATGACCATGTTTGTTTTAGTTTACCTGTAACACCGCTTTGGAACACAAATGATCCTGCGTGTGTACTTGCATCACCAAATTTAAATACCAAATTACCATTGTCTGTTGAAACTTGAAAAACTGTTTCTTCTGTATGTGCCGCCGCCTGATATTTTAAACGCTGGATAGCAGTTACAGTAGGTTCAAATTCTACATCCCATGTTGTACCTTTGAATTTAACAGTCTTTAATTTTTCTGTAATGACTTCAAGAGTCATAAAACGATAATCGTTTTCGAAATCGCCTGTTGAATTTTGAAAATGTAAACCTGTCGGAATGTCTTCGCCATTGCGTTGTTGCATAACAACATTGATGCCAGCGCCTTCTTTATATTCCGGGCATTTCAAATGCAAATCTAATTTGTTCAGTTGAGGCATACCAAATACACCATCTAATCCATCTACTGGATTATGTGTTTTAGCATTAAGGATAACTGAACGATCTTCAGCCATTGATTCAACACTAGTTCCTTTTGAACTAGCCGTTACCTTAACCAAAGGTAAAAATCCTAAACTATGTGTGTGTGCTACTAAATCTTGTAAAAAGTCTTTCATATGATTCTCCATGTTTTATTATTATACAGTATTTTGTGACTATGTCAATGTTTTTCTAACTCGTTTGTTATATTTTATTGCCGATTCTACTAAAGTATGCGATATTTGCAAACTATCAGCATAATGTACAAAGGCATTAGTGTCTTTGGGGAAACAAGCACCACCAAAACCACGGCTTCCGTCGGGACCTGGAACTTGCATATGGCTTGTGCCAATACGCTCGTCCAATTTGAGTAATTCGATAACCTTATTATAATCAGCGCCATTAGCTTGACACATGTCATATAACTGATTAAAGAACGCTACTTTGACACTTAGGAAACAATTAGTGGCATATTTTACCATAGCCGCTTCTGTCAGTGTGCAATGTTCAATCTTATTTAGGTTTTTGAGAGAAACAATGAATAATTCTCTCCAAATATTTCCAGGATTATCACCACCTAAAATCATGTATTCCTGATTAGCAAAGTCTTCGTTAGCACTTACAGCACGTAAGAACTCTGGGCTATAGGCAATACTATGTTTGGGATAATTTACTAGTAGTCTATTTAGGTAATCTGGACGTACTGTACATTTAATTAATACAGGCATTGTTTCAGGAACTGTATCCATTACTTGATATATTTGACTTACATCGCAATCACCTATCGACGTCATAGGAGTACCGACACAGATAATAACTCCATCGGCATCTGGATAATCTTTTACTGTTTGTTCACTTATTTTTGGATCAACAATATATACTGTGTTTGTTTGATCAATGGCACTGGCAACAGCCTTGCCAACAAATCCGTAACCTGCAATTATAATTTTCATATTAAAACTCGAATAGGCTATTAAATGTATTTTTCTCTTCAGTACTAGCAACGTCCCATTTTAGAACACCGATTAAGTTATCTAATTTGTTATCGATAATAGTCTGCTCCATTTCTGCATGATCAAAAGGAAGATCCTTAAACCATTGTGGTAAACGTAGTTCATCAACTGGATATGCAACACTAGTAAAGCCTAGCGGATTAGGTTTGAGTTTACATACAATAACTTTGGCGCCGTCTGTAATACTCATAGAGTATTTGTCATTGTACATACGCTTGAGGGTATTCCAATTAATACTTGCACGAACATGGCCAGGCATATTTGCTTTACCTGCTTTGGCTTCTTTACCTTGATATTCAGTAATCTTGTTAGCACGTTTAGGCGAACCTTTTTCCCAACCCGGACGAGCTTTAAACTTGATACGGAATTCACTAATGTGATCTAGAACTTCTTGTTCAGGTTTACCCATTAGCACCATTTCAAGAACATCGCTTAAGAAATTTTGAATAAATTCAGGAGTATCACTACGCTTTAGGTCCAAGCCCATAGCTTTAATCTTACCAGGCTTGCCTTCTACGTCTGTACGTTTACCTTCTTTATCATAGTAAAGAACTGCATAACGTTTCTTAGTAATAAACAAACTCTTAGAGCCAACAATTTCACGTCCAGCTTTAATAACTTCTCCACGCGACTTAGGTACATGAAATGCATCTAGCATGAACTGTGGAAATGTAGTGTTAACTTCATCTCCAATTGTGTCATACAGTTGTATTACTGTTTCTTTTGTCCAGGGGATGGTACCTTTTTCAATGTCCTTCTGTAGAGTGCTATAAGCACTAAAATAACAACTATCAGTGTCACCATATATTACTGCCTTTCCTATGTGATTATAATCGCCAGTTATGATTTCATTTACTTTACTAGCCATATGTTTAGCGATCTGGCGTCCAGTAAGAGTAGTGGACTGCCCAATACGCTTATCAAAGAACCTACAACCGCTATTAAGAATAGCACCATACAAACTATTGAGGTTAATTTTCTTAACCAACTGTCTTTTGTCCCAATATTCTTCTTCAACTTTATTCCCCGCCTTAATGGCATCCTTTAGTTTAGCCTGCATTTCTTTACGTTCGGCATACCAACGTTTGAGTAATCCAGGAATAATACCTTCTGTTTCGTGCGTAAAGATAGTACCATTGGCACTCATCATCCAAGGTTGATTGCTTTCAAATATAAGTCTGTAGACTTCTGCGGCACTAAGTACATCAGTATCTCCATTTTCCCAGTCAATGGTAATGTCTGTACCAATTTCTTGATTCATTACAGCAGTATATTCAATAGTACCAAACATACCTTCCCACGCCGCGGCAAACGACTTTCCTTTCGCCATTAAGTTTTCAATATACTCATCAGTCTTAGTTGGACGTAACTGTCCAATAATAGTTTCTGGACCCATATTAAGTGCTCTAATTGCACTAGGATACAGTGAGTTAATATCTAAAGATCCAACCCAATCTTGTAATCCTTCTTTAGGATATGCAACATACGCACCTGCCGCCGCAGTATCTTCACGATCACTCATTTTAATACGATTAGGAACAACGAATCCTCTGCGATGTGCTTCATTAATAATAGCTTGTTCAGTAACGGCTACAGCACCCATTGTAGTTTGTAGCAATACAGTATTTTCATGTGCTAGTGTATTTGCTAAATCGATAAACTTTAGTTTTCTATCTAGTTTTTCAAGTAGCATACAGTCATTGATGTTGTATTCAACAAATGTTTTAAAGTCATTGTTGTATAACTGATCCAATGTACCTTCGTATTGTGTTTTACGTTCACCTAATTCATATTCTGCAATAGCATCTAGTCGATAACTATGTCGTTCTTCATATGTATATTTGCGATACAACTCTAAATAGTCTAAATGTACACGACCAATGTAGTCATATGTAACAGCATTACGACCATATTTTTCATATTCACGGCGCTTAGGTAACTGATCAAACAAACAAAAACGTCTAGTGTCTTCTTTGCCTAATGTTTTAATAACACGGTTAGTAGTATAGGGAATATCAAAGCCTTCTGAGTTCCAACCACTTACAATATCTGCATCTTTAATTAGATCTAAGAACATGTCTAATAAGTCTGCTTCATTATCAAACAAATAAGTGTTAGGAAATTCTTTAACCATTTCCTTAGCATCTTCCATACCAAGGCCCTTAGGAGGAATAGCTAGGCATACCATTGTTTGTAACCATTGTAGGTAGACAGCAATCGCAGTAATTGGCATAAATGCATCGTCTGGACTAGCATAGCCACGCTCTGGATCGAAGTCTACCTCAATATCGAAAAATGCTACATTTAACTTAGGAGCATCTTGATTAAGATAGTTTTCACTTAGTGTTACAAAGATAGGATTAATGTCTGCTTCGTACATTGTCTTGCCACTGTTGATAGCTTGTTCTTTACGAAGTTCTTTTGTGTTTTTACAGACAATCCTTTGTACAGGATCTCCATAAATTGATTGATGTTTCCCTCTCGGGTCTTTTACATAAAATGTGTGGCGTACAGGAATATCTCTAAATTCCCTTTCGCCTTTTTGGTTGCGTTCAACGATCTTGATGATATCGTTGTCACGGTCAAACCATGCGTCAACGTAAGACATAAATTTTCTTCTCCATGCAATTTAGGGCTTGCAAATACCTTTCTGCGACTTATGGCTCNCNNACCTTTCGTTATATACTTATTTAGATTTTTTTAGTAATATCTAAAATTGCTTCAATCTCAGCCCAATCTTCGTTATGTGCCGCCCAATCGCCTTTGTGTGCAATCTTAATAGCTTTATTAATAACTGATGGTTTGATTTGAAGTTCTTCTGCAACTGCCTTAACAGTTTCTTTTAAACCTTCTGTTAAGTCTTCAACTTCACGTAGTACTGTAGAACCTTCATTAATTAGTCGTTCTAGTTTTGCCTTTTCTTCTGCGCCGTAATTTCTTCCTGACATGTAAGTCTCCTTTATAGCCTATTATATAATAATTTATGTTTAAGTGTCAAATTTTAGAGGTGGAAATGGCAGAAATAAATCTGCCATTTTTAATTAACGTCGAGCTATTTGCAACCAACGAGCTAGTTCTGCGTCTACTGATTCTTTTTGTACTTGTCCGTTATTTGTAACTGTTTGAGTTGTACTTACTGGTGCAGTTGGAGTGTTAACACCATTTCCGCCAATAGTAGTACCAGCTGGTACCATTGGTACAGTTAATCCTTTTGGATCTGCATTTTGTCCAGACTGTGGAGGTTCACATTTAACGGAATCAATAGCCGCTTGACCGTGAGCTAAACCTTGTTTAACAGCAACATCATTTTGATCAGCTTGTTGTAGTTGTTGCATTTCGCCTTTGATAGTTTGAATCAATTGCATTTGTTCTGCGCTACATACTACTTTAGCATTTGCATCTTGTTTATTTGCATCTTGTTTACTTGGATCGGCATTTTGTACACCGCCACCGCCACCTGCACCACCACCACCGCCACCTGCACCACCAGCATCGCTTGCGGCATATAATCCGGCACCAACTGCTCCAGCAGTAATTAAACCAAGTGCAATGGCTTTTTTAGGATTAGCTTTAATCCAGTTAGCAATGCCTCCTGATTTAATTTCTTGTTTTTCTATATCAGTTAACGCAGTACTAGACATAGCTTTAGTTTCTGCGGCGGCAAGTTCTTCTTTGCTTGCCTTAATCATTGTATTTTGTGCGGCTGTTAAATCATTAACAGTTTGGCTAGCAGGCGTGTGTGTTCCCATGTTCTGGTTAGCACTTGCTTGATTGTTCTTTATAGTGTTTGGATTTTTTGGATCTGCTTTATGAACTGTTACATTTGGATTAGCAGCCTTGTCAGCGGCATTTACAGCTGATTTTTCTCCGCCAGCAACTGTTTTATCAGCGGCTTTTGCCGCACCACCGCCGAACATTCCGGTTAGTTTATTCCAACCTGTTTTTAGACCACCGCCAATTTGATTTCTAAATCTACTAAAGAAGTTTCCGCCTACTTCGTCAGCCGCTAATCCAGCACCTGATTTTTCAAACAAGAAATTTTCACTTAGGTATTCTTCTGCGTTGGCAATTTCCCATCCATCTTCACTGTATAGTACATTGTTTTCGTCTAAGTATACCCAAACATCTTTTGAATTTTCAATATCATTTAAACGATTGCGTAGACTTGCAATACTTTCTGCAAGAGTCAACGGAGCACTTTCCGAAATGCCGGCAGTTGAATAAGTAGTTGCATCTGGCTTACCTGTAGCAGGTAAACTATTCTTTTGTTGCCATGCTTGTAATGCTTTTTGTGTTTCTGGACCAAACTTACCATCAGGTTTAACACCGATAGTTGATTGCAAAGCCGCTAGTTTCTGATCACCACCGGCAGCTAATACTGCTTGGTCAGATGCCGCTCTAGCCGCATCGGCAGCCATAAATCCACCAACAGCGGCACCTTGTTTCCCAACAAACTTAGCGGCACCTTTAGCGGCAGCACCTGGATTGGCTACAACTTTTGCCCCAGTAGTTGCGGCCTTTTGAGCGGCTAATGCCGCTAATTCTTTTGCTCCTAATTTTCCAGCACCGCGAACTGCCGCACCGGCAGCACCAACGCCTGGAACTAAGAACGGAGCAACCATGCCTGCAATTTCTCCACCTTTATATAAATTAGGACTACGTGCTTGTGCCGCGGCATCTGCATCATATTCTTTACTTAATTCGTCTTTATACTTTGTACCATTCCACAAGCTCTTAACACCTGCGTTAATATTATTGCCAAATCCAAATGTAAGACCTTGTTCAGCCCCGCGAGCTGTATCACCAACATCTTGTCCAAATTGATTTAAACTATATTCTGCTACTTGTTCTTCATCTTCAAACAAATATCCAAAACTTTCAGTTAATTCTCTTGCAAGACTTTCTTTGTTTAATTGCTTGTATGCATCAACACCGGCCGCACCTAAAGCTCCGCCTATAGCTCCTGGAATCCCAGCAGTTAATCCACCGGCACCTGCACCACCAGCCGCCGCGATTCCAAGCTCGGGCCAATTAAAAGGTTTGCCTGTTTTAGGGTCGATTTTTTTAGGATCCGTATCTTGTTTTGTATTAGGTGCTGGAGCAGGTGCTGGAGCAGGTGCTGGAGCAGGTGCTGGAGCAGGTGCTGGAGCAGGCTGTGCTTTTTGCAATTGATCAATAGCCGCATATAATTTTTGCAAATGCTCTTGTTTAAATTCTTCTTTTTCAGCTCTAGTATTAGCTGTTTGGCTCATACCTTGTAAGCCTTTGTCGTATTCGTCACCACTGTAACCTGTTAGACGACCAAAGAACGATGATGTTTTTGCTTTTTGTGGTAATAGACCTTTATCAGCAAGTTGGTAGTCAACATCTTTACTAGCTGTTCCCCATTGTTTTTGACCTTGGTTATTAACAAATGCACCTGATACTGGATCATATAGTCCTGGAACTTGATATTGTGTTGCTAGTTGTCCTAGAATTTGAAAACGTTTTGCATCATCTTGCTCAGTACCTGCAATGGCCTTTTGGATGTCTGCCATTGCAGTTTCATCTAATTTATAGTTTTCTAAAATATCTATTCTTTGAATAAGGTCTTTAATGTTCATTTTACTTTCCTGTTATCTAACTGAGCATTTAGGCACAATTTTACCGTTTTTAGTTTGTACTCCAGTCTGAACTTGTCCGTCTCGACAAGGACTAGTTTTTTTCTTTGCTTTAATTGTTTTTACTTTATGTGGCTTTGCAGGCGCCATTGGCTTTGCAGGCTTTGCCATTCCGTCTTCACTAAGTCCAGTAGGTATGTTTGCGCTTCTGCGCCCGCCCATACGTTTAATTTCAGCTAATTGTTCTATGCCGTGACGAACTTGTTCAACGTTCATTTCTAATTCTGGGAATAAGTTAGCAAGATGTTGCCATACACGTGGATCATCGCTCTTTGCCATTTCTGCTAAATCAACTAATTGTCTGCCTGCACGTAACATACGTGATCTAATGCTAGCTGGATTAACACCGTTATGGCTATGAATTTCGCTATCTAATGGGCTGTCTTTATTAAAATTAACAGCCATCTCTGATAATCCGTGCTCTCTGTACAAATCATGCAACTCTTCATCACTTGCAAGTTCTAAATGATTTAAATCGATACCAGTACGCTTGCTGATACGGCGCATCATACGATAACGGCGTGTTGGATGCATAGTTGAACTTGCATCTTCTTTTTGCTGTTCTTCACCTAGTCCTAAACTTGCACGACCATCTGTATCTACTACATTGTCTTGTGGGCCCGGCCCTGTAGACATTACTTTAGATCTTGTTAAATCAGAAGTATCATAACTTTCTTTCATTAAGACACGTTCAGCAATTTGCTGACTGTACTGTCTTAATAATTGTTGTTTTGATGTACGTTCTTCGGCAACTTCTTCTTCTACTTGAGTAAAGAATTTGCGAATACCTGTTCGTTCTACATTTTGTTGTAGTACAGGTTCTTCTGCTTTTTGATAGTGTTGCATTGCCATTTGTACCGGTAATGATACTTTATGAGGATTTGAACCTTCTTGCAATAGTTGAATGCTAGCATTTTTATCTACAATAGATAAAAATTTAGCCATGTCATTAGCGCCTACTACAGGTTTAGTAGCAACACCATCCATCGCCTGTAGTATGCGCTTCATGTCCATTGAGTATTATCCCAATAGTTTTTGTGTCAATGCACGGATTTGATCAACTTCACGATTTTCAACTAACGCTGGAGTTTCGGCACGATTTAAACGAGCCATTTGCTCTTTCATACGTGTAAAATCTGTTGATTCGTTAACTGCTTCTTTGAATGGCTTACCTGCTTTGGCGGCGGCCTTAGCACGTGAACCCCATACTTCGTCTTTGTTGCTTTCTACTTTACCGTCGCCGTCGTAGTCTTTGTCAGCTTTTTTAGCAACAGCTTTTTTCTCTTCGATGTAAGCAGTAGTTTCTTTGATATTCTTCCACATAGCGGCAGCGGCAATCTTCTCACCTTTCTCACCACCACCAGCTTTCTTAGCTAGTTTGTCAAAGTTTTTACCTGGCTTGCCAATGTCTCCACCTGCTTTAGCTTTCTTAACTGTAGCAGATTTTTTCTCTTTGCTTAGTCCTGCGCTCGGCTTACCTTCTTGCATTGGTGCAGGTGCCATTGGTGCAGGTGCGGCTGATACAGTTGCTGGTGGAGGAGTAGTTGTATCACATTCGTACATTTGTCCACCTTTAATTGATGGATGGCTGTGATAGCACTCGCCCATAGCACCGTGTTGAATCTTACCACCGTGCTTCATGCACTCGGCTTTGTGGTGTTGGCATAGATCTAAATTACCTGCTTTGTGATGTTTAGCATATTCAGTTGCGTGATGATGTGCTAATTCAGCTGGGCTCATATTTTCTTTAAGATTTTTTTTACCTAGTTTTTTACTATCAATTTTTTCTAATTTATCGTGGTGAGCTTTTTTATCTGGATGCGCACCCTTCATAGATCCTTCTGGAAGTAGTTCGTCATCATTGCTTTGATTCATACGCTTAATAGCGGCATGAGTAGCTTTCATCTTAGTATGATATGCTTCTGCTTTAGCAACAACGTTTGGATGAGCACGATCTCTTACGTGTGCTTTAGCAACATGTCCACTACCGCCACATGCTGAACATGGTTCTGTCATTTCCTCATCTAAATCTTTATCTGGGGAATTGCCATGACCTTTATAGCTATCTGGGAATTGTTTTTCGTAACGAGCACCAGTTTTAGTCTTAGTTGCTTTATGACCAGTTTTAGTCTTATATGTATCGCCTTCTTCGTCACTAGCATCAAACGAATCTTTGTTTGAATGTTCTTTACTTTCTTGAGCAATTTTGGCAGCTTGAGATTTTTTAAGCTCTTTCATTTTAGCTTTAGCTTCTGATAACACGGATAATGCATGAGCTTTTTTCTCTGCGTCCATAGAACTTTCGTTCAAATATTTGCTGTAATTATTGAACTTTGTTTCATATTCTAAATAGTGATATACTGATGCAATGCTATCAGCTGCCTTAGATACCTTTGATTCTACCCAAGGCTCTAAATTTTCACTACCTTCTAGTTGTTCAAACAACTTCTTAGCGTAGCTTGCTAGTTTGTATAAGTCGGCTTTAGCCATATTTCCATCCATATTGTTATCTAAATCTGCCATGTTAAACTCCGTGTTTATCGATATTATATTTATCGTCTTTTGATGATTGCGGCTTTTTTACGAGCCTTTGGTTTGTAGTCTTCCATCGGAGCTCCAAACAAACTTACTTTATTTTGATCCAGTGCATTAACGCTTTTTACGGGCTTATTATTAGCGTTATTAGCATAATCTGGGTTTATTACTGTGGCTACATTAGCGGAACTTGTAGCACCTACTGTAGCTGATTCTTTAACGTTCTGCTCTTTCATTAGCGCAGAATTACCTGTGCTGTTTTCAATGTCTTGTTCTTTACTACTAATAGAGTAGTCCATAACAGTTACAATTTTATCTGAGGCTTGCGCAATTTCACTTTGAACCCAGTCCGGTAAATCTTCGTCATCACCTATTGCATTAATCAAGTGTGTTATTACTCGGTTCATAGTATGAAGTTGATTTTTAACAAAATTGCCTTCGCCTTGGGTATGATTCTTAGGATCTACATTTTTTATTTCTGTATCTCTAACGTTGCCTTTAAACTCTTCTGCTACGCCCTCTGGTTTACCAAATGGGAATACTTCGATCCATTTGCCGCCTTCGTTTTTAACAAATTTACCTTGATGAAACTTACTGCGTACAATATGGGCATGTTTAAGTGCTCGTGTTTGATCAGGTCTCCAGCCGTTGTATTCTGCTTCTCCCTTGTCATCAGGATAAACCCATTTTTCTTTCATGCGACCGTCAACAACTTTGTACCATCTTGATGGTGGTTCAGCGGCATCGTCTTCGTGGCCCATACGCTGGATATCACGTTTACTCCAGCCTGTTACGTCACGGAAACCTGCTTCAATTAAATTGTGCATTTTCATTTTGTTCTTCCTCTAAAGCCTGTACCTACTGCACGTTCACCGCCCATAAATTTAGGTAAACTAAACCACAACTTAAACCATTCTTCAGTTCCGGGTTGTATATTTTGCTCACGCTCTATAATTCGTTTCTCTGTACCAGTTATACTAATATTACTTCCGCCATAAGGTTGAAGTCCTTTAAACTCTGTAATGCCTGCCAACTTCTTAAGACGTGCTAGTTCATCCATTACTTAAGACTCGCTCTCAACATCCAGCTGTGTTTTTTATGTGCATCTTGACGATCAGCNAAGAAATTGCTTAGTCCATGATCACCATGTCCTTCTGCCATATCAAAAGTAATACGAAATATTTCTGACATCTTTTCGCTATCTGCTAACAATTCACTTAACATTCCATGTGTATCGGGAACAGCATTTTCATCTTCAACTGCTGATAACAAACTAAATTTTTGTAGGCTAGCAGGTGTATATACTTCTAACGCACGAATTTGTTCAGCAAATGTATCAATGCTACCGTATACTTCGTTATAAATTCTTTCAAACAATAAATGCAGTTGATAAAATATTGGCCCTTCACAGTTCCAATGAAAATTTTGTGCCTTTAATGCAAAGGCATATTCACTGGCAAATGCAGTCTTGAGTGCTAAATGATATTTGTTTGATTCTTCCATTATACACCGTACTTGTTACGAGGTTTTTGTGCAACTGGACTAGTTTGATTTACAGTTGACAACTCTACACTAGGCTTACTAGTTAAGCTAGTCTTATGCCCTTGTCGTTTAATTTCTTTATCAAATCTTGCATGTTCTTCAGGAGCGAAAGGCATAAAGAATGGATGCTTACCGATATTGTCGGCAGTGGCAATATTACGATCCCCGGCTGCTAGTCCCATACCTAATCTATATACACCGTAGAAATCGCTTGGTAAATCTTCTACACTAAATGCTCCGGGCATCGCAGCCTTTGATTCATCGGATAAATCTCCTCGAATACTACCGTATTCATTATTATCTTGATGACGACTATGCGTGTCATGCGGGGATCCATCTTTTGGAACCCCTAACTTACCTGATGTAAATGATTTAGGGTTGTATTTTTTTGTAGCTTGAGTTATTTTACCGTCCTTTTTTGTTTGCGCAAGAGTTTTACCTTGACGATCAACTTTGTCAGGGTTGCTTATGCTATCATCAGCAGATTCGATAATAAATTCTTTAGCTCTCATTTAAATTCCGTATTTGTTTCGTTTCTTAGCGGCTACAGGACTTACATTGTGTACATCATCGGG
>JGI26470J50227_1000447_pt1 | contig 17056 bp, 17 predicted proteins | sample FreactTroBogLake_FD_50227 | JGI IMG/M metagenome (IMG submission 50227) | reverse complement strand
AACGCGGAACTGACCTGCGAAGGCCGTAGAGGCCTGAGACAGGTCGAGTGCATTGTTAGATTTCACACGTTTTGCAAGAAGTAAATGTCGTTGTAACAATGTCCGGCAATTCGTGCCGCAAATTTACAACTCATACCTCTTGTCCTTCCTAATTCCTCAATCTTGTTCAGTAACTCTTTCGCATTTCGTTTCCAATGGCCTGTAAATCTAACGCCAAACTTAAGTTGTAATTTGGCCATTTATGGACAAATTATCAACTTCAAGTTTTTGTTAGGTGAATATCGAAATTCTCTCAACTATTCCCGACTATTCATGGAGAAATATATACCATAATGCAGCTCGCAATTAACGTTAAACTTGCCACGGCATTTCGGACACTCCGATACTTGGAAATACTCGAGTATGGAAATTGTTTCTTTGCAGTTTCCACATAAAATTGATTGTTCACTAAACTCAGTCGCAGACCACTTTACAATTTCATGAGTTTCATTCTCTTCATGACATTTATAGCAAGGGTAGAACTTACCGCAGCACTTGAACTTGATCGCAACAATATCAAATTCGGAGTAGTAGTGTATACAGCGAGTGCTCGAATCAACTAGATTTCCGTGAACTTCTATAGGTCTAAATTCGCCCAACTTCCGATTCCCCCAATATTTATGTTGTTCAGAACCTGGCTAAGTCCACAGTCGGTGCAAGAACATCAATTGTCACTGCTAATAGACAAAGAGGGACAAACCTAGCCCAAATAGGCTAAACGACTGCGGGGATGTGTCTCGGTAGTACTCAAATAGTCTAGGAAAAAAGAAAGTCGTTCGATTCTCATAAAATGCTAAAATGGCTATCGTCGACCTTCCATCTCGAAAAATCTCCAGCCCTAGTGCTCCACCGAATTCATGGATCCATTTGTCAAGAATGAGGTTTCCTATGCTAATCATGTAAAATGAATCAACATAAAGAAGCCTTCTTATCAGTTGAACTCGAGCGGAAGGTCCGAACAACAAATCAAGGTTGGTTGATTGACCATTGATTGAAGTAACAATCGAAAATTTCTCGTCCAAATTAAGTGCGAACATATCCTTCTGAAGCGTGTTCACCAGAAAAACAAGTTCGTATGTTTGCTTTAAAGCGTCCAAGGTTGTGCTGCTCGAAAAATTAACTCCAAAGATGGGGTTGTCTTTCGGTGGTTCATCGGGATCTATAAAAGCAAATAAACCCCAGCACAAGAAGAAATGCAATATCACGAAAAACATAGCTTTGAGACAGAAATATAATCTCACCTTATCTCCTAATGTGCTCTGCCCGAAGGGTCCACCTAACGCTGTTTTAACCTGCGTTTTGGGTGGCGCGGTTGTTGCGCAAGCAAGAACCGTGACGCCCAAATAAGTCAGGTTGAAAACTTGGTTAGGCAATTCCTTCTCCTATTTTCCTCAACTAAACTCTCATATTCTGGAAGAAATCCTATTTTGTTCAGGTTGGTAAAAGGATTGATCCAGTCATCCGGTACTTCTATCCAAAGGCCTGGTGTTAGTCCGGTATCTTTGCGATATGACAGCGAATCTCCTCCAAAAGTCTTCGTTGTCTTGCTAGAAATGTTTTCGAGAACTTTTCTATTGCTCTGTACGACTAAATCACTATCATAGTTACCAAGTATTGAGGAATGTATTTCTTCTTCTATATCATCATAGTCACTTATTTCCGCGAACCAACCAGGATAGAAAATACTGATTGGTCCACCCATGCCAATCCTTGATTTTTGGTCTCTATTTTTGAGATAGTCCCACCAACTTACAGTGTGGATAAGAAAACCAATCTCCGAAATCGAGTCGACTGCACTTTTCACTTCATCTCTGTGGATTATTGTGTCAATATATCCCCACCCTACTGGTTGAGCTTTGTGCAGAAGGAGCAGACGGTCAAGATCACCTTTTCTACTGCCAACAAAATCAAAATATTTCATATTCCTCTTCCGCGCCCGCAGGGTCTGCCTAACGCTGTTTTAACCTGCGTTTTGGGTGGCGCGGTTGTTGCGTTAGCAAGAACCGTGACGCCCAAATAAGTCAGGTTGAAAACAATGTTAGGCACTTGATTCGCTTCAAACTGATGCATTTATCATTCCAAGAATACCGATCGTAGCTTCATAAAATGTGTTCTCGTAACTAATTCAATAAGCTTAGAATCTTCAAGTCCGCAATCATGAAGAATTAAGAATATCAGCAGAAAAGAGAGTTTGTCTATGCAATCCCACATCTCTTGAAATCCCATCTTCTTCTTTTCGAGACTCTTATCGAAGTGTACCAAGTAATTTCTTGTGTTCTTTATCTTTGTGATGGCTTTTTCATGGTCCTTAAAAATTCCTGTGAAACCAAATGAGTATGCCTCAGTGAACAGTTCATCGAGACGTTGCTTAAGCGAGGGTTCAAACGCAAATCGTAGTTTATCCTGTAACCAACTTCGATAAGCTTCATCTACTGAGTCCAGTATAGATTTGATCTTCGTGTCATAGCTTTCGTTTCTCTGATCTTGAATGCTTCGAAATCGCCGATGAAAGGACTCGATGGCTTGAACAATATTAACAAATCGGATTTCTGCCGTCACGTCTTCAAGGTAGAAATAGACAAAGAAACTCTCAACGATTGGTGAAAGAATTTCGTATTTGCTGGTCCACTCTCTGATCACAGTCCCGAAGGAGTCCTGAATTTGAGGATAGGAGATCATGAATTTGATGCGGGAGAATGTATCGTCTTCAGAATTCGGCTCTGCCTTACGGGACTGATGGAATACCATTTTCTGCCAGACGGCCTGGCCTTCTTCGTCCAGCCCATAGCTCACTGAGAGTTCATCGATGTAGAAAGGCTTGGCAGCGCAGAGTGTGAAGAACATTCGAAATCTTGCGGTCAATGAAATAATGTGCTCCACATCTAGCGGTAACAAACTCTTCAAAATCAACAGAACCTTAGTTCGAAACTTTATCTGGTTTACCGATTCCGCCATCTGAGTTGTGTAGGAGCTTCTAATGACAAGAGTAGTATTCTGGTCTAGCGTAAATACCTTGTCACTTGGCATCTTGTACTGAAATTGAGCTTCATGAGTCTCAATATTGTGAGTCAGAGCGATTGGCCTCAGATCAAACCAGTCTTCCATTCCCGCGAAATGAAACATTGCTTCATGAATCTTGTTGACTTCGGCCATTGATGTGAATCCGCCAAATACTAGCTCATCCGCGAGAAATTCAAAGTTTTCCGTCCCAACAAGACTTCCTTGGTGCTGATTGACAAAGCAATTGATCAAAGTCACCGACTGTCCGCTATTGAGTATTCCGTTTATGAATTGGATGCTGTGCCGTTTGGAATGCCTTTCAAGGAAAGGAGTTCCGGTGGTTCGCAACGAAATCCCTACATCAAACCCGTATACTAGGGTTCCAGGCACCGTGAGATCTGGAGTTTCAGAATTGGACCATATCCCGGTTACTTCCATACTATTCTATTCCTGTTCCTCTGGCGCCGAAGGCGTCTGCCTAACGCCTAGATAACCTGTAATTTCGGTACGAAATTATCAGGTTGATCTAGATGTTATGTTTCCTAGTCTCCTAACCATGAATGAGTCAGTTCGCGGTCGCAGATTGGACAAACCGCCTGTTCTTCCGACCATGAAGTGATGGAACAAAAATAGCAGTCTCGATGCCATTGGCTTGTCCCAAAAGATTTTTTCTCACCTTTTAGGTGCGGAAATCGAATCTCCAAGAACATTTCGTAGCTTAAGAAGACCTCATACCGGTCAATTGCATGAAGAGAATAGACATAGAAAATCGGTGCCCACGGAATTCCTGTCTGGTCTTCTGCTGTTGCTACCAATTCCAGTGTCGCGGCTTCTATCAACTTCCTTTCATCGAGTTCCCATTTAGGCCAGATTGAACTATCTAGCCAACGTCTAGAAAATGCAATCACCTGGTCTGAAGTGCTCACATGAAGTCTTTCGGTCGAGAACTCGTCATATTTACTGGCGAACTCGGGTCTGAACAAGGTTTCTGGAAATCTACTGAAAGAAACTGGTTTCTTGCGAAAGACCTTCTCTAGTAGTTTTCCAATGAATGATCTTTTCATTTGCTATATTCCAATTTCTTCCCTATGTAGATTTGATTTCAAAAATTTTGTCGCACTCTCTGGCTAACCGAATGTCGTATATCAATAGAACTCATTTGAACTTCCTAGAAAAGAAAAGGTAAATTCCATAGGAACGGAGCCAAAAATTCGCACGAAAAGTCCAAGCAACTGAAAATCAAAAAGAATGACCCAAACAATTTTTCTGATCCTTATATTATCCTACTGTAGCATATGAACTTACAAACGACTGATTACAGTGCTTATCGATATAGCCCAACCGGGCAGAAACGAACTATCGTATTTCTTCCTTCCGCGCCCGCAGGGTCAACATAACGCGATGATAACCTGCAAAGGCCGTGGAGGCCTTTGTCAGGTTGATCTACTCGTTAGAAAAAAACACAACTTGAGCGTCAAACTATACAACCTTTTCCGGAACAAACCAAGCAAACCAACTTCTTGAATTCTTCAACTAATGACAACACTAAACTTGCCACGTGAGCCACGAACTGACCAAATCCAATTAAATAAAACGCCCCGCAGCGGCATCTAGCCGCTGTCGTTCTAACGCTATTTCGGCTGTTCAGTCCAAATACATGGGACCACCTTCCATCTTCGGCCATTGTCCTGCATTACGATATGCGACTAGTCAGTGCAACTCTCGCTTGGTCTAGATATATCCTCGAGAAGCATTTGATGGCGGAGCTACTTAGGCTGTTCAGCCTCGATGGCACGTTTATTGTCGGAAGGTGGCCCTGGAGTTGAAATCGTGTTGTTCAGCCTAAGATGTCTCATGGCCACTGTAGCTACCCACAGAGAGCGAATCAGATATGACGAAAGAGCACGACAAGCCAGCCGACGCATATAGCCCGTTGCGCGGTCACGGACAAGAGGCCCGGGAGGAAGTCCTCTGAAGTGTCGCCGAAACGGACTCCTTCAGAGGATGTTGCTATTCTCACCGGCATTTTAGTTTTTGTAAAGGTCTTCATCAAGACCTATACTGACAATAATTTAGTCACTTCAACGAACTGACACAGTTGAGTTGTTGCGCTCTTGCGACGGATGCTCATCGGTAGGATCACGGGCGACTGGGTTGTGAACAAGTACTGAGAACGTGCAGTAACGGGCCTCGGTGGGACCGGAAGCTACTGTCAGATAGTTAGTTCACTCCCATTGCTCTCATCGCCCACCCAACCACACCCAAACGAAACATGCCGCGATAGCTGCCTCTGCAGCGATCGCGGCAAAGACGCCAGGCCGGACTCGCCGCGCCAGGAACTCGAAAAATCCTAGTCCCAAAAGCACCGCGATCATTCCACCTGTGACCAAACACACGGCATCGCGCAGATCGGATGGTGCGGCATCACGACCAAGGAAAAACATGAGGGCGATGCCAAGATAGATAGCCCCAATCCGGCGGCATACAATTAGTGCACCAGAGGTCACTTCGAGGCCCCACTCCTTGAGAACGGCACCACCAGCGAAGATAAACCGGGCGCCGAGCAGGCACCCAGCACCCGTCATGATGAGCGCCATAAGTTGGAAGGTCATTGTCGGTCTCCATTGAGCAAGTGACCAGGGCAACCTGCTCCAAATATGTTATGTCAGTTGCTGACATGTAAAAAGTACGATATGGTTTCAGTCATGTCAATGACTGTCGTCATGGATTTCAGAAAATGAGTCGATGGGAACCCAATGCCAAGGGTAGGCTTGAACAAGCCGCTCTGGATCTGTACCAGGAGCGAGGATTTGACCAAACGACGGTGACGGAGATAGCGGAACGGGCTGGGCTCACGGAGAGGACGTTCTTTCGCCACTTCGTGGACAAACGCGAGGTCCTATTTGGAGAACAAGAGAACCTGCTCAAAATGTGTATAAGCGCCATCGAGACTGCGCCGGATTCCGCCACGCCTATCCAAATCGCCATTGCCGCGCTGGAGGCCATTGTCCCGATTCTCCAGGAAAGACGCGAGATCGTCAGGCAGCGACAGTCTGTGATTGCCGCCAACCCAGCGCTTCAGGAGCGCGAATTGCTCAAGGATGCGACATTCACCCGGGCCATGGCCGAAGCGTTGATGAGACGGGGTATAGACGCTCCAACAGCCAATCTCGCCGCGAATACCGGCGATCTGGTCTTCAAAACCGCATACGCTCGTTGGGTGGCTGAGCCTGACGCACCAGATCTCTCAAGATTAGTCCAGGAGTCCTTCGAGCAACTCAAGCGCATCGTTTCTAGCTGATTTCTGAATCCGTACTATCAAAACCTAGCCAGATCGATTCCACTCGTTCCACAAAACTTTCCCTTCACGGATCGTCAATTTCGCAACATGCCTACTTCCTAGGAACCCGACAATGTTGAAAAGATCGCGGGTAATCTTCTGGGGCAAGAAGGCCATCTTGGTCCTCAACGGGCGCCAGGAAACCGTGGCGTAGCTGAAACTCAAAATCGTCATAGAAGGTGTTCTCGTCGAAAGCCTGCCCGAAGCGTACTCGCGCTTGTGTACAATAGTACACGTGGACCAACATGCGCCAAATGTGCTGGATCATTGATACATGCCACCGTTCACCCCTGTGCCAAACGAGTTGCTCTTACACAGGGGTGACTGCCTATTGATACACGGAGAGCCCTCCTCCGTTGGTGGCAACATAGATGTTTGTGCCCGATACCGCGACACTTTGAGCATTGTTGGTTCCAAGGCCGTTGGAGGAAGAGTAATTGGTCCATGATGCGCCGCCGTTGGACGACAAAGACAACCCTCCGGCGGTCGCTACATAGATGGAAGAACCCGAGAGCACAACATCGTCCACCTGGTTGTCCCCGAGACCGTTTGTAGTTGTGTAGCTGGTCCAGGATGTGCCGCTGTTAGTCGACACTGACAGTCCGCCATTAGTTGCGGCATAGATCGTGGAACCTGACACCGCCACAGCAGTTACGTTGCTACTCGCTAGGCCATTGGCGGCGGTGTAGTTGATCCAGGATGTACCGCCGTTTGTCGACACAGACAGCCCTCCATTGGTAGCTGCATAGATGCTCGATCCTGACACTGCCTCACCGATCACGAGGTTGTTTCCGAGACCATTCGCGATAGTGTAGTTGGTCCAGGATGAACCAGCATTGGTCGACACAGACAGCCCCCCGGCTGTCGCTGCATAGATCGTCGAACCGGACACTACTAGCCTGTATATCGTGTTAGCGGAGCTGTGGTTGGTCCAGGAGGTACCGCCGTTCGTCGACACTGACAACCCACCATTTGATGCGGCGTAGATCGTTGAGCCCGACACCGCCACGGCGTACACGTAGCTACCCCCTAGTCCGTTGGCCGAGGTGTAGTTAGTCCAGGAAGTACCCCCGTTGTTCGATATAGACAATCCGCCGGTGGTTGCTGCGTAAACGGATGAACCCGACACTGCCACATTCAACACGACGTTGCTTCCCAATCCATTCCCCGTGGAGTAGTCAATCCATGGGGGGGTGGCCGATACCCATGAAGACAACCTTGATTCAACTGCGGAGGCTACCGCCGCGACCTCATAGTAGTAGGTCGTCCCGTTTGTCACCGACGTGTCTGAGAAATTTGCAGAGGTTGGAGATGCGATGACGCCACCTTGGATCCCTAAAGTCAGCGACCGGTATACGTTGTAGCTCGTGGCTCCACTCACACTGGTCCAAGTCAAAGCAACCAGGGAGTTTCCTGCCGTGGCGGTAAGGCCCGACGGGGCCAAAGGCGGATTGACGGGAATGGAGGTTACCTGGTTGGATGCACCAGACTCTCCTGCGGCGCTCACCGCGGTTACCTCGTAGAAGTACGAGGTTCCGTTGGCCACATAAGTGTCGGTGAAACTCGCCGACGTCGCTGAAGCAACCTTGCTCCCTTGGATGCCCGAAGCTGTCGATCGGTACACATTGTAGCTGGTGGCACCGGCGACCCCAGTCCACGTCAGTCCGACTTGATTGTTTCCTGCGGTCGCTCCCAATCCGGTCGGGACCCCTGTAACGAGTGTCAGGGGTGTTGCGCTCAGTTGATTGCTTGTCTGTGACTCGCCGCCTGCGAGCACTGCGGCAACCTCGTAGTAGTACGTGGTTCCATTGGTCACAGACACGTCAGTGTATCCGGCCGTAGTTGGTGAAGCGATCTTGGTTCCTTGGGATCCCGAGGATGTCGAGCGGTATACGTTGTAGCTGGTGGCTGCTGTGACCGCGGTCCACGAGAGCGAAACCTGACCGTTTCCTGCAGTTGCGGAAGTCAGTGTGGGAATGGCCGCGATGGTAGTGTAGGGTTTTGCAGACAGAACATCGGTGGCAGGAGAGTTGCCTGTGGAATTCGATGCATACATCGTGTAAGTGTAGGTAAATCCGTTTGCCAGCCCGGTCTGGGTGTAACTCGTCGCTGCACCGCCCGAAATGTCGATGGTGCCACCCACGGTAGATCCATTGCCTCCTGCCCAAGCGACGTGATAAGCGGTCGCACCGCTCACTGTATTCCACGAAAGGGCCACCTGAGAGTTTCCTGCTACGGCTGAAAAGCCCGCTGGCTTTTGTGGGATTCCCGATGGCGTCGTTGGGCTTTGGCAACCGACAACAAGCAAACCGAATCCTAGCACCACGAGGACAAGCCCTCCTAAGTGGTTTTTGGATGTGCGTCCCAATAAAGTCAGGCCTGCCATGGCCCGTTGAACAAAAGACAGTAGCTTCATCTCAAACCCCTTGATTCGCCCTTTTGGGCTGGACAGTCTGAGTCTTGGCAAAACGAAAGGCGACCAAAAGAAGTTCCCCATGGTTTCCTCTCGAGTAACCAGTACTCACTATATGGGAGCATACGCTCCTTTTTAGACGTTTGTACAGACATAAAAATGGGGGGACTATAGGATTCATGGAAGGAATCCGAACCGCCCTCGTACGAAATTTGAAGCGTCTTCGCGCGGAAAAGGGGATGTCCCAGGCCGTCTTGGCCGAACGATGTGGACTGTCAAATGGACACATTGGTGAACTTGAATCTGGGAATCGATTCCCCTCACCGGAGACTCTTGAGAAGATCGCTTCGTCCTTTGGAGTCCCTGCGGTGTCCCTGCTGATGAGCGAAGCTGACCTACGGTCCTTGGAAGTCTCCCGGACCCTGGACGGGGTGGCTGACACGCTTTCCAATGCCCTGGAGAGTCGGTTGGCTACGCGGCTAGCTGACCGGGTCGTCGCTTTGCTGAAGGACAGGTTGGAGAAACATCCGTAGTCGGCCTCTGCTGCGGCCAGAGCGTTCATATAGGCTCTTAATCTCACAGGAGGATGTGGCTTTCGACGTGCTGGGCCACCAAGTGCAGCAGATGTGCCACGCCGTACAAGCGGTCCATCTTCCGTGCGGGGTTTTCTCCCTGTTCGGTCTCTGCCAGGTGATCTAGGAGATCTGCCAAAACCAGGCAGTCACAACGGGCTTGCCGGAGTTTTTGGTTCAGCTGAGTCTCATCGAAATCGTGAAAATCGGACATCTTTGAATCCCCCTTGTAAGGTCCTGTGTTCGGCATTCAGTCCAGGTCCGTGGTCGCAACATCGCGGGCTCGTGGTACGAGCACCGGTAGTGGATTCACTCGTTCATGGCCCCCCTTTGTGGCGCTCACTTTCCAAAGGAATCTTTCTGCTCTCAGTTGCTCTTTCATGAGTCAGACGAGTTCTTGCGACGCGAGCTTCGCGTCCGGAACCAAGCCCCTGGGTCGTCATCGCCCAGAAACCCCGGGAGCCGCGACGATTGGACCTGCCCTTGTTCTCCAGACCTCGTAGGATGGGCCGTGCGAACTGGTTGAAGTACCCGCCTCCCCCAAGCGACTTCTTCTGGACTCGCTCGGAGAGCGTGCCCAGATCTGTGTCGAGCCACGCTATTCCGTTGTTGGCATCCTATCGACAACGAACTCGTTGTTGTTGATGCATGTGGTGGCCTCCAGATACCGACCGCCTGCTTCGAGATGTTGGAGGCGGTCGCCAGGCATCCTCTCCCAGGAATTGACCTCATCACGACCTTGTTGCCGGTAGCGGCCGATAGCGAAGGTCTTCGCGACAAGCTCGAAAGCGGGAATCTTGGCAAGGGACGCCTCTCCGGCGCCGCAGTAGCCTCGTATACGCAAGACAGATGATCGCACTTGGTTCATGACTTCAGCTCGTTCTCGAGCAGAACCAGTTCTTCGTCGAGGCAGCGAAACCTGCCCCATTTGAAGTCGGTGTGGAAGTGCCCAAAGAACCAACCTTTTGACTGCGTCAGCCCAGGTTCCAGTTGGTCTAGCATGCGCACGGTTGGATCCTCGAACTTCATGCTTCCGAAAGGAAGCTTGCCCTGTGCCCGCATCTGGTCGATGACAATGGTCGGGGCTGTGTGAGTCAGGACGTAGTCGATCTTTTTGCCGCGCCTCCCGATGGTCGCCTGGGCTCGGTGGAAGTCGTTCATTGTCGGAATCTCTTGCGGCCACCAGGACTCAAAGGCGGTTCGGTTTCCTTTGTCGATCGAGTCGGCCCCACCAAAGACAAAGAACCGCTTGCCTTCGATGGTGTACGTGTTTCCGTGTTGGAAAATGAAGACCTTCTTCGAAGCCTGCTGCATCCGGCCGCCATGCCTCGTCGTCCACGGGAGTTGGGAGATCCGGTTATAGCCCTCGTGGTTTCCCAGGACGACCAGGGTCTCCCAAGGCATCGCGTCGTAGTCGTCGAGCAGTTCTTTTTCAATCGCGGTAAAAGCTCGGGTGCCGCTCCAAATCGCTCCCCAGTCCCCGACGACAATCAGGTATCGGATCGACTCCCAACCAGGAAACTGAGCTGCGACGTTCTCGGGCTGGATGCGGCCGATCGATTGGTTTCCGTGGATGTCACCAGAAATCAAGATGCTCATGGGTGCTCCTTTTTGCGACTGAAGTTGAGAAATGGAAAGTTGCCAGAGTGCTCCCGCGAGATCACCGTTTCACCAGCCAAAGGAAGACGACAACAACAGCTGCGTCCATGAGAATGGCCAGGACCAACTGCCAGAGGATGACTCCAAGGATCCCCAAGGCTAAGACACCGAAAAGCTTCCACCGGATCGGATGGTCCTTCTGCTTCCCCAACCAATGGCGGATGCTCTCCCAAGGCGTCAGCTTGTTCAGCTCTCGAACCCGCTCATAGTGGCGCTTGGTCTCGAGCGTCTCTTCAATATCCAGCCGCTCTTGAGTTCGTGCTTCTGGCGACAAGCGAACCGGCGCAGGGCTGTAGCCCAGATGAACCGACTGGATCCACTCTGACTTTGTCCCACGGAAGTATTCGCCAGAGATTTCCTGAGGCACCATCCGATAGTGTGTGCGAAGCCTGGGCGGGGTTACTGGCTCCCTCCACTGTGCAGCCTCCGTCAAATAGAGCCACGCATCCAATTCGGATTCAGCAACAACGCTTGAGCCGTTCAGGCGAAAGTAGTCACGGACAGGTGTCATCGGCACCACACTAAAGCGGCGCAGACGAACGGACGCCATTGAAGGTTCAGGGTGGTCACTCATGGGCTAACCCTTCGTCCGGGTTGCTCTGTTTGGGTGCTGATTCTTCGCAATGTTGGGAAAATCGCAGACTCTCCCAGGTTGGGCGGGGGAACAGTTCCTCGTGTTCTGCGAAAACGAGTTGGTCCAGGATCGCAGAAACCTGGCGAGGGATGCCCCCTGTCGCCTCAGCGATCTCCAGCCGTGTTTGCTTCGACAGGGTCTCGGGGAAGGTTCCCGGAAAGAACCGGGCGGACCAGTCCCGGTAGATTGCTGGAACGACAACCTCGACGAACTGCTGGCTGGAATAGTCTGGAATCTGGAAGACGGTGAACCGGGACAACAGGGGGCCGGAGAGGGTCTGTAGGGTATTGGCCAACGCCAAGAAGTTGATCCCTGAGGCATCGACGGGGGTCAGGAAGAACTCATCGCAAAAGCGTTTGGCGTCCCGCTTCTCCAGTAGCGAGAGAAGAGCCGGCAACGGGTTGAAGGTCGAGTCCCGGAAGGCCTTATCCAACTCATCGAGAATGACCAGAGGATTACGGACGGGCTTAGTGAATGCACTCCCGGCCATCAACCGGAGGATCCGACCTTCCTTTCCGTTTTTGAACCCCGAGTCTGAGCCGACCAAGGCGAAGTTGGTGGTCGCTTGGCCCAGGTCGATCCGGGTCGCATCTGAATCGACCAAGATTCGAGCCAACCGCTCCGCAAACGACGATTTGCCGCAAGAGGGGCCCCCGACCAGCAGAAGGTTGGGAAGTTTGACGGCCTGGGAGGGTTGGTGCCCAGATAGGCGAATTTCACGGATGAGGAAGTCGCAGACCTCACCGAAGTTCGGATAATCGGCTTTCAACTCATCAATCTTCTCAACGCTTGGCCATTCGTGGACATACGCCGGGCCTGAAAGGTCGTCAAGGAGTTTCTCCCAGGCGTTGGACTCCCGAGCCTTGGCTTTCTCTGCATCCTTTTTGTCAAACAGCGCACTGGTTTCCGGAAACGGCCCAAGGGGAAGAAACGGACGTTCCCGGCCAGACCCTTCTTTGAGATTCTCGTTGATCCACTGCCGGAGTTCGCGCATTTGCGGGGGCGAAGCTTCAGGGTCTCCAAAGCCGGAAATCTGCTCGTACTCTTGAACCCGCGGGTTTGGCGCTCCGCAGAAGCCACACGATGTATCAAGCCGAAAGGAGAAGAAGAACCGGGAACATTGGGAGCAACACATCAAAAGATTCATCGGGTTTGCTACCGGCGAGTCCCGAAATCGGAAGGTGCCATACTCATGTCCATTGAGGACAACCGAGCCAGCGACCTGTTTCCGAGATTTGACCCAACGTGGTTCCTTCACATCACGGACGCTGAGGGCAACCTCCAGGACCATGTCCATTTCTGTGAGGAAGAAGCACGAGCTACCTAGTCTAGTGACCCCCGATACACCCTGAGGCTCGAGGGTCCAGTCGATGCCAAATTTGTCGAGAGTCCTGGCCCACTCTGCAGATAGCGGTTCCTCGATCCTAAGATTGCCTTTGACGTAGGGAGGCATGACTGGTTGACCTTCACCCACGAAGGGCCCCCTGCGCTTCTGTTGGGTTTGACTCGTTCGGTGGCATGGAGAATGCAGAAATCCAATCGGACTCGTGGATTAGGTTTCGATCTTCGGCGATCTCGGCCTCTGGGACCTCGACGAAAAGGCCTAGATCGAGCAATTCGTCGATCAGGGAGTCCCAGGTCTCGCCGGGGGACAGGAGGGCTTGGGGAAGACGTTGAATCCACTCGTCCCTACACCTCAAAATGTTGATCGCTGTGCTCAAATAGACAGGCATTCAATCCTCCTTCATTTATTTAAGCACTTATGCTTAAATATGTCAACAGCTTGTTGTCGCCGTCTTCGCCGGGGTATAAGGAATGCATGGAAGGTTTGACTGTTGCCGAGATGGCTCTCGCCTTAAGGTTGCCACCGAAGACAATCAAATCTCGACTCACCAAAGCAGGTGTCAAACCCATCGGTTATGCCGGGCCAACAGGTATCTATCAACCTGATGCTTTGGAACGGATCCGCGATGCTCAGCCTCGAGGACGACCCAAGAAATAGCATTTTATCGGCATCGGGCAGTCTCTTCCTAACCTGCGTCTAGTTTGGTCCGCAGGGTGTCGAGCGTCAGTAGAGTCGCGTTCTTCTTGATGGTGCTGTCATTGTCGGCACAAGCAACCCACCTAGAAGCCGCCATGGAGGAAGGCGAACCTAAGCTTGGGAACCGACGACCTGGGTCAATCTTGGTGGTAGCTTCGGCCACCGCCAAGCGCCGTCTGGCCACCGTCGCGAAGCCTGAACCACCACATAGCCCGCCGGGGTTTCGACGAGTAGTTCGCCTGAATGACCAGGGCAGTCGTCTACCGAATACCAGGTCAGTCCGTCCTCCGCAAGCGGGGTCACCGAGAGTCTGTCTCCGAGGGTAAGTTGCCCATGATCCTATCGATCATCACAGCAACTGCCATAAGTTCGAACCCTTCTTCGACGCTGTCGACCGCCAAGAAGACATCAGCAGATGCGTAATATCTCCGGTCAAGTTCCACCAGATCGCCGTAGATTCGGGACAGAAGTTGCTTATCGGTCATTTTCATTTCCTTCTCGGGCTCGACGACTTCCTACCGTCGAAGTGTTCTGTCATGAAGAATTCCCCTCGTTCAGGCCCTGTGCTGCCATGCCTTGGTCAGAGGAAAACCATCGGTTCAGACTTTTTTGCTTTGATCATCCCGTCCAGGTGAACAAGCCACTTGCTACCACTAACGTTGATTCTGATTGCTTCCGCCAAATCCTTGAGTGTTTCCTCAAACTCCGACTGTTCGATCTCAGCACCCGAGAAGACATTCTTCAGTCGTATCAACAAGTCGGTCAGGAGGGTTTCCTGCCCATCTGGTAGTTTGACCATGTTTTCAAGAATTGCCTCTATTGCCTTGTCCGAATCAACCAAACGGAAATAGGTGTGTCGACCCAGACCGTGATCGAACTTGAAGAAGTGTTTTCCGTCCCGCCCCGTCGTTGTGAACGCAGGGAATTCTCTCGCAATTCTTAGGGTTTGGAGAAGTTGGATCAACTCGTACCCAATTCGACGGCGCGCAAACTTTCGAAGAGTTGCGTTTTCGTGACTTTTCTGGAGAATTGGAAGTAACAACGCGACAACTACCCCTGTCGTAGTTCCCACAGCTGCAAAGCCTGTCCAAAAAAGCATCCACTGACTTTCACCCATGAACGTCCCCCAAAGAACTTGTCAGGATTTGGCTTTGTTGAGGGGCGTCAGCTGAGGTGGCAGCCTCGCCCATCTCCAAACTCCCGCTGGCAAAGGGGACGGGGGTTGTGTCGGTGTTCACGGCTGGGCAACGTCCTCGAGTTGTGGAATTCCGGTCAGTAGGCTTGCGATTACGCCCCGGACACTTCGCTTCAACTTATTCTTATCAAGGAAGGTGTCGTCGACACTCCCAACTAGTTTCGCCACGTCTTCGTTTTCTTCTGCAAGGGGTAGAATCTTAAAGACCTTTTCCCCTGTCATTGCCGAGTTTGCGGCGGACCACGAAGAGTCGCTTTCGTACTGGGTTCGGGTTCCCTGAATGAATCCCCATGTGTAGGCAACCTTCAAATTGTGGGAGAGCGTCACCCACTGTTCCCCGGTTAAGTCTTCGGCCTGGAGAAGAGAGCCGACAGCGACAAGAACGAATAGTAATAGGATGCGCATAGGCAAATGTTCTACCCATGTATCGAAAGCGTCAAGTTCCGAGTGAGGGGCTGGCTTCAGGACCTCTCCGGGCTAAGCTGTCGGACAACTCGCGGGGATCTGACCTCGCCAGGGGTGCCGAGGTCAGATTGTCCTGGTCACCAGCAACATAAGTCTTCCGTTGGGGATGGGCGGCGAGTCTCTGCAACGTGGGTCCTTCGTGAGGCAACCCGCAGGCCGTAGGAAACAAAGACATCTGCTTCGCCCCAGAACTGGGTTCACAACTAGACCTCAACATCCAGAAGCATCAAACCACATTGAGTAGAAACAAAACGGCCCAGAATGATCCTGAGTAAGATATTCTCCAGAATAGAGTTAGATCAATATCCTTCACCTCAGGAGATGACGAAGATGCCTGTCTCGAAGCCAGGTGCACCAAAGTGCACCGCTCCTTTTATCCTGTTCTAATTAAATCTATAAGAATTCTAGAATTCAAGACCAGAATGACGATTTCTCTGTAAGGAGAGTGAGTCTCGTTCTGACATTTCGCTGATAAGGTTCTCCTCCAAGTCCCCTTCGACTTGGTCAGGGAACTGGCGATCCATCTCTGCCTCGAAGTCCGCAAGTTGATCCACGAGTTGGGCGGGAGCACCAAGACCTTTGGCACGGTTCTTGGCGCGCCCACGCCGCGGAGATAGCCTAGACCCCTCCAGGTGCATGGTCCGAGCCGACTGAAACCAACCCATGGCCTGGTCCAACTTGTCGTCCTCCACGGGCACAGCTTGGGCCTTTCCCTTGTAGCTCTCGAACAAGGCCAGCTCACCATTTCCCATCGGGTCGGGACCGATCCACGTGATCACGCCTTCCGACGGAGGCGTGGCTTCAGAGTTGACGACCAGGTTCTCTCGCGGAGTGAACCGAAGGTGTTTGGCGAGTCCTTCGTTTCGAACTTGGCCAGTCAAGAAGTTCTCATACTGGACCATGTTTGTTGAGAGCTTTCCATCCTCTCCTTGAACCAGGACCCCTGCTGCTTCGTAGAAACACATACGACCGTGGAGCGCCTGCCTTCGCTCAGGCGAGCGCACGCTTTGAATGGCTTCGCTCCAAGTCTTGCCTTTTGACAGCTTGAAAATGTGCTCGTCGAGCGAAGGTCCCTTGATCCTTGGGCTCATGTGAGGCGTCGACAAAGCCAACTTCCTTTCGAGCCAATCGTCCTTCGAGATCAAGTCGTATCCAGTGAGATTGTCTTGGGTCGCCTTGGCGAGATTGCGGAGATTGATGATCGTCTGTTTCTTGAGGTAGACGTCTTTTCCGTCCGCAGCCAGTCCATGAATCAAGACATGGGCGTGTGGGTGTGCCGTGTTCGTGTGGATCACTGCTGCCCAACGCAGGACCTGGCCACGCTGCTCGGGACCCGACAAAGCGGCCACCTTTCCCATGACGATCCGGATGTAAAGCTCAAGGTCCAGACTCAGCGACTCGCTGGGACTCACCACAAGCCGCCACACGTACTTTTCGCCTTTCTCGGCCGTCAGGAAGCTACTTATCTGGCAATTTCCAAAGGGCCCGGGAGCTGAAAGACCGTGGGCGCGGGCCGATTCCCGAAGAAGGTACCGTACGTGTGCTACCGCCTTCCCGTTGCTCCCAGACCGCGTCGCAACGTAACGGCCCCTGGCCATGGCTTGGGTCTTTACCCATCCGTGAACGCCCCGCCCACCCGTCCGGACCCAGGCCTGCCCATGCGAGAGAGTCGTGTGGCTGAATGGCCCATGGGCACGG
>JGI26470J50227_1000446_pt1 | contig 17082 bp, 19 predicted proteins | sample FreactTroBogLake_FD_50227 | JGI IMG/M metagenome (IMG submission 50227) | reverse complement strand
ACGCCGCTGAACGACTGGCGGCGGAAGATGCGGCGAAAGCCGAGACTGGCGGCGCTGGGGCTTCGGTTCCAGCGCCCGCCGTTCCAGATCGCAAGGATGCGGCGAAGGAGGGCTGATGGCATACATCGACATCGCCTATTCCCGCGATCCGGCAACTGGGCAAATCCTGTTTGACAGCAACGGCTACCCGATCTTCGCGGCCAACGCGGGCGCGGCGACGTATGGCGAAATGCAGGCGCGCATCGCCAACGAAGTGCTTGGCTCGCCGACGGCATCGGACATCAAGACCGCCATCCAGGATGCCATCGCGCAATACGAGCGCGAAAGCTTCTATCTGAATAGCTTCCGGTATTTCGGCGACGTGACCGGCTCCGGGTCGGATTTGCAGACGGTATCGGGCAAGGAATTCTACAGCGACGTTGATTTGCCGGTGCTGATCAATGCGCCGCATATCAGCAAAATTTTGGTTTTGGCCTTTGCCAACCGTTACCCGCTGGTGCAGCGCACGCCGCAGTGGATCGACGATCAAAGCATCTCGACATCATGGCAGGGGTTGCCCACCGACTGGTGCTGGCAATCCGGCGCGTTGCGGATCTATCCGGTGCCGAATGGCGGCTATCCGTTGATCCTCGATCTGGTGTTGCGGTTCGCGCCATTGGTGAACGATAGCGATTACAACCCATGGACCAACCGCGGCGAGGCGGTCATCCGCATTGAGGCCAAGCGGTGGTTGTTCCGGCACATCATCCGCGATGACAGCCAGGTTGCGGCGATGGAACTCGACCTGATGGGCGATCCGCGCACGGGGCGGCAGGGCGCGCTTGCCATGCTGCGCCGGGAAAGCGCGCGGCGCGCGGGCGGCACGGGCAAACTTAGGCCGAGCCGGGGGTATCTATGACCTTCGTGCCCGTCTCAGAATGGTGCCCGGATATGCCCGATCTGGCGAATGCGTCGTCGGTCGCGCTGAACGTCATCCCGGCAACCCCGGCGTCGTATGGGCCGCTTCCGTTGTTGGAGCCCTACAGCAGCAACGCTATGGACAGCCGGTGCATCGGCGCGGTTGCTGTGCAGGCCAATGATCTGACGGTTGAGGTGTTCGCCGGCACGACGGACAAGCTCTACGAGTTGACCGGATCGAGCACGGCATGGGTTGACGTTTCCGGCTCGGCCTACACCACATCGGACGGCGATAGCTGGCGGTTTGACCTCTACGCCAACTCGGTGCTGGCGACGAATTTTGGCAACCCCATTCAGTCCTTCGCGCTGGGCAGCAGCACGACATTTGGCCCGTTGTTCACCGCGCCGGCATGGATCGCAAACCATGCCTACAACACGCTCGGGACCTATGTGCTGGCGAACGGCAACCGCTATGTGCTGACGCAGACCGGCACATCGGCGAATACCGGATCGGGGCCGAGCGGGACCGGAAACGGCATTGTCGACAACGGGTGCCTGTGGAATTACCAGTCCGGGGCGCCTCCGCAGGCGCGGCACATCTGCACGCCCAAAAACTTCGTGATGGTCGGCAACACCTATGACCCGGTCGGCGGCTTGGGGCCGAAACGGGTTTGGTGGTGCGCGAGCGGCGATGCCACGACATGGCCTGCGCCTGGCACGAATGCCGCGATCATGGGCATGTCGGATTACAACGACTTCCAGGGCAATTTCGGCGAAATCACGGGGTTGGTGGATAGCCTTGCCAATGCGGACGCGGCGATCTTCTTTCGCCATGCGGTGTGGCGCGGGATCTTCGTCGGGCCGCCCGATGTGTTCGACTTCTTCCCGGCCGAGAACGTGCGCGGCTGCCCCTGCCCGAACGGGATCGTGCCGCTGGGGTCGATGGTCTATTATCCCGGCGAAGACGGGTTCTATGTGTTCGACGGCGCGAATTCGACGCCGATCGGAAACAACAAGTTCGACGCGTGGTTCTGGACGAACGTCAATAAGCAGTTCCTATGGAACGTCGTCGGCGCGCCCTTCGTCAGCAGCAAGGCCATCATCTGGGCGTTCCCCTCGGTGGCGGCGTCGGATGGCCTGTGCGACACGCTGTTGCTCTACCGGTGGGACATTCAACGGGCATCGTATGCCTATGTCGGCCCGGCTGCGGTGGAGTGGGTGCTGCGGACGATGACGTTCGGCGCGACGCTTGACGGGTTGTCGGCGCTGGGTTTCACTGATCTCGACACCATCCCGGCATCGCTGGATAGCGCGGTATGGGTCGGCGGCGCGCTGCAAATGTCGGCGGTGAACGGTTCGCACAAACTTGCCTATTTCTCGGGCAAGAACATGGCCGCGCAGGTTGCCACAAGCACGATGCAGATCACGCCGAACCGGCGCAGCTTCGTGCAGGGTGCGCGGCCTCTGGTGGACCTGACGACGGGCACGCCAACGGTTGCGGTGGCCGGGCGCGTGAACCTCTACGATCCGGTGGTGTGGGGTCCGAACGTCGCGCCGAACATCATGGGCGATTGCCCGCAGCGCAACGACGCGCGGTATCACGAATGCCTGATTACCGTTCCCGAGGGCGCGGCATGGACGCACATCGAGGGCGTTGATCTGACGGCCATTCCGGCGGGGTGGCGATGAGCACCGTTCTTCCCGTGGGGCGGCCGGGTGTGCAGGTCGATATGCCCGACGAGCAGCAGCACCGCAGGCAGATGGCGCGCGCCATCAACCGGATCATGCAGGGCCACATCAACTCGACGTTGACGGTCACGCTTGATCCGAACGTGACGCAGACGGTTGTGACTGATGCGCGGATTTCTCCGCAGAGCTGCGTTTCGTTCCAGCCTCAGACCGCGCACGCGGCAGCGGCACTTACCGGGATCTACGCCGTGTGCGGCGGCGGCACCGTGACGATCAACCACGCGAACAGCGCACAGACGGATCGAACTTTCACGATGGGAATTGTCGGATGATGAACCTTTATGGCGGGACCGGCATGGGCACGACCGGAACTGGCGTCAACGCGATGGGCCAGATGCAGCAGCCGGGGCCTGGGATGATGACGCCGCAGATCATGGCGATGCTGAACAGCATGGGGCAGCAACAGCCGCCGCAGGGGGGGCCGTTCCAGGCGCCTCCCACCGGAACGCCGATGGCGAATTTCATCGGGCAGGGTGCAGCGGCACCGATGGGGCATCCGCCGATGGCGCCGCCCCTGGGGCAGCCGCCGGGCATGGACGGGCAGGGCGCGGCACCGGCTGGCATGGGTGGTTCGCCGCAACTGATGCAGCTTCTGGCGGCGTTGAAAGGCAGCCAGACGGGCGTATCTCCGAATGCCGGGGGCACGATCCCGCCGTGGATGCTGGCCATGATGGGTGGCAACGGCACGGGCGCCGATCCCTCCGCCGCGATGTCGGGCTACTGATGTTCGACGGTCTCGACATTGGCGTGCAGGTCTTGCTGATTGCTCCGGGCGATCTGGTGCGGTGGGCCGATCACGTGCGCCCGCATGTCGGGAAAATGGCTGATGGTTCGGGTGGCCGGTATCTGGCGTCGGACATCTTCGCGGCGCTCGCGGCTGGCCGGATGCAGCTTTGGGTGACGATCGACGGGGCCGAGGTGCTGTGCGTCGTCGTCTCCGAAATCGAGAACTATCCGCGACTGCGGGCGCTGCGCCTGATCGGTCTTGTCGGGCATCAGCCGCGCCGCTGGCGGGCACTGATCGCCGATATCGAGCGCGCGGCCAAGGAACGGATGGGCTGCACGATGATGGAGGCATTCCACATCCATCGGTTCGCGGCGCTGCTGCCGGGGTATCGGCAGACGCACTGCTTTAGCGAAAAGGTGATTGGATGATGGAGCGCATTCGCCGGCATATCGTCGGGTCGCGGGCGCTGGTGCTGGACGGCAACCGGGCGCGGGCGCGTCACTTCGGGTCGACGCCATCGGGCAACACCACGTCCATCCAATCGACGACGCCATGGTCCGGGCAGCAGCCGTATCTGACGGACATCTATTCGCAGGCACAAAACCTCGATCAGAGCACGCCGCCGCAATACTACCCCGGCAACACATATGCCGGGTTGACCAATCAGCAAACCGGACTGATGAGTAACCTCATCAACTACGGCTCCGGTGGCGGCAATACCGGGCTGCAAGCGGCCAATAACAGCGTCACGGCGGCGCTCAACCCCTCCTACACGTCCGGCACTTCGGGCGCGTTCGGGCAGGGACAGGGCGTGCTGTCGAACGAAATGTCGTCGGCATTCCTGAACCCGAACAACAACCCCGGCTACCAGACGGCCATCGGCAACGCCATGGCCTCGGCGATCCCGGCGGCGTCGGCGAGTTTTGTGAACGGCAACCGCTCGGACAGTGGTCTGGCGCAGGCTGCCACGACCTCGGCGGCGGCCAACGCTGCAGGTGGGCTGGCCGCGAACCAATACAACACCAACCTCGGCATTCAGAATGCCGCGGCGGGGCAGGCGGCGTCGAACTACCTCGCGCAGCAGGGCAACCAGATCAAGGCCGGTGCGCTGGCGCCGATGATCGACCAGGCGCAGTCGGGCGACATGGCAAACGCGCTGTCTACGGCGGGCATGGCTCAGACCGATGCGCAGAACCAGATCAGCGCGAACATGGCGCGGTTCAACTATGGCCAGATGCTGCCTTACAACCAGTTGAGCATGTATGAGCAGGCGGTTGCCGGGATGGGCAATCCGGGCAGCAGCACGAGCACGTCGCAGCCGTATTTCACGAACCCGGTGGCGAATGTGGCCTCGGGGCTGAGTAGCCTCGGGTCGCTCGGAATGCTCGGCATGATGGCTTTCTCCGATCGCCGGTTGAAAACCGATATCGAACAGATCGGCACCGCGTCGAATGACCTGCCGCTCTATGCCTTCCGCTACAAGTGGGAAGGCCCGATGTCGCGGCATATCGGCCTGATGGCGCAGGACGTCGCGAAGGTCGCGCCTGATGCTGTGATGCGCACGCCGAGCGGGTTCCTTGCCGTCGATTACGGCAAGGCGTTGGCAGCATGAGCGGATCAGCCCTCATGGACGCCCTGATGGACCCCGGCGTGAACGCGCTTGCCGGTCTGTCGCAGGGCTTCGCGCAGGCAGCGATGCCAACTCGGATGCCGACGCCGATGGGCGCCGCGCTGGGCATGGGCGCGGCTGGCATGATGGCCGGGGCGCGCAACGCGCAACAGATGCAGCGGGCGCAGCAAGAATATCAACTCGGCGGCATTCAGAACCAGATCGCACAATCGGCGATGCCGATGACGCTGGCGAAGAACAAGATGCTGGGCGATATGTGGTCGAACCCGGATATGATGCAGAGCATCATGGGTGCGCCCGCGACAAACGGCGGCGCGACAACGGCGGCGCCGGTTCAATCCGCGCCGCTACCCGCGCCGGCATCGACCGATGACGTGATTAAGAACGCAATGGCATCGCTGCCGGATGACGCAACGCGCAAAATGGCGACGAATGCCATCCTGGCGTCGAACATCCCGAAAGAGGCCATCCCTGGCTGGCTGGCGACGGTTCACAACGAAAGCGGTTGGAACCTTAACGCGCCCGACAACGTGAACCGGAACGGCACCACGGACAGCGGGCCGGGACAGATCAATTCCGCGACAGCAACCGGGATGGGCATGACGCCCGATCAAGTGCGCGATCCCCTGACGAACCTGACGACGAGCGCGAAGATCTACGCGCAGAATTTCGCCAAGTCGGGCGGCAATGCCGGTGCGGCGATGGCCGGATACCATACCGGCAGCGTGGCCAACCCCGATCCGGCCTATGTCGGCAAGGGCATGGGCACCGTTGCGGGATGGGGTGCCGTGACGCCTGAGAATGCCGGGGCGATTGCCGATCAGTATGAGCAGCGCGCGGCGTTGCTGGATCAGCAGCAGGCCAAGGCGAAGTTCTGGCAGGCGCAGGGTATGCCGGTCATGGCGCCTCCGGGCGATCCTGCGGCGCTGCGGACGGCCGCGCAGCAGTATCGGGCTATGGCACTCGCCGGGCCGACTGCGGGCGCTCAGGAGAACGCCAAGGCCGCCGTGCAGTTGCAGACGGCTGGCGGTATCGCCGCGGCGACGGCTGCCGGTGAACTACCCGCAAAACTGATGCAGCAAGGGTTCATGCTCGGGCCGGATGGCAAGACGTTGGTGCCGGTGCCGGGCGGGCAAGCCGATCCGAAGTATGTCGGGCAGAAGGCTGCAGGCGAGGCATACGCCAAAGTCGCGCCTGCGCTGATGGAGAAGGGGTTCCAACTCGGGGCGAATGGCACGATTACGCCGATCTCGGGCGGACCGGCTGATCCGGCATATGTCGGGAAAAGCGAAGGTGCGAAGGCGCAGGCCGAGGCGGATGCATCGCGGACGCGACTGATCACCACGCGGGCCGGTGTGTTCGATCCTGTGTCTGGCAAGGAAGTCTACCGCCAGCCCGAATACCATGAGTTGCAGGACCCCAACACGGGCGCGGAATACCCGGCGTTCGTTGCCCCCAACGACGTGGGCGGCCTAGCAGTTACCGGCGGACCTCCGGGCATGAACGGCGCGCTGCCGCCGTCGAAACTCGGCCCGGGCCAAGAAGACACGATCAAGCACCTCGCGGACCAATACGCGAAGGAAGACAAGCAGAAATACGAAGGCGCGACGAACTCGCTGTTCCAGTTGGAGCAGCAGGACAAGAACATCGCGGCCCTGAATGCCAACGGCGGATGGTCCTCGACGGGGTCCGGCGCCAACGCGAAAATGGAATGGGCGAAGGCGATCAACAGCGGGTTCCAAACCCTCGGCATGACGCCGCCGATGGACCCGACGAAAGTTGCGTCCTGGGAAGACGCGACGAAAATTCAGACGCAGCTTGCATTCGCTCAGGCGAAACAGCTTGGTTCCCGCGAGGCGCAGCAGGTCATTTCCATGGCCCGTGCTGCCACGCCTGGCGCCGAAAACACGTCGCAGGGCTACCGCGCGATCAGCAGCGGCTATCACGAAATGAACAACCGAGAAGTCGATCTCTACAACTACAAGACCGCGTGGCTTCAGGCGCATGGCGGCAACCTGACTGGCGCGGAAACGGCGTTCAACAACCAGTTCACGCCGCAAATGTATGCCGAGCGGGCGACGAGCACGATTGTGCCGGTCAAGATCACGGCTACCGATCAAGCCGGGGCCATGGCGCAGATGTCGAAGTATCTGCCCGGCACGTTGATCACGTTGCCGAACGGCAAGACCTCGATGGTGCCTCCGCGCCAAGGGGTCGTGCCTATTCCGGGATATCTGCAGAACTACCTGCAAGGGGGGCCAAATGCCCCCTGATGGTTCGTGGATGGACGCTATGCCTTCTGTTGCAGTGCCGGGGCAGCCTGTAGCGCCTGTGCCGGGGCCGCGGTGGGACCATGAGCAGGGCGTCGGCACGCTGCCCGATGGTTCGGCTACCCGCGATCCTGCCGTGTTCGCACGATGGGCGCAGGAGTGGCAGCCGCAGGGGCAGGCTAAGACTGAGGTTGTTGGGCCGGGCGACGCAGCGGACACGGCGTGGATGGACGCCATGCCGGCGGTGGCGTCGCCGCATGGGGATGAGGGGGCGAACGGAACAAAAGGCGGAGTCCTCGCCAATGCGGGCGCGGGCACAAGCAACGCGGTGGCTGGGTTCCTCGGGCTGCCCGTCGACCTGGCAACCGGAGCGATCAACCTCGGCACGCGCAGCGTCAACGCATTGGCGGGCACGCATATCCCGCCGATCGAAAACCCAGCCGGTGGGTCGGACGATTTCCGCACGCTGTTTGGCACCATCGGCGCCGATCCTCGGACGGTTGAACCGACGAACCAGCTTGAGCGCATCGCGCGGGCCGGCGGCGAGGGTGCGGCGTCGATGATGCTGCCGTGGGGCGCGGCGCGGTCGCTTCCCGCACTGTCCGGGTTGCCGGGTGCAATGCAAAGCGCATTCGGGTCCGGTGGCGCGCCGACGATGGCGGCGTCCGGGCTGACCGGCGGCGCTCTCGGGCAAGATGCGCAGGACAGTGTTCCCGAGCCGTGGAAGCCGCTTGCAAGCGTGGTGGGGAACATCGTCGGTGGCGCGGTGCCGATCGCCCTGAGTGCGGGCGCGACTGCCGCACGGCAGAGCGTGGTTCCCGCGGTCAAGAATTACTTCGCGCCGATGACGCAGTCCGGTCAGCAGCAGATTGCCGGATCTCGGATTGCTCATGCGGCAACTGATGTGGGCGCCGTGCGTGATGCGCTCGCCGCACCATCGCCGGAGATCGTGCCCGGTTCGCAGCCGACGACGTTCCAGCTTACCGGCGATCAGGGGTTGGGCAATCTGGAACGCGCCGTTTCGACGGCCGCACCGGATCAGTTCAACGGCCGGGCTGCCCAACAGAACGCGGCGCGGGTGGGGCAACTTAACGCGCAGGCTCCCGCGACGTCGCCAGATGCGGTCGGCACGACATTCCGCCAGGCGCTTGCTGCGATGGACACGCAGCACGCGGCGCAGGCGGAGGCCATGGGGACGACAGCGCGGGCCAAGACTGCGGCGCTGGGCGGCGCGGTGCCGGTGGGCACGGACGCACAGACGACGGCGCTACAGGGCTTCGGGCAGCGCCTGCGCAAGGGCCTGAGTGAGTTGAACGACGCGGCGCGGCAACGTGTGTCGAAGCTCTACGATGCGGTCGATCCCGAAGGCACGATGACCGTAGACATGTCGGGCATTAAGGCCGCGGCGAAGGACATTGCGGCGAGCGTGCCAAAGAATGCCGCGCCGATGGAAGGCGACGCGGGCAAGTTGCTGGGCGTGGCTCAGATGCAACCTGAAGCGCAGCCGTTCCGCGAGGTCGCCGCACTGCGGTCGCGGATCACGGACGCGATGCGGGCCGAGCTTTACGAGAATGGCCGTAGCCAGACTTACCGGACGTTGACGCGGCTGCTGGCATCGGTCGATGAGACGTTGGCGGCGGGGGCGGAAAAGGCGGCTGAGACCGCGCCGGAAGCCGTTGCCGCGCGTGTTCATGGGGCCACCACCACGGCGCCGGGCACAGGTGATGCGGTCTTCACGCCATCGGGGCGCCAGATCGGCGTCCGGTATCGCGTCGTCAGTGCGCGCGATCTGGTCGCCTCGCACAATGATGATTTCTCAATCAACCCGGCATTTCCGCCTGAGTTGCAACCTCGGGCCCGCGAACGGCTGGCCAGCCAGGCACAAGTCCAGCGCATCGCGGGAAACATCCAGCCAGAGCGGCTTGGTGCGTCGGCGTCGGCCATGGAAGGCGCGCCGATCATTGGGCCGGATGGAGTTGTCGAAAGCGGCAACGCCCGCGTCATGGCCTTGCGCCGCGCCTATGCGCAGGGTGGCGAGAGTGCGGCGCGGTATCGGGCGTGGCTGGAAAGTCAGGGCCACGATCTGACCGGCATTGACGATCCGGTGTTGGTCCGGGAACGGACAACCGATCTGGCGCCACGTGACCGGGTTTCGTTCACGCAGGAAAGCAACGTCTCGCCCGGTCTGGCGATGGGTGCTGCCGAGCAGGCGAAAGTTGACGCGGGCAAAATCCCCGATGGGCTACTTGAGCTGTGGCAACCGGGCGACGTGGATAGCGCGGCCAACCGGAAGTTTGTCCGTGGCTTCGCTCAACATGTCGTTGATGCCGGCGAAACCGGGAAATTCTTCACCGAAGATGGCGCTCCGTCGCTGGAAGGCGCGCAACGTATCAGAAATGCGCTGATGCATCGGGCCTATGGCGATAGCGGGCTTGTCGCAGCGCTGTCTGAGGTTGGCGACGAGAACATCAAGGCGTTCGGCGGCGCGTTGACGGACGCCGCGGGCGACATGGCAAAACTGAGCGCGGATATCGGGGCCGGGCGCGTCGATCCTGGAACCGATATCACCAAGCATCTGCTGGACGCGGCGCGCGTGATCGGGCAGGCGCGGCAGCGGCGCATTTCGATCAAGGACATGGTCGGGCAAACCGACATGCTGACCGGGCGCGTTAACCCGCTCACGGAAAGTGTGTTGCGTGCTGCCTACGGAGATAACTTGACGGGCGCGATATCCCGCAAGAATATGGCCGAGTTGCTTGCCTTCTATGCGGAGGAAGCACGTAAACAGACGACCGACGCGCGCCTGTTTGGCGGCGGCGGTGCCGGTCCAGCCGATATCATCCAGCAAGGCATCGAACGTGCAAGAGCCAAGTCCGCCCCCGTCCGCACCCGAGACATCTTCGGTCGCAATGGAAGCTATGGGCCGAGCGCTGGTGCGGTTGGGAGCGAAGCAGGGGGATCTGGCGCTGGTGCGGCGCGGCAAGGAAATGCAGCAACCGCCCTCGCAATTGCCCCCGAAGAAGCCCTAAGCCCAAACTTCGACGCCGAAGCCGCCGCACGATACCGCGCGGCCAATGCTGCTCACGCCAACCGCGTCCAGACATTCGAGGAATCACCCGGCGTCGGGCAGGTTCTGGCGACGGGCAAGCGCGCGGGCGAATGGCGGCTTGGGGATAGCCAGGTCGCCGCGCAAATCTTCAACCCCGGCAAGGGTGCGGCTGAACGCGTTCAAGCGTTCCTGAAGGCTGGCGGCGATCGTGCCGATCTCCTGCATGACCTGCGCGATTATGCGGCCTTCAGCCTGCGCCGCGCTGCCGAGGATGCGGACGGCACGCTGATCCCCGCCAAGGCGGCGCGGTGGATGAATGCGCATCGGGAGGCCATGACGGCATTCCCGGACCTCGCCGCGAAATTCCACACTGCTGCGGCGGCGCGGGCGACGCTGGACGAGACAATGGCACGGCACGCCGCCGAACGGACGGCGTTCGAGAAGTCGGCGGCTGGCAAGTTCCTGGGCGATGCGGATCCAGTTCCGGTCGTGGCGCGCATTCTGCGGTCCGATACTGCGGACGCCACCATGCAGCAACTTGGCCGCATGACCGCGAATGCCCCGGCGGCGCGAGCCGGGCTTCAGCGCGCGGTGATCGACCACATCATGAACGAATTGCGCACCAACGCGGCGGCGGGAACGACCGATATCCGCCAGATGAAGGCCGATGCCTTCCAGACGTTCTTGCGTCGTGCTGGCGGTCCGATGTCGCACATTTTCAGCCCTGAGCAGATGGCCGCGATCCGCGATGTCGCCACCGACATTCAGCGGACACAGCGCTCCGTGATTGGCACGAAACTGCCGGGCGGCTCGAACACCGCGCAAGACCTCGCAGCGGGCGTTACTCACGGCGGCGGCAAGTCGTCGATGGTTGGGATGCTTGTTGCTGCCGAAGGGTTGGGCGATCTGGCGCAGCATGTCACGGGCCTCGGCAAAATCGGCAAAGTCGGCGGTATGATCCTGGCGCCGTTGACGCAGGCGATGCGCGGCGAGGGATTGGCCAAGGTCGATGACCTTGTGACGCAGGCCATGCTTCATCCCGAATTGGCGCGCGCACTGCTGGCGAAAGTTCCTCCTGGCCAGTTTGCAGAGCCTGTCGTGCGGAACGCGGCACGGCAAATCTGGGCGCTCGCGGGCGTTTCCGCCATTCGCTCCCAAAGGGACCCCCGCTAATGTCGAAGAACTCCCTCAACGACTGGTCAACGACGGCTGCCAGCAACACCGACATCGCCGGGACCAATATCGCGGTGGGGTGCCCGCCGCAGGATGTCGGCGTGTTTATGCGCACCGTCATGGCGCAGATCGCCTATGCCGTGCAGGGCAGCGGAGGCGCCATTCCGGCGACGTGGAATGTCGGGACGCTCAGTGCTACCACCGGCAGTTTCTCTGGTAACGTGACGGTCGGTGGAACCTTGACGCCGGGGGCGATCAACCTCGGATCGTCCACGTTGACCGTCACCACCGTCAACGCCACGACCGGGACGTTCTTGGGCAACGTCAGCATCACGGGAACCTTGACGCCGGGCGTGCTCAATCTGGCATCCGGGACATTGACGGCGGGGGCTGTTGTCGCGACGACGGGCTCGATCTCGGGCGGCCTGAGCGCGGGCAGCTTGTCGATCTCGGGTGGCGCGTCGGTCGGTAACGGTCTGACGGTATCGGCTGGCGGATCGTCGATTACCGGAGGTCTTTCGGTCACGGGTGCGATGAACGCCAGCGGCACGGCGACCATCGGCGGCGATGTGGTGGCAACGGGCGTTGTCACGGCGGCGAACGGCACCTCGGGCACGCAGGCGGTTAATTTCGGACAGTTCCCGGTGACGTTCGGGCCGCCTGGCACCACGACATTGCCCAACGGCTACATCCGCAAATGGGGCACCGCGACGCTGCCTGCGAGCGGGCAGCAGACATCGACGGTGGCGATCACGTTCGGGACTGCGTTTCCGTCGGCGCTGATGGGGGCATCGGTCACGATGCGCGGGCCCGCGGACAACGCGGGCCTTTACCATGCCATCCCTTTCACCGGCAGCGAAACCAAATCCGGGTTCACCGCAGGTGGAGATACCAACAACGCCTCAGTCACTTTCGCAGTGACGGTGCCGGTCTATTGGGAGGCGTGGGGCCACTGATGAGCGGATCAACATCCATCGACTTCGGCACGCCCTTCGCCGGCACCTCGGGGCTGACGGCGAAGGGAACCACGCAAGCCACGGCGCTGCCGCTGCACCGGACGAAAAGCGTTTTTGCCACCGTCGCCGCCGGATCGGGCGCGGTGCTACCGAGCGCGTATTCGGCGGGAACAGAGCTGACCGTGTTGAACCGCGGCGCGAATACACTGCTGATCTATCCCCCTCTCGGCGATCAGATAGAGGGCTACGGGGTCAACGCGGCGGTGAGCGTCGCGGTTGGTGGCATGGCGAATTTCTACTCCCTCGATCCCCCTTTATCGGCATCCCCGCGCACTTGGTGGCTGACGTGAACCGCAAGGATATCCTGACATGACGACACAAGTTCTGTTTGCTCCTCCTGCGGTCAACGGGACGATCGCGGCAACGTCGAGTTCGCAGCGGATATTGCTGAGCGGCGGCGGTTTCTCCGTGCTCATCAAGAACCTCGGGCCATCGGAGGCGTTCATCGCATTCGGTAATGCCACCGTCAATGCCACGGCGGGCGGCTCGTCCACATCGGCCACGGATGGCAGTTTCAGCATCCCGGCAGGCGAGGTCGGAACTTACCGGATTACGACCGGCACATACATCGCGGCGATCTGCTCGGCAGGCAATACGGCGCTGTTGCGCATCAGCCAGGGGGACGGGGAATAATGTTGCGCTCGATCACGCCCCTCGCCTTTGTCAACCCGTCGGCGCGGTCTCTTTCGCGCGGCCTCGATCCGACGCGGCAAGCGTTGACGCAGCAGATCAACAGCGGGGCACCCGTGACCGCGACAAGTGGCGGCGCATCAACCACAACGGCCACCACTGGCGATTACCCGGTATTGCCCGGCGCCATCGTGGCGATCTTGGTTGCGTCGAGCATCACGCATGCGGCGGCTGTTTCGACATTTGGAACCTGTGTCGTGCGCCTTGTGCGCGGGGCGGGCCTCTAATGGCACTTCGCGCGACTTCCAGCCCGCGCGTTACGGCGGCGGGCAGCATCACCGGCAGCAGCCCGACCGGGGCGTTCACCTACGGCGCGTTGACCTATTCCGACACCAACAACCTTGCGGTGCTGGAAACCTCGGTCAACAACTACGCGCAGGCTATGGCGCAGAACGCCAGCGTGGGCGCTGCCGCAAGCGTGTCGTTCAACGTTTCCAATGATCAAGCCACAAGCACAACGAATTATGCTGAATTCGGCATCAATTCGTCAAATTTTGCTGGGACGGGTTCGTTTAGCCAAGGGGGGTATTCTTACGTTGCCTCTGCCTCGACTGACCTCGCAATTGGCACCTACGGCGCGAACGGCATTCACTTCGTCATCAACAACGGTGCAAGCGACACTGTAAGTATTTCATCTTCCGGGGTTACGCAAATTGGTGCGCCAAGTCAAGCCTCCGTGCCGCTTATGCTTGCGTATAACGCAGGGAACAACACCTATCCAGTAATTGCGGGTGGTGCTGTGGGCGGCGCGTTTAGCACAAATTTTAGCAATTCTGGCAACGAAGTAGATTTTTGGAACACAACAACAACGGCAAACCGCGCGTTTTCGTTCTATCAGCAAACAGGCACGTCTGCTGCGACCGAGTTGCTGCGCATTACATCCGCCGGGACGATTACCAACCTCGGTAATCCAATCTCCGCGCTCGGCTCAGTATCTGCCATTTTCGGGACCGGCGGTGACGGCACGACTACGATCTCGTCGGGCACGACGACGCTTGCCCGCGACATGCAGTACAACAACCTGACGATGTCGGGCACAGGCATCCTGAAGACCAACGGCTTCAAGGTCTCCGTGCTCGGCACGCTGGACATCTCGGCGGCAGCGGCGGCGGCGATCCAGAACAACGGCCCAGCAGCGAACAACGCCAGCGGAGCGACAGGTGGTGCCGCGGTCCCCGGTATCGCGGCTTCGTTGCCCGGCTCCAGCTACACGCTCGCGACGGGCGGCACGGGCAACACGACGACTGGAACGAACCCGTCGCAGAGCGCCACGACCGTGGCGTTCGGCATCCCGGCGCAAGGAGGCGCGGGGGGCAACGGCGGCACAGGTGTTTCGGCGGGCGGCTCGGGTCTTTCGGCGCAGGCGATCAATTCGGCCGGTCGTACTCCCGTCGGGATTAACCCGAGTTTCTGGAACTCGTCGGGATTCAATTCCCAAAATACTTCGATGGTTTTCACTGGCCTCTACGGAGCGCCGGGTGGGCAGGGCGGCGGAGACGGCGTCAACGCGGGCGGCGGCGGAGGCGGTGCGGCTCCTCCTGGCGGCCCGGTCTACATCGCGGCGCGCTTTATCAACCGTGGCGGCTCGACTCCGGCCAATTGCATCACAGCGAACGGCGCGGCTGGCGGTAACGGCGCAAACGGCGTAGCGGGCACGGCTGGTGGTGGTGGCGGCGGCGGCGGCGGCTCGGGCGGCATGGTCTACATCGTGACCGAGCAGCTTCTCGGCTCGTCGGCTACGAACGCACTGCAGGCGTCGGGTGGCACAGGCGGCAACGGCGGCAACAGCGCCACGACCGGCAAGGGTGGCAACGGCGGCGGCGGTGGCGGCACAGGCTACATCCTGCTGCAAGTCCTCTCTGCGCAGGCTCAGACGCTCAGCCAGCCCGGCACGTTGGGTAGCGCGGGCGGCACAACCTCGACCGTGACCGGCGCAGCAGGCGGCGCTGCGGCAAACCTGCAGGTGACGCTATGACCTTCACCGACGCCTACGGGCGAGTCGTAACGCAGAACGAAGACGGAAGCTGGACGGCAGGCGGCATCACCGTCTCGGGGCTGGCCGACGAAGCGGCGGCGCTGTTCGCGTTCAACGGCATGGCGCCGGAGAGTTACGTCCCGCCTCCTCCTCCAAAGCCCACGACCATCAGCGCGCGGGCGTTCATTGCGCGCTTTTCTCCCGAGGCGCAGCAGGCGCTTTTTTCCAGCGCTGATTGGAAAGTGCAAATGTTCCGTGCCCTTGCCACGGCGGGAGATATCGACCTGACCGACCCGACGCTAGCCGCAGACCTCGGGTACTGCGTAGCGCTTGGCCTGATCCCGGAAGCGGATGTTGCCGGGATACTGACGCCTTAATCGCCCCGCGCCCGGCCTTGGAACCGGAGCGCGGGGCTAACCCACCCGACGAAAGGGCCGCCAGATGGGCTACCGAGTGAATACCGCGTCTCGCCATTCTGGGGGAACGCACGATGAGGTTACACATGGGAACCGCGTGCATGCCTGAGCAAATCCCTGTGGATACCGCCGTCGCTGCCATCAAAGAGGCGGCGAAGGAGTGGATGACTGAGCAGCGCGACGAGATATTCCGCGCTACCGGGTCGCTCGTCTGGAAAGTGGCAAAGTGGCTTGTAGTGACCGCGATTGGTGCGGTGGTGGCGTGGCTGATCGTGCGCCGGCTGGGAGGATCGTAATGCCAAACCCCGCCGATCGCTTCGCCGCATGCTCGGCCTTCACGCTGTTCCAGGAAGATCAATCGGGTTTTGGCGTGTTCGAGAACAACCCGGCAGACCCGGGCGGCGCGACGCGCTGGGGCGTGACGCAGGCCGCGCTCTCGGCATGGTTCGGCCGGCCGGCATCCGTCGATGAGGTGCGCACGCTGCCGCGCTCGGTGGCGATCGACATCATGCGGCACAGCTACTGGAACCCGATCCAAGGCGACAAACTACCGCCGGGCGTGGATCTGATGGTGTTTGACCACGGATACAACGCCGGGCCGGGGCATTCGGTGCGCATCCTGCAATCCGTGCTCGGTGTGACAGCGGATGGCGCTATCGGGCCTCACACGCTTTCGGCGATCAACGCGCATCACCCGGTTGAAATCGTCGGCGCGCTGTCGGCGGCGCAGGACGTGGATTATCGGGGGAAGGGGGATTTTCCGACATTTGGGGCCGGGTGGATGAACCGGCTCAGGGACCGAACGACGTTGGCTGAACACATGGGGGTTGCGATATGAGCGACATTCTGAACAAGGCCACGGCTGCCACAAAAGCCGAAATCGCCGCAGCGGATACCGAAATCCTCGGCGCCGAGGCGGAGGCGAAATCCGCATGGGCGAAATACCGATGGGCCATCATCGCGGCGGCGGTTGTCGTGCTGGCGGTGGCGTGGTGGCTGCGATGATCTGGCATGTGTGGTGGCTTGCCCTGGCTGGGCTGGCGATGATCGTGGCATCCGTCGCCGGGTGGTGGCCTGTGCCCTGGTGGTGGGGGCTGCTGGCGCTGCTGCTGCCGTTCGTGGTGACGGGGTGGGTTTGGTATGACGCGGCGTTGACGGGAGGGCGGTGATGCTGCGGCACTTGTTCACAACTGCCGACAACGTGACATGGGACCTCGGGCGCGTGCTTTGGGCGAAAATGTCCGTGGCCTATGTGTTTCTGACCGGCCTGCAAATCTGGCATGGGGTCACGATCACGCCGACTGAATGGGCAACCGGGGCGGGTCTTGTGCTAAGCGCGGGGGCTGGGTCGCTGCTGCTGAAGAAGACAACGGAGCCTGCGCCGTGATCGGCCTAATCTGGAATTACGGCTGGGCTGCGGTGATCTGCGCCGCCGGGGCTGCTCTGTTCGCCGCCGGGGCCTTCGGCAGGCTCGGCGCCGTTGTGTTCCC
>JGI26470J50227_1000445_pt1 | contig 17084 bp, 24 predicted proteins | sample FreactTroBogLake_FD_50227 | JGI IMG/M metagenome (IMG submission 50227) | reverse complement strand
GGGTTCTGAACAAAAAATAATGATGATGGGTTGTTGGGATGGGCCGGAAGAGCTGCAAACAAATTAGGGTGTACATACAATACGCTAGCTCGTCCCGGTTGCGGTAATGATTATATTGCACAACAAATTTATTCTTGGTTCTCATCAAACACTCCTAAGGATACTCTAGTAGTTATAAATTGGACTTGGATAAGTCGATGGGATGTTTATATTTTTGATCATAAAACTTGGATTACCTTAGGTCCTTCTTGTGTACCTCTCAATCTTAAAGATTTGGTAGGCCAAACTCAAGCCAACGACATGATTGAGTTTTATCGTACACGACTCAATGCTGGCATACTATGGAACAAGTTACGAAATTTACAAATCATATATGCGGTACAATCATACCTAAAACAAAAAATATTACTAGTGTACAAACCTACATGGATTATGATATGTTTGATATGGCTTGCGAGCATGATGCACTAACACCTGATTACATCAACGAATTACAAAAATTAATTTACCCAGAAATGCAATTATTTGAAGGCAAAAATTTTGTAGATTGGTCTAGACAAAATGGATTCAAAGTAACCAATGGTGGTATGCACCCGCTTGAAGATGCGCATATTGCAGCCGCTGTATTATGGCAGGATCAATATGCAAAAGCATTAAAGATATAAATATCTACATGCGTGAAATAATTGATCTAGTGGAAGCATCTACTCGTCCAGCTAAACTGGAAACTACTCCTTTGCCTTACTCAGAAAAGGCATTGGAGCCTGTAATGAGCAAAGAAACTATCAACTATCATTTTGAACATCTGGCCAAAGGCTATGCTAAAAAGTACAATGCTGGCGAAGGTAATCCTGATTTTAACCGGGCCGGTAGTTTTTTACACAATAAATTCTTCCCCCAATTACAAGCACCCAAAGGTGCCAATCGTCCTCGAGGCGCAGTGCTGGCTCTCATAGAAGATAATTTTAAAACCTATGAAGATTTTAAAATTGCGTTTAAAGAAATCGCAATGAAAATACAGGGTTCAGGGTGGGTTTATTTAAGCACCAACGGCACTATCAAAACCATACCTAACCATGCAGTTCGCACCGATATCTGTGTATTAGTTGACTGGTGGGAACACGCATGGTCGCTTCAATATCAATGGGATAAAGAACGTTATTTAGATAACATTTGGAAAATAATCGACTGGGACGTTTGCAATGAACGACTCTGACATAGGTATTAGGCACAACAACTATCCAGACAAAGGCAAAACACAATACTGGAAAGGAACTGATAGTAATGAATTATTTGATCAAAATTGTTTAAATCCAGAAAAAAAAGAATTACTACGAAGTTTAGGTTGGTTAGATCCCGATGTCATTTCGTATAAACTTAACAGTTTTGGATTCCGAGATGACGAATTTGATGATCGACCTTGTGGTATAGCTTTAGGTTGTAGTTATACCGAAGGAATAGGAATACCTGAATTTTATGCATGGCCTAAAATACTAAGTAAACTGACAGGCATACACATTTGGAATTTAGGAGTAGGTGGTAGTAGCATTGATACTACATTCAGATTATTAGATCAGTGGTTACCAAAGTTAAAACCTAAATTTGTAGTATTATGCGCCCCGAACATGAATCGTGTTGAAATATTTGATTCTACTAATCCAGTAAGTATACTTCCAATGGAGTATCAATACTTTAAACATCTTCAAGATTATTACAAAGTGTGGGCCGCAAGCGAATACAACGGTCAAGTGTTGAAAAGAAAAAACTTATTAGCTATGCAACATCTTTGCCATCAAGCTGATATTCCTTTTCGATATCTGGACTATATGACTTTTCGAGGCGCGGGCCATGCAAGAGATTTAATGCATTATGGTGTCAATGCACATCACGAGTTTGCACAACAAATGTATAATTTATTATAGGAAAAAATATGATGACACTAACCGAATCAGCTACCGCAAAACTGCAGGACCTTATTGCAGAAGAGGGCAACCCTGAGCTCAAACTACGTGTATTTGTGCAAGGCGGTGGATGCAGTGGTATGCAATACGGTTTCACATTCGACGAAGTGGCCAATGAAGACGACTGGGACCTTGAATTTAGCGGTGTAAAAGTACTGGTAGATTCAATGAGCAGTCAATATCTCACTGGTGCCACAGTAGACTACAAAGAAGATCTGCACGGCAGTAGTTTTGTAATAGCCAATCCCAACGCACAAACTACCTGCGGGTGCGGCAGCAGTTTTAGCCCAAGCTAACTCTCCAAAGTTCATAGCCTAGGAAATCTGCTAAATACCTGCAGAGGACGACTATCTATGACTCAACAGATTATCTATGTAGGTGCTGCACCCAACGACGGTGACGGCGATCCTATACGCACAGCGTTTATTAAAACCAATGACAATTTCAGTGAGTTGTATGCTCGTGTGCAAGTTGGTGCACCATCAACTTTGATAGGTAAAGCAGGGGACGAAATTGGCTATTATGCTCCTACTGCTGATTATTTTTACTATTGCTTTGCCAACTACAACGGCTCTTCTGTGATTTGGGCCCAAATCACAGCTCTTGGAAATATATCTGCTACCAAAATACAAAACGGAACCAGTGTTGTACAAATTATTGATCCCAATGGCAACGCCAATGTCAGCATAAACGGCACCAGCAATGTGGCAGTGTTTGCCAATACCGGAGTCACTGTCAGTAGGCTCAGCGCCATTGGTAATATTTCAACTGCTAATTATTTTCTTGGAAACGGTGCATTTTTAAGTGGGTTGCCAGCAACTTATAGCAATGCCAATGTGTCAGACTTTTTACCTGTGTATAGCGGTAACATTGCAGCTGCATATGCATCTGTCTCGGGTAATGTAGTCGGCGGGAATATTTTAACATTGGGCAATGTGTCAGCTCAAGGCACAATCAATGCCCTTGGTAATATTGTCACCAGTGGATATTTTGTTGGAACATTTGTTGGCAATGTCACAGGTAATTTTGTAGTGCCAGGATCAAATACACAAGTTATTTTTAATACCAGTGGTAATGCTGATGCAGTAGCAGGAATGACCTACAACAAGGGTTCAAATACATTTTCTGTACTAGGAGTTATAACTGCGCAGGCCAATGTGGTAGGTGGTAATTTACTCACTGCTGGATTGATTTCGGCTTCGTCTACTGTCACTTCTGCAGCAACAATCACAGGTGGTAATTTAGCAACAGGTGGCACTGTAAGTGCCAGTGGTAATATAACTGGTGCAAATTTATTAACTGCAGGGATTGTAAGTGTTACAAATACAATCACTGGTGGTAATTTGGCCACTGGCGGAACCATAAGTGCTAGTGGTAATATAACTGGTGGTAACTTGATTACCAACGGATTGATATCAGCTTCGGCAAATATATATTCTAATGCCACAATACACGTATTAAATGATATAGATGCAGGCGGCAATATTGCAGCCACTAACTATACAGGAACCCTTGTTAGTGTAGTAGGTAATATAACTGGCGCAAATATTTTTGCTTCCATAGTAAGTGCATCTGGTAATATAACTGGTAATTATTTTCAAGGCAACGGTGCTTGCCTAACTGGTGTTATAACCAGTGTGACTAAAATTATCAATGGCACCAGTAACATCAATATTCCATCAACCGACGGTAATATCATTGTCAGCGTTGCTAATAATTATAATATAGCCACATTTACCACTACCGGTATAGTGGCCAATGGCATAATATCAGTGACGGGTAATGTCACTGCTGGTAATCTTTCAACTGTGGGATTGATTAGTCTAACTGGAAACATCTATGCAGGTAACGTAATAAATGCAGGATCAAGTTCAATCACTGGTAATGTAACAGTTGGCAATATATTAACAGGTGGGCTAATCAGTGCCGCTGGCAATATCACAAGCGGTAATATAATTGCTAATGTATATGGCACAACTATCAGTGCCAGCGGAAATATAACCGGCGGTAATTTATCAGTTGCGTCAGGTAATATCACAGTTGGTAATATTGTCAACAGCGGAAGTAATGCTACCGGTAATATTGGTTCAAGTTCAACTTATTTTAATACTGTATTTGCTACCGCAACCACTGCGTTATATGCCGACTTGGCAGAATGTTATTTAGGTGATGCATACTATGTGCCAGGAACTGTTGTAAGTTTTGGCGGCCCAGAGGAAATAACATTCTGTGATAGCGATCAGGATCCTGCAGTAGCAGGAGTCGTATCTACAAAACCGGCATATTCTATGAACACTGGGCTAACAGGTGAACATGTAATTACTGTGGCCTTAATGGGACGAGTTCCGTGTGAAGTTCAAGGACCTGTGGCCAAGGGAGCATTAATGGTTGCAGCCGGAAATGGCCGGGCAAGATCACAACTCAATCCTGCCGCAGGAACCATAATCGGCAAGGCATTGGAATCATTTGATGGTGATGTTGGAACAATAGAAATTGTGGTTGGAAGAGTTTGATCATTATGACACAACCAGTTTGGGTTACACCTCCAGGCAATTTAGGAACCATACCAGAAGGAGTATTTTACTCTATCCCACTGGTTGCAGTAGCGCCTGCTGATACTGTTTATTATCAAGTTATTGCAGGCAGTTTACCCCAGGGAATGTATGTGGACGAATCGGGTATCTTAGGCGGTAATCCTTCGGCACAGGCCACTGCACAAGGTATTCCGGCACCAGTACCAATTGATTTAACTAGTAAATTTGCAGTCAGAGCCTATACAGAAAAAGTAATAGCAGGTCACACTGTGATTGATAGATTAGCAGATCGAACATTTACCATAACTGTCACAGGTCAAAACACACCAACATTTGTAACTCCACCTGGTACAGTTGCTACCTACTATGATGGAACACAAGTCAGTGGCCTACAAATTCAAACATTTGATCCGGATATCTACGTTACTGCCGTTGTAACACTAATCAGTGGATCACTGCCACCGGGACTGACCATATCATTGACTGGAGTTATTTCGGGATTTGTTGGCCCTAATACCACGGTCACTCCCACCCCAACTGAAACTAATTATCCATTTACTCTTAAAGTCAGCAATGGTGTTGCCAATGATGTGCGAGCATTTAATATTCTTGTGTATGCACGAGCTGCCATGACCGCCGATAACACAGTGATCACTGCAGACAGTACATTCATAACTGCTGATGTTAGTCCACAAGTGCCTCCAATCATACTGAATCCCATTGGTTCCATTGGCACAGTGAGAAGTGATAATTTTTATACGTATCAATTCACGGGCATTGACTTTCAAAATCAGCCGTTTAGATTTATAGCAAATACCACACCAGCAGGGTTGACACTGGATCCCAATTCAGGATGGTTATACGGATATATCCCACCATTGGGATTGGCATCTATAACATATCCGTTTTCAGTTAGAGCATACGAAACTGCGCATCCAGATGTGATCAGTAACCCTTACAACTATAGTTTGACTGTGACAGGACCATTGAGCAGTGACGTTGTCTGGTTGACACCTAGTAATTTAGGCACCATAGACAACGGTACAACCAGCATACTATACGTACAAGCTGTAAGCACTAGCGGTTTGAGTTTGCAATATCAATTGGTGTCGGGCAGTACAAGTAATTTACCGCAAGGCCTGCAATTGCTGACATCTGGAGACATTGCCGGGCGGGTGAGTTTTAATACCTTTGCACTGGATGGAGGAACTACCACATTTGATGTTTCAAACAATCCTTTGTTCAACATAGTGATAAATCCTGCAACCAGTACCACAGAAACAACATTTGATCTTAGCCATACATTTGAAGTTAATGCGTTTAGTGTCAATGGGGTTGTGAATACCACAAAAACATTTACCATAACTGTGATACGCAAATTCAATGAGCCATTTGACAATCTTTATATACAGGCCATGCCTCCGCAAAATGATCGAGCATTCGTAAGCACATTCCTACAAAATTCCACAGTATTCACGCCTGAATTGATCTATAGATACAACGATCCTAACTTTGGTGTTGCTCATAATATTGTTTATTACCATGCCTATGGATTAACTGCGGCGACATTAGATGCTTATGTGGCCAGTTTGAATCTAAATCACTACTGGAAAAACTTAGTGCTGGGCAGCATAGAAACTGCACAGGCGTTGGATGCCAGTGGAAATGTCATATACGAAATTGTGTACAGCAAAATCATCGACGATCTTGTGAACAATCAAGACCAAAGTGTGGGCAAAGAAGTCACTTTGCCGTATCCAGTGACTGACCAAAATATCACCACGGTATACCCCAATAGTTTAGTGAATATGCGAACACAGGTTATAGATGTTGTTGGTCAAGTCAGCAATGTACTTCCACGCTGGATGACCAGTAAACAAACAAATGGACAAGTACTGGGTTTTGTGCCGGCCTGGGTGATTGCTTATTGTAAACCAGGACAAAGTGGCCAAATTGCCTACAACATCAAAACCACCATTGGTGATGCTCTTAATGTAGTTGATTATCAAGTTGACAGATATGAGCTGGACAATTTACTAACTCATAATTGGAACAGGGCCGAGCAACAATGGACGCCAACACCACCAAGTTGGGTGAGTTTTGATGTAGAATGTCATTATCAATTGCCAGTGCCCAATGATTCCAGCCTGGCATTCAATGGTGGTATTGGTTACGCAGTTGGTGATAAAATTAAGATTTTTGGGTCACAAGTCGGTGGCGAAGATGTGTTAAATGATATATTGCTGGTAGTTAATACTGTAGATATAAATGGCACAATAGAATCAGCTTTCTGCACAGGACAGGCGCCGCTTAACTCTGCAGGAGAGCTTTTTTATAATATTACGGGCACAAACATCACTGGCACTGGCACAGGTGCAACTTGGGACATAGAAACAGTTCCGGGCGTGGCAACTACATTTGACGGTAATAGTTTGTTGTTTACTGCACCGGTAGATATGTATTCAAACACTCAAGCCTACGATAAATACCTTGTATTTCCCAAACGGAACATTTTAGAATAAACAGGACACATTATGACCAGTGCAATTAACCCAAACAACATCAACGGCGCTTACCCAGTGGCCGGGCAGGACAACAACAGTCAAGGTTTTCGTGACAACTTCACTAATACTGCAACTAATTTCCAGTATGCGGCCAATGAAATTACTGCATTACAAAACAATTCTGTGCTGACAACAGATTTGGCAACCAGTACCACACCTGTGTTTAATAACCTGTTGACCAGCACACTGGCCAATGGTTATTTGCAAAACATGTACACGCCACTGGTTGCATTGGGTACGTTAAGTGGTGCAGTGACTGTAAATTATGCACTGGGATCTTACCAAACATTGACCACCAGTGGCGCAATAACTTTGGGATTCAGTAATTTGCCAACTGCTGGAAAAGTTGCAACAGTGGTACTTCAAGTCACAGTTGTAAGCGTAGCTCATACTTTACAATTGCCTGCTGCAGTTACTGTCAACACTGCTGGAATACAAGGTATCAATACTGCAACAAACATTATAACTTTTGCTGCAGTAGGAACTTATGCTTTCCAATTTACTACCAGCAACGGTGGCACAACTGTGTCAGTTGCGCAGGCCAATGAATTAATTACGCCTTTTAACAATACTGCTGAAGATTTGGCACCAAGCACCGGTGCAAGTTTGGCCACTACCGCAAGTTATTTTACCACTGCAGGAACCGAAGCAGCAACATTGGCTGCAGGAGTCGCTGGTCAAATCAAAACATTTTCAGCAGTTGACATCACTGCAGGCAACATGGTTATCACAGTGACCAATGCAGGATGGAAAGCCTCTGGTACCGGAACAATTACATTTAGCGTCAGAGGATCCGGTTGTACATTACAGTATGTCAATTCCAAATGGTTCTGTATCGGCAACAATGGTGCAGCATTTGCTTGACCAAATCAGTTGACTCTCAGTCAACAATGTTATACAATTAACGTATGGAACATCCGTTAGTCTCTAATCTAAATAATTTGACAGAAGAACAACTGTTAGAAAAAGTCACCGAACTTCAACGAAAACTCAGCATTGCTTATCGCACAGGCAATGCTGATCTTTGCAACCAAATACGCATGGCCATTGAAAGTTTTCAAACCAAATATCAAGATAAAATTCGCCGAGATGACAACAACAATTTTGATGAAATAATCAATATTTCATGAACGCAAGAATTTCAACTGATCTTCATTTCACCGCCGGTGTTTACTATAATGGAGTCATGCAGATGAACTCCTACATATTAAAATTATGGATGATCACACGTACTACTGATTCAGAAAGTCATACCATAGCATTTGAACGAATAAAATATTTTGTTTACAATTGCATTGACAGTTCAATTTTGATCAGCAGTGAACATCAAGAACAGTGTGAAAAATATATTCAGGCAGGCTTAAGAATAACCACAATGCCCACTGATCCAGTTGACCAACTAGTAGGGATTATGTTATACTACAAACTCAATGCAGTTATGGAAGGTCGAATAACCATAGCTGAAACGGAAATTAGCAGTTCCATGGGAGATGCCATGGTTTATCTACACAACGAAATAGAAAATCCTGAAATAGAAAATCAACCTGCATGGTGGACATCGCCGGACCTTGAACAATGCCACAGTGATCTAATAGACACAGACAAAGTGGTAGAAATGCCCAATGCACAGGCCTGGAGAGAGTTAGATCTATCTTGGCCCGTGGGCACTGATGATGCAGAATTTGGAAACACAATAGTATTTGCAGACTTTAACAAAACAAATGCAACAGAATAAATTTGGTGAAATGATATTCAACGAAACAGACGTTTGTGATCTGTTGATGCAAGGACGCAGCATTGAAAGTTTAAAAGGTATGTTGGTTGATAGTTCAGTGGATATTGAACAAGTAGTGGAATTTGTTGAGAATTTTCCAGATACCATAGTGTATCGTATATTTGATGAACTTGTAGAAACATCGTTACCAGACTGGGATACTGTTCAGCAACACACATGGTTTATGCCCGACGAATATAGTCAGTTAGACATTGCCCAATACATTTTAAATTTGTGCACCAGCGAACCAGAACTGCAAAGATGCGGCGAAGAATTATTATTGTATCAGGAACGCAATTTATTTCCACTGTTACAATATTTAAAATATCTTGTGGACGTTATGACTCAAAATCGAGTAATTTGGGGAGTAGGACGCGGATCAAGCGTGGCCAGTTTTGTATTATACAAATTAGGTGTACACAGAATTGATAGTTTATATTACAATTTAGATGTACGTGAGTTTTTGCGTTAAATATGCAATCGTTTAAAGGAAACAATTATGACCAGTAGAACTTATAAAACTGCCCAAGGCAAGATGGTTGATTTGGGACAACTTATATTGCAAAATGAAAATGTTAGAGCAGTGGGCAATATGAATGTGAATGCTCGTGGCGACAGATTAGACAGCTCAAATCGAGTTATTGATTCTAAAAATCAACAGGTACAACGACAACATCAACGACAAATTGCAACTAATGTGTCTGACCAAGTTGTACACACAAGCAACGCACATGCTCGTCGAGCCAAGCAAGCTGAACAAGAAATTGCAGTTGCTCCTGTAGAAGATACAACACCAGTTGATACAACACCAGTTGATACAACACCAGTTGATACTGCTCCTACTGGAGGTGGATTAGCAGCAGCCATTGCACGGTCAAGAACAGTGGTACAAGAAAAAGAAAAAACGCCAAGAGAGCTTAAACAATTTAAACCCGGAGTAAACAGGATCTAACATGACAAAATTGGCATTTCAACCGCATCAACTTCGACAAAGTCAAATTCATCCATTGGCCAATAGTGTTATTGTGTCAGAAATGATATTTGATCAACGCATAACCAGTTCAGGTATTATACTTCCCAATGATAATGGCACTGGATCTGGAATCAGACCAAGGTGGGGACAAGTATATGCAACAGGGCCAGAGCAAACTGACGTTACTGTAGGACAATGGATCTGTGTGGCACACGGGCGTTGGACTCGTGGTATCGACATTGAAGATGAATCTGGTAAGAAAACACTACGAAGAATTGATCCCAACGATATCCTAATAGTCAGCGACGAGATTCCACAAGATGACACAATGAGCGATGCAGTTAACGTAGCCAAACAAACCAGAGACTAATGGGCCATAGAAAAGACTGGGACATGAATGCTATCCGGCATCAAATCTGGACCATGCGTCACGAAGCAACCACTCCTTATAACGATGGATTTGTGCAGTTTGATATTAAACAAGATCTATATCGGCTTAAATGGCAAATAGATCAAGCTCTTGCTGATTGTAGTTCATTCGCTGGTGAAGATCAGTGGTTGCATGAAGTCGAACAAGAGCGTATAATTAAAATACTAAAATCATGAAGTGTAAGACTTGCTGTAAAGAATACTCGCCGCAATGTGATTATCGACAAGGTCGTTGTCCTCTCCACCCTCCTATTATTCAACTTAACAAATCTAAAGACAAACAAAATGAAAGAACTCTGGACAGAAAAGTATAGACCCAATACACTAGATGGTTATGTTTTTAAAGATTCCACACAACGAGAACAAATAGAAAGTTGGGTCCGAGAAGGATCAATTCCACATTTGTTATTTTCTGGCGCTCCGGGCGTGGGCAAAACTACCTTGGCAAAAATATTAATTAATCTATTAGATATTGATTCCTACGATGTACTGGAAATCAATGCCAGTCGTGAAAACTCAGTGGACACAATTCGCGACAAGATCACAGGGTTTGTGCAGACAATGCCATTTGGTCGATTCAAAGTGGTTTTATTAGATGAAGCAGATTATATCAGCCCCAATGGTCAAGCAGCCTTGCGTGGTGTCATGGAAATGTATCATGCCACTGCACGATTCATCCTAACCTGTAACTATCCCAATAGGGTTATTCCTGCACTGCATTCAAGATGTCAAGGATTCCATATTGATCGAATTGATACCACTGAGTTTACTGCACGTATTGCTACTGTACTTGTAGAAGAATCCGTTGAATTTGATTTGGACACCCTAGACACCTATGTAAGATCTACGTATCCAGATCTACGTAAGTGTTTGAATAGTTGTCAAATGAATTCCGCAACCGGTACACTAATAACACCACAAGGTAATAACAGTAGTCAAGACTGGAAATTGTCAGCGGTAGATTTATTCAAATCTGGACATATTCTTGAAGCAAGAAAACTAATGTGCGCCAACGCCAGATCAGAAGAAATGGAAGAAATGTTTCGTTGGTTATACGACAATTTAGACTTATGGGGCACGGATCAAGAAACACAGGACCGTGCTATCATTATTATTCGACAGGGATATGTTAATGTTCCACTGGTAGCAGATCAGGAAATTAATTTGAGTGCAACTTTATGTGAATTGACTAATTTATGATGCCTACTTTTGATGTATTAGAACCTGCAATAGATCCTAATAACCGTATAAGTTTTTTGTTAGATTGGGAATTAACAATGAAGTGCAATTTAGATTGCAGCTATTGCGGATCTGGATTGTATGGCGGACACGATAATACTACAAAGCATCCTCCATTGGCAGAATGTTTAACCACTATTGATTTTATGTTTGCATATGTTGATCAATACATGCAATATAAACCAAAAGGATTAAAATATGTAGTACTCAATGTATATGGAGGTGAAAGTTTACACCATCCTAACATCATAGAAATTTTATCTGTACTACAGGAAAAATATAAAAAATATAAAGATTCTTGGCATCTTACTATAACCACTACCACAAATGCTATTATAACAAGTAAAAAATTAAATGCTATTATTCCTTACATAGACGAATTTACTGTGAGCTATCATGCAGAAAACACTACAAGACAAAAAAATCAATTTAAAGAAAATCTATTAACTATACAAAATTCTGGAAAAAGACTAAAATGTGTAGTACTAATGCATTCAGAACCCACATTGTTCGATGATGCCAACTCGATGATATCTTGGCTTGCGGAACACAACGTAAAACATTTGCCCAGACAATTGGATCATAAAATTGAAAATACACAATTTAATTATAATGTACAACAAGTAACATGGTTTGAAAATTTATACAATAAAAAATCTTATCAGGCCGCAGTTGACTTAACTGATGCCAGTGATTTGTCTGATACTGGACGTGCGTGTTGTGGCGGTCGTCAATTATGCTCAAATCAAAGTTACAAAACGAGAGAGTTTTTTGTAGATAATAAATTTCCAGATTGGTATTGTAGTGTTAATTATTTCTTTTTGTATATCAAACAAGTCAATGGAGAAATTTATGTTAACAAAGATTGTAAAATGAATTTCAACGGCAAAGTTGGCCCGATTGGAAATTTAAATGACACCGATAAAATTTTATCAACCTTATGTACACAACTTAGCACTGGTACCATGCCGGTTATCCAATGTAAAAAATACAAATGTTTATGCGGTCTCTGTACTCCAAAGGCAAAAAATTTAGATATATATAACTCAATCATGAAAAAATATCAACAATGAGATACATGAATCTAACTTATTTTAAACAAGCATCTGGTAAAATTGATGAAGTTATGTCTTTATCCAACAGAGTCAAACCCAAAGATCTACAAACGGCAAGTGTTATACTTGACTTTCAAGATCAAGTTGTAATAAAATGTGTTATCGACGGTAAATCTATGCCAAAAGAATGGGATACAATAGTATCATATTATTACAAACACTATCAAGCAATCATGGAACGGTTGTTTAAGGAAAACGGACATGAGCTCAAAATGGAAGAATCTGGACCGATTAATCTTAGTTGATTCAGACGGTGTACTATTAGATTGGGAATATGCATTTAATATTTGGATGCAAGAACATGGATTTGAAGAAGTTCCTGGGAGTAAACTTAGTTATGAAATGAGTGAACGTTACGGTATTCCTAAAGATCAAGTTCGCAAATTAATCAGACTATTCAACGAAAGTGCTGCAATAGGATTCTTGCCAGCATTACGTGATGCTATGTATTATGTTAAAAGATTGCATGAAGAACATGGTTATAGATTTCATTGTATCACAAGTTTAAGCACTGATCCTAATGCAGTACGATTACGTGAAATGAATTTAGCCAAATTGTTTGGCAAAACTGCATTTGAACGTGTGTTGTGTTTGCCCACCGGTGCTGACAAAAACGAAGCCCTAGAAGAATATAGAGACACAGGATGTTACTGGATTGAGGACAAACCGGTAAATGCCGAAGCCGGACATGCAGTAGGATTACGATCTTTGGTCATCGAACATGGTCATAACATGCACTATTATCATGAACACATCACGCTGGTAAAAAATTGGCGTGATGTGTATGGGATTGTGACTGGTCAGTCGGTGTAAAGTTTTAATACGGATCCTATGATCTCGTGTCGCTGAATATCGCGAGCTGACAACTCGCACACAGCAATACCATTTACACCCCCTTCCCCCAGTCTTTGACAAAGGTCTAACAGTCCATTGTCGCCATTACTACGGTCGGCTTGTTCTATGTCTCCAGTGATCACAATTTTGCTGTGTACACCTATGCGTGTCATCAGCATCTTGGTCTGGGCGGGTGTTGCGTTTTGCATTTCGTCTGCAATGATCCACGAATTCTTGAAAGTTCTACCTCTCATGAACGCCAGTGGGGCTATTTCTATCACTTGGTCCTCTATCATACCTGCAATTTCCTGCGGGCGATAGTACTCTCGTAAAACATCTAATAACGGGCGAGTCCAGGGCTCCATTTTGGCAACTAAATTGCCCGGTAAGAATCCATGTTGTTCGCCTTCTACGCCTACCGCTGGACGTGTTAGTACTATGCGTTTACAGTCTCCTTCTTTGAGTGCTTTTACAGCGGCCAACATGGCAAGGTAAGTTTTACCAGTACCTGCGGGTCCTACTGTTACTACGATGTGTTGCGCTTCATCTTGAAGAGCCAGCACCAAACGTTCCTGATTCCTAGTTCTAGGAACCAATTCTACCTTGCGAGAGGATATTTTTGGAAGTGCTTGGTTAAAACTTATAGTGTTTTCTACTGGATTCATATGACGATGTGCTTTTGCGGCTCTTTGTCTGCTCAAGTGCTATTCTCCATATGGTTAAATGCCAACAATTGCTGTTGGTAAAGTATTTAGGTCTAGACAATCAAAAGTTTAGTGGGTATTGATATTTTTTAAAATCAAACTAAGTATTACTCTTGGCTCAATATTTTAATAAATTAGTCTTTGATCAAATGCGCTAAATAATCATATGGGACTTAAAGATCAAGAATTATTCAAAGACCACAGTGATTACTGGCAGGTTGCAGAAAACATCCGCGACATTTATATGTCGGAAGGAAGTTTGTTGAGCTTGCTGGACTTTGAACGTGTGTTGGACGAATTAGATTTGTATGCTTTTAAAAACTGGGCTATTGGCGAGCTAGTGCAAGGCCCAGAAATTGGCAAATATCGTGTGGGTTGCATTTTTATGTGGCCCGAAAAGCTCATGCCCGACCCACGTGGTGCCCGACGACTATTGCCATTTGACTGCGAAGTTCGCTACAAAAAGACCAACATGAAGATTCCTGTTAAGGTCGAAGATCCCAGCGATTTTCGCCCGGGCACACACAAGGCCAAAATTGTAGAGAAAAAAGTTTGGCTGGTAGAAATTGTCATGCCCAAGGCACTAATGAGTGATATACGTACTGGTTCAGTTGAACTAGAGGATCAAGACATTGATCTTGAAGATTTAGACAGTGCTTACGAGCAAGATCTAGATCAACAATCATTCCAGACTGATAACAATGCACAACAACAAAATGCACAACAACTACAACAACCATCAGCAATCCAACCCCCAGTGGCTATTTGAAAGCCTAGGGTATAAAGATCTTGAGGGGTTGTTGAAACCCACAATTCACGTTGACGAATTTAGTAGTAAAATGGGCGACGATGATGATATCATTGTATTGAGTTTTTTTGTGCGTGATCAGCAGGCCGCCAAAGATCTAATGAACTGGTTTGAAAAGGGCTATGATTTTGTAGTCGATGCTGATAAAAGCCCGGGAGAAATTCGTCCCAATCGTTTCTTAGTTTATGTAGAGATACGTCGTCGCAGTACTGCTGCTGGTCATGTAGAAACATTACTGACAGACTTGGATACACTTACAGAGTTTGCTCCAGATAATTGGCTAATGCATTACGATGGAAAAGAAGTACCATTTTCACGTGAAACATTTGAGTCAATGGTACCATTGAGTCCCAAAGCATATCGCAAAATACATGATGAAGATCTCAATGAAGTTAGAGTAGCGGCAGGGTTACCTACAAAGTCTATTTACGAAAAAGACGATCCTGCCATCCGAGCAATACAACATGCCGCAGGAATTTAACTAACATTCAAAAAGTAGGTATATAATTACCTATGCAAGTTAAAAGTTTTGGATGTAGTTTTATTTTTGGTAGTGACCTAGCCGACGATGGAAAGAATGGAAAATATGCCACAGGAAGTCAATTAACCTGGCCAGCATTACTCGCAAAACATTACAATTACCAATACCATACATACGCTCGTCCTGGCTCGGGTAATCTACAAATACTAGAAAGATTAATGAGCAATTTAGCAGGCTCAATCAATGACACCGCAATTTGTGTCATTGGGTGGACTTGGATCGACAGATTTGATTATTGCATTGAAAAATCTCCATGGCCAGGACTACCTTGGGCCACGTTAATGCCAATAGACACAACTGAAACTGCAAAAATTTATTATAAAGATTTGCATTCTGAACTGCGAGATAAATTAACAAATTTATTGTACATAAAACAAGCTATTGATTTACTTAAAGAAAAATCTATCCCATTTATTATGACCTATATGGATCACTTGTTGTTTGATGATAAATGGAACACTACTCCAGCAATAACAGAATTACAAAATTATGTTAGACCTTACATGACCACATTCGAAGGATACAATTTTCAAAAGTGGAGTAAAAACAATAACTTTCCTATTTCCAAAATAGGTCATCCATTGGAACAAGCACACCAAAATGCAGCAGAATACATGATTAACCTTTTTGATACGAAAAGTATAGGCGCTCATTGCCATCTTTCTTAAACTCTAAGAGTTTAAGATTGTATTTTTCGGCAAACTCATTTACTATTTCAAAACTCCAATGAAAAATCTCTACATACGGTCCTGTTTTATGCGCAATTCCTGGGTTGGCTCTGAGATAAAATTTACCGCCTAGCGATAATAAATCTACACAGTGAGCAAATCTTTCTTCAATTTCATCTTTACTATTAAAATTAATACTGCCAAGTGCTAGTATATGGTCATGTTTATGGGTAACTTTGTAATCTAAAATGTCAACTTCGTAATCAGCACAGTTATTGTAAGGATCAATTCCGACGAGATTTTTGATACGTCCTTTAAATGGATGGTATCCACACCCAACATCTAATACAGCTTGTGGATTTTGTTTATTGATTTCATCAACTAATGCCCATCCTGTATAATCATAGTCGCCAGTTCTTGGTTTCCAGATTTCTCCAAAAAAACGTAAAATATAACGTTCACTGAGATCATCCGTAATATTTTTTAATGTGCCCACATAATCGCACGGCAAGCTTAATTCTGCTTCTACTGCATCTTTAAATTTACGATAACGTGCAGGAGTCCATGGTAGTTGGTCGACCCATGTATCTTCGTCTATAACAATATTTTGATACTTGGGTAAATTAAAGGTAGAGTGCAAATTTTCTTTAATTAGATTAAAAATTTTAGTATTCATTAAGATTTTTCCATATTAGATAAATAATTCTACAACAGAGATAAAAATTTTACCTCTGTTGTGTTTTTTCATATATATTTAAGGAGAACGTATGAACGCAAAAGATTTTGTCAACAAGATTGTTGAAGACAACCAGGCACTTTTTGAAGCCAGCAAGCACAATGTCAAAGCTTACTTTGACAGCAAGCCAGCACAAGAAGAATTGGTAGAACACTTCATTGGCCGCATGGTCAATGAGCGTATGAACATGGTTGAAATCAGCCG
>JGI26470J50227_1000444_pt1 | contig 17085 bp, 29 predicted proteins | sample FreactTroBogLake_FD_50227 | JGI IMG/M metagenome (IMG submission 50227) | reverse complement strand
CCCCGCCCATAGACAGCGGGGAACGTGAAGCCCGATTAACTAATTCAAGCAGCGACCTAGCAAGCAAGGGCCAGCTTTGCTGGCGTACAGCTTGCCTGGGAGCAGCGTTAAATACGCTCGTCATCATCAATATCGCTAAAGATGTCATCTTGACAAGCTTGACACATACCACTGATCTCATACTCCCGTTCTGAAACTGAGTTCTTAAAGTCAGTGATACGTTGATTACATACCGTACAGTTGTCTTCCGATATGGGTTCGTTAGAGAAGAAGATATGTTCTATAGCTTCTTTCATTGGTGATTTATGTTCCACGTGAAACTCCTATCTAAGTTGTTTGTTATTGATCCCTACGAGATCATCCTTGTTAAAACAGGCTACATAATTTGATTTGTGCATGGGAACAATAGTAAATAGACGTTGTCTAGCACTCTTTTCACCACACTCCAAACAAATCTTGTAGCCAGCTTTCCATCTACCTTCTGCTACATCATCCGTACAGAGGATACACATATATTTATAAGTTTTATGAGAAGTCATACTCTAATTCCTTAATTTTGTCTAAGCCAAGAACATCCATAGCTTCGAGAATATTGCAATGTGCTAAGTCATTCAAGCCTTTACTCATACGAAGCTCCGCTTCTACTATAAGAATAAAGACTCTAGTTAGCTCTTCTTTAGATAAGTTTGTAATCATATAGTTCTCCTAATACAAAAAAAAAGCAATGAGATTAGTCATTGCTTTTTAGTTGAGATTAATTGCGAGATGCTGCATCTTCCTTCATTTTTATACGTAAATCTTTAATTGAATCAAAGATTGCACGAACTTCTGTTTCACGAGGATTGTCATATCTTTCTAAAGACCACAGAGCATTTGAGAGCAACTGTTGTGCTAAAAATATTTGCAATCCTGCTGGTTTGCGTTCTACTAAATTATTGAAAGCATTGAAATCAAAATTATTTTGTTGAGACATATTAACTCCTTTTAAAATTTAACATCAAGGGCGATACAACACCGCCCTCACCAAGACGGGCGGTTTGTGTTGCCCTACTTCTAAGGTTTGCTGTTTAATCTGCAATCCCACATGCCATACCGCACAGCGGTTGGCATCTTGGGTTGCTATTTGCTGTTTAGTAGACATTTCTAGCTGTGTCCCATTTGTCTAATATTGGTTTGCTATTGACAAAAATGTTATTAGGAACATTATCTGAAGCATCCAGATCAGCAAGGTACTCATTCCATTGCTGTTTATCTAAGATTTCATATCCGAGATGCTTTACATAAGCATGGGCATCTAGCTCCCGTTTATAGCTAAGTTGGATCGCTCTACAGCCAAACTCCCATTCAANATCATTTATGCCTTGATCTCCAAGACGAACAATAGCTTTGTTCTTATGTGTAATTGCTATATGATGAATCATTTNGAATCCTTTTCTAAGAAGTAAAACAGTACGGCAGAAAGAAGAGATACTATGGAAGCCCACAGTAAATTTTCAGCATCCATATCATTGGTGTAACAAGCTCCGAAGTAAGCCAATATGCCTTGTAATGTGAAAAAGTAGGTATAGAGGTATTTGAATTTGTAACTCATGAAAAACTCCTAGGTTGATGAAAAAAAGCAGTGAACTCAATCACTGCTTTGTTAAGTTTACTTGGTTGGATTGTCAATTTCTTCTGAACCTGATTTACGTTGACGAGCAACTACATCGTCCCACATCTTTGATTGGATAGCGACAATATCAGTTTTCACTCCCATTACGTCATCAAGGTGACGATTATTCCAACGCTGCATATCAAATATGACTGATTGAAGAGCATACTTAGCTACCTTCAGCATAATGTACGAAGGTTGACCCTTAGTCATACTTTTAAACTGTTCCCAGTTAAATTCATTTTGATTACTCATTGCTAACTCCTTTTTGTCGTGGGGGAGAGAAATTCTCCCCTCGACCTAGAGGGGGAGAATTTGTCGGTATTTTCCCCCACACAAAAAGCAAGGAAGACCGCCCAAAACAGGCAACGCAGAGCGACAGAAGGATCATGCCAGCTTTGCTGGCGTGATACTTGGAGGAAGAACAGCAACGACAACAACAGATAGGCGGGCTGACGCAGAAAAGTTAGCTGATGAGAAAACAAAATGGGTTTAACTAAAGGGAACTTAAAAATATGACTAAGACTAGGACAACTTTGTACTTATGCTGTAAAAAGGTAGCTATGCTCAAGATCTGTACATATTTGTTATCAGCTTATGTTGGAATGTCAGCTTGATACTAATGGGTATATGTGAAAACATTGTCTGGTATCCAACAAAGTGAGGGATATGATGTAGTAAACGACAACTAAATCGTATTCAAAAGTAAATTGACTTCCAACGATTTAAACGTCTTACAAAGCAGAATTGAGTAAGATGCTTATCGCACCATCAACCGACATCAAACGAGAGATTGTAGGCATGTTATAACCCTTCCAAAGAGTAATCTTACATCAAACAGTGGTATTAAATAACTCTCAATTAATAACAGTGGGGGGAATCATAAGTGCTTGATATATAAGGTGCTGGTAATACACTACAACTATTAATACCAAAGTACCTATAGTTATAAGCTATTACTAGTACCTAGTAGGTGGGTAGGGGGGAAATATATTTATCTGTTAATAGGGTTTATGGCAATTTATAACACCGCCATATATTTTTAAACAAAGGGGGGATAGTACTTGTATTGTAGATACTACGTAGGGGGGTTATCTACTAAGAACACCTGATAAGGGTAGTATTGTTTACATATCTCGTCTATACATAGACTCGCTATATAAACCCTGTTGTATTAATATATACCTGAACCTAAGAAAGAAAAAAGAGTAAAAAAGAAAGAAGCCTCTATTCTCATCTTTTAAAAAAGCTTGTCAAGTCCACTAAAGTATTCATTTTTAAGAAATATTGAAAATATATTTTATTTGTATCACATTGTGAAAATATGCTATAGTCCGAACCACTTAAGGAGGTCTCATGGCTAAATCACCAGCATGGCAACGTAAGGAAGGTAAGTCTCCATCTGGAGGTTTAAATGCTAAGGGTAGGGCATCTGCTAAGAAAGAAGGACATAACCTAAAGCCACCACAACCTGAAGGTGGTAGTCGTAAGGATTCTTTCTGTGCTCGTATGGGTGGTATGAAGAAGAAACTTACTGGTACAGCTAAGGCTAAGGATCCTGATTCTAGAATTAATAAAGCTCTTAGAAAATGGAAGTGCTAGATGCAAAGAGGTAAACCTAAAAATAAAAGATACAAGAAAGCACAGTGGTCTCAGAACCAAAAGCTACAAGCTGTTAGTACTTTCTTGATGTTAGGCAATATGCCACAGACAGCTATTGTTACGGGTATACCCTTACCTACCTTAAAAGTCTGGAGATATACAGACTGGTTTAAAGAGTATTGTCTTCAGCTACAAGCAGAAGATGTACAGCAAATGGACAGTAATCTCAGAAGAATAGTTGAGAAGTCTCTTAAAGCTGTAGAAGATAGGTTAGATTTAGGTGATGCTCAGTTTGATCAGAGGACTGGTGAAATAGTACGTATACCAGTCAAAGCTCATGTAGCCTTAAAGATCTCTACAGAACTAATGACCAAACAACAAAAGCTAAGAGATGCTCCTGTCAAAGAAGAGATAGAAAAGACCATAGACGATAGGCTACTCAAACTCTCTGAAGAGTTTGCTAGGTTTGCCAATATGAACAACAAGACCATTAAAGATGAAACCAATGTGGTGGATGTCAAAGCCGTAGAAGTGCATGAGTAAACTCAATGCGGATGTAATGGAAGGTTTTGTTAATTCAGTTCTTAGAAAGAACTTTGATAAACCTGCTGCTACTCCAGAGTTTCATAAAGAGATATGGGATCTTGTTACTAGTAACTTTAAGCAAGTAGCCATAGCTGCTCCTAGGTATCATGCCAAGTCTACGGCAGTTACCCATGCCTATACCCTAGCATCTGTACTCTTTAGGGAGTCAAGATATGTACTTATAGTCTCAGATACCGTAACCCAGGCAGTACAGTTCCTAGGGGATATAAAGAAAGAACTTCTAGAGAATGATGATCTTAGATCCCTGTTTGGTGTTAAAGAGTTTTCTAAAGATACGGAAGATGATCTCATAGTTGAGATGGATGACGGTCATACCTTCAGGATACAAGCCAAGGGTAGTGAACAAAAACTAAGGGGTCTTAAGTGGGCTAATCTCAGACCTGACCTAGTCATTGGAGATGACATGGAAAACGATGAGATTGTTATGAACAAAGACCGTAGGTTAAAGTTCAAGAGATGGTTTTATGGTGCTCTTATCCCTTGTGTATCCTCTTCAGGTAAGATTAGGATTGTTGGAACAATACTACACCTAGACAGCTTACTTGAGAACCTAATGCCCGCTTCTCAGGTAGGTACTCACAGAGGGGTTAAGAGTCTAGTCAGGGAAGAATTAAAAGAATACTCTCTCAATGTTCTTCCTTGGAGATCTGTCAAGTACCGTGCCCATACGGATGACTTTAAGACTCTACTTTGGCCTGAAATGAAGTCTGCTCAAGAGTTTAAGATGCTCAAGGAAGACTACGTTAGACAAGGTCTAGCTGACGTATATTCCCAGGAGATGCTCAATATACCGTTGGATGTTACAGACACATTCTTTAAAAAAGAAGACTTTGTAGGTATTAGACCAGAAGACCAAAAGAAGAAATTAGTGTACTATGCCACCTGTGACTTAGCCGTATCCCAGTCTCAGAAGGCAGACTACTCTGCATTTGTTGTTGGTGGTATGGATGATGAGGGCAAGCTTTACTGCAAACATGTGGTTAAAGCTCGTATGGATGCTTTGGAGATTGTGGATACAATCCTCATGATTCAAAAGATTTATAAGCCCGTACTCTTTGGACTTGAACAAGGTACTATTCAAAAAGCTATAGGCCCATATCTCAATGAGGANATGCTTAAGCGGGGAGAGTTCATTAACACCGTATTGCTCAAGCCTAGCGGTGATAAGCTAACCCGTGCTAGAAGTATTCAAGCTCGTATGAGAAGTGGGGCTTGTAAGTTCGATAAGGACGCTGATTGGTANCAAGCTTTTGAAGATGAGCTTCTTAGATTTCCTAGAGACAANCACGATGACCAGGTAGATGCTTGGGCGTACTTAGGTCTCATGCTTGATAAGATGTGGGAAGCTCCTACAGAGAAAGAACTTGAGGAAGAAGAGTACGAGGCTTATATCCGAGAAAACAATTCGGTAAACTCTAGCGGTAGATCCGCTNTTTGTGGGTACTAAACTATATGAACTTAAAAGACAAACACNACCTCAATGACATTATGTATGAGGCTAATATTGCTGATCGTCTATGTAAAGAAGACTTAGAAGCAATTGGAATGCAAGTTGTTAAAGACTTTGACAACGACTTGTTATCTAGAAGTACTTGGGAAAAAAGAACAGAAGCTTCTCTTAAACTAGCTTTGCAAGTATCCGAGAATAAGAACTTTCCTTGGCCTAATGCTTCCAATGTTAAATTTCCTCTTATTACTATTGCTGCTCTCCAATACCATGCTCGTAGTTATCCTGTACTTATTGATAGTGACCTTCCTGTAAAGTGTAGGGTAGTAGGTGATGATGCTGATGGCTTACGTTCATTACGTGCTACTAGAGTAGAGCAACACATGAGCTACCAGCTCCTAGAAGAAGATGAGGACTGGGAATCAGAGATGGATAAGGTTCTCATTACACAACCCATCATAGGTTGTGCATTTAAGAAGAGCTACTATGATCCTATTAAACGACACAATGTCTCTGAGAACGTATTGGCTAAAGACTTGGTTGTTAACTACTGGACTAAGAGTTTAGAGTCTGCTGATAGAGTTACCCACGTTCTACAGATGACCAAGAATGAAATCTATGAGCGTGTAGCTCGTAACTTATGGTTAGATATATCCGAAGGTAGACAACAGACTTACTCTTCAATAGCTCAGGGTAATACCTTACAAGCAGCACAAGATAAAGCTCAAGGTATGAACCCACCAGAGCCAAACGATACAAGTACTCCTATTGAGATCTTAGAACAACATAGGAACATAGATCTTGATGATGACGGATATGCTGAACCCTATATCGTCTACGTTCGTAGGGATAACAAAAAGGTTGCTCGTATAGTCGCTAGGTATACCAAAAGCGATGTTGAACGCAACAAACAAGGTANAGTCCTTAGTATTAAAGCAGAGCAGTATTTTACCAAGTACCCCTTTATTCCTTCTCCAGATGGAGGNTTTTACGACTTAGGCTTTGGAGTTCTTCTTGGACCACTCAATGAATCTATTAACACCATCATCAACCAACTTGTTGATGCGGGTACTATGGCTAATACTGCTGGTGGATTCCTTAGTCGTGGTATTAAGTTACGAGGTGGTAACTATAACTTTAATCCATTGGAATGGAAACACGTTGACACCACTGGGGATGATCTAAGAAAAGGTATCGTACCTCTACCTGTTAGAGAACCTTCTCAGGTTATGTTTACTTTACTTAACCTACTNATNAACTACGGAGAGCGTATTGGTGGAGCAGTAGACATTATGACGGGACAAAATCCTGGACANAATACTCCTGCTGAGACTACCCGTACTATGGCAGAGCAGGGTATGAAGATCTTTAACGGTATCTTTAAACGTACTCATAGAAGTCTTAAGCAAGAGTTTCGTAAGCTATACAGACTTAACCAAATCTTTATTACTGAGAATACTTCTTACGTATCTCATGCCAAAGGTACTGGAATGATCCTAGCAGATGACTACGAAGGACCAGTAACTGATGTTATGCCTACAGCAGATCCTAGCGTAACTTCTGATGCACAACGTATGCAACAAGCTATGGCTATTGCTCAAAGGGTTGCTGCTACACCTGGTTTGTATAACCGTTACGAAGTAGAACATACCTTCTTAAAGGCTATGAAGATCACCAACATTGAGAAGGTACTACCAGATCCTAAAGGACCTAATGCAGTACCTGCTCCTGTTAATCCTAAACTACAGATTGAACAACTTAAGATACAAGCCAAACAAGCTTCTGATCAATTAGAGATGAAGATGGCTTTGTTAGAACTTATGAGTAAAGCAGAACTACAACAAGCTGAGATACAAAAACTCCAAGCAGAAGCAGAAGCCATTAAGATTGGTATTGCTACTGAGGGAGAAAAGATGCGTATACAAGAAATCAATATGCAGATTGCTTTGCAGCGTGAACGTAGAGAAGGTATTCTTGGTTCTATCCAGACCATGAACGCTGTCTACAATAACATGATGCAGCAAAAAGAGGGTGGCCAGGCTCAAGAGGAGATGCCACAATTAACTTAAAGTAAGGAGAGAAAGTGGAAGTAGTAACCCAAGATAACTTTAACGAGTGGAAGTTTCATCCAGTCACTAGGCGTTTAATGAAGATGCTTATGGATGATAGAGAGGTAATGAAAGAAGGTCTAGTCAATAACTCCTATGACGGAGAAGAAGAGGTTAAAGGTAGATGTCGAGCAATTGCCATTATCCTAAACCTAGAGTACGAAGACCTATACGAGCAAACGACAATTAAACCGAGAGAGGCTACAGATGAATAATGAGTCAGGAATTAATCCCGTAGGATGGAGGATCTTGGTTAAACCCCAAGAAGTAAAGAAGGTCTCCAAAGGAGGCATCATACTTTCTACAGAATCCAACAGCGACAGAGAGCAGATGGCTAACACAACAGGTATTGTAGTAGCTGTAGGANATCAATGTTTTGCTGATGAANCCGCACCTTGGTGTAAGGTTGGGGATAAGATAATCTTTGCTAAATACGCAGGACTGTTGTATTTGGGCAAAGACGGGAATCAATACCGTATGATCAATGACAAAGACGTAACTGGCACTTTAGATGCCGATGTAGACCTAGTAGATCCCTACTTGGCTAAAACTTAAGTTGACATATAATTAAAAACAGGAGTAAGATATGAGTGAAGAAACAGGAAGCGATGTTACTAGTAACACAGGACCAGCACCTGAGATACTGCAAGAAGCAATGTCACAAGGTTGGGTTCCTAAAGAGAAGTATCGTGGTAACGAAGCTGATTGGGTAGATGCAGATGTGTTTGTAAAGAGAGGTCGTGAGATACTCCCTATTCTCAGAAAGAACAATGAGAACTTAATTAAAGAAGTACAAAACACTAAACAGCAACTACAAGAGTTTAAGCAAGCTGCTGAAGAGTTTAAAAAGTTTCAAAAAGAAGCTTACGAACGTAAGGCACAGGATTACGANAGACGTATCCAAGAAATTAAAGAAAGCCGTGCTCAAGCAATTAGTGACGGGGATGGACANAAAGTCAATGCTCTAGATGATGCACTTGACCAAGCTAAAGAAGAACTTAACGAAGCTAAACAAGCCGTTAAAGATGCTGACAAAGCACCTACTCCTGCTGCTACTCAAACTACGTTTGAACCAGCATTACAAGCCTGGATGGATAACAACTCTTGGTTTGGACAGGATAAGCGCATGACAAGTATTGCTAACGCTATTGGTGAGAGTCTTCGGTTAGAGTCTCCTTTACTTAAAGGCCAAGAGTTCCTAGATAAACTTGACGAAGTGTTAGCAGAAGAGTTTCCCAACAAGTTTAATAAATCAGGTAAACAAGCTCCAACAAACAGAGTAGAGTCAGGATCAGGTCGCCAAAGTCGTAGTGGCAGTAATGCCCAGTCTTATGACAATCTACCTCCTGAAGCTAAAGCTGCATGTGATCGGTTTGTTAAGCAAAAGCTTATGACCCGTGAACAATACGTTGCAGANTTTGACTGGAATTAATTTATCAACTAAACTAAAAGGAAATTATTATGCCAAGAGCACTAAATGAGTTTGAAAAAAGAGATCGTCTTATTGANAAAATGGCAGAGAGGAAGGCAGCAGAGAATGCTCCTACTCCTAGCGTAGACGGTACAACTCGTAAAAGACGTAACACTTTTAATGGCACAGAAGCCAAGCTAAGTGTTAAGAACCAGATCCCTGGGTATCACCTACACGTATTTACCGATACTGGAGGTCGTATCCAAGATGCTATAGATAGCGGTTATGAATTTGTTACCCCTGCTGAAGTGGGTGGCGTGAGTGAGAATGTGGTTAGTCGTAATGGCGACCTAGGAGAAAGGATTAGGTATCTTGTAAACCCCCGTGCCGAAGGTTCGGAGCAATACGGATACTTGATGAAGATTCGGCAAGAATGGCATGAGGAAGATCAAGCCGAGCTTCAAGCAAAAAATAATCGTATTGACAATGCTATCCGCAAGGGTAAGATTACTGGAGACAATCCAGCTTTCTATACTCCTAGGGAAGGTATTAAACTTAATTAAACTTAAAGGAGTCTTAAATGGCTAACATTTCTCGCCCTCGTGGTCTGTCACCAGTTGGAACAACCAACGGTGCGGCCTTCAACGAGCAAGGCCAGTTGTTTGCAATCGCTAACGATTCTTCTAACACATACGCTATTGGCGATGTGGTAAAGATCGCTACTGGTTCTGATGCAAGTGGTATTGCTTATGTAACTAAAATGACCGCTGATACTGATTTACCTTTGGGTGTCATTGTTGGTGTTCGTCCTGCTGATCCTGGTGTTAGCCTTCAAGGTGTTAACATTGATCTGTCTAAGTTGTACATTTCCAAGAGTTCTGGTACACGTTATGTATATGTCACTACTGATCCAGCTATCATTTATGAAGCTGAAGCAGATACATATGCACTAGCTGACGTATTCAAGAACGTTGGTGGTAACTGGACTGCTGACCAGACATCTACTTTGTCACAATCTTCTCCCCAGTCTAGCTTGACTGTTAAGGCTTCTACCGTTGTTGCTCAAGGCACTAGCGGATCATTAGGCTTACCATTCACAGTGATTGGTCTTGCTCAACGTCAAGATAATGCCGCAGGAACTGCTGCTAAAGTAAACCTTATCTTGAACAAGCAACAATACAAGCAAGCCCAAGGCACTGCTTAATTTAATTAATTAAAGGAGAAATAACATGGCAGGTGTAATTACAACAGGAACCCACCCAAAGGCTTTATGGCCTGGTATTAAAGCTTGGTGGGGACAAACATATGACGAGCATCCTGAAGAGTACATTGATTTGTTTGACAAAGANACATCAAGTCAAAACTACGAAGAAGATGTTCAATTGACTGGCTTTGGTCTTGTTCCTGTAAAAGAACANGGCATGGGCACTCAGTACGATTCTGAAATCCAAGGCTTNGTTACTCGTTATACACACGTTGCATACGCAATGGGTTATATCGTAACTAANGAAGAAATGGATGACAACTTGTACGAGCAAGTCTCTAAGAAACGTGCTGCTGCACTCGCAATGTCTTTCCGTCAAACAAAAGAAAACGTTGCAGCTAACGTATACAACCGTGCATTTAACGGTACATATTTAGGTGGTGATAGCGTATCTTTATGCGCTACTAACCATCCAAATACTACTGGTGGTACATGGGCTAACAAGCCAACAGTTGACGTTGACTTATCAGAAGCAGCTTTNGAAGATGCAATGATTGCAATCATGGGTNTACAAAACGACCGTGGTTTGTTAATTTCTATTCAACCAAACAGTTTACATATTCCACGCCAAGAAGTGTTTAATGCCCAGCGTATTCTTCACTCTAGCTACCAAACAGGTAATGCCAACAATGACATCAACGTCATTAAGTCTGGTAACTACCTACCTGGTGGATTTAAAGTAAACCACTACTTCACAAGCCCACATGCTTGGTTTATCCGTAACACTATTCCTGGTGGCACTGGTATGAAGTATTATGAGCGTCATGCAATCACATTTGATCAAGACAATGACTTCGATACAATGAATGCTAAAGCTAAAGGCTACGAGCGTTATTCATTCGGATGGTCTGATCCTCGTGCTGTATGGGGTTCTAACGGTCCCTAATTGTTATTAGTAACATTGACCCCCCCTTAATTGGGGGGTTTCTTTTATCTTAATTATTGGAGTACAAAATGTCATACGAAATGCAAAAGTTAAAAGGCAAGCGTCCTGAGCCAAAAATGGGCAAACAAGCTGGAGAGGGTAAAAGAATGGAAGCTGCTAAAAAGATGGCTTCTACAATGAAACCCGCAGCTAAGAAAAAAGTAATGCGTAAGAAGATGTAATTTAGAGTAGAATTAAATCTCCGATGACGCTCTTAACTGAGCGTTGTTAAAACAACGTCAAAGGAACTAACATGTCAAATCCAACCAGACTCTATAGTGGTCTATCCACTGCGTACCCTAACGAGACTTTGTACTCGTTTCCCTTCCCAGATCCATTCCACACAGGTAGTACACAAACTCTTGGTAGCTCTACATATACAAATGATTTCAACACACTCATTGGTACAGACTACACAGTAACAGGTACTAGCTCTACATTTGCTCTTACTGCTGGTATTGGTGGTTTAGCTATCCTTACACCAGGTGGTACAACTACAGCATCTTCTGCTTACAAGAACGGTCAGTTCTTTCAGATAGTTTCTGGTAATCGTTTCTGGTATACCACTCGTATTCAAGCTTCTGCTGTAGCAGGTAACGTATCTTTCTATGTAGGTTTACAAGCTGGTTCAGCTACTACTGATGGACTTTGGTTTATTAAACCTGCTTCATCTACTTCTGTTAACTTGGTATCAGTAGTTGGTAGTACATCTACTACTATTGCTTCTGCTGTAGGTACAGTAGCAGCAGCTACTTGGATTGAATACGGTTTGTATTACAACGGTACAGATTTAATTGTTTACGTTAACAACGTACCAGTTAGTCGTATTTTAAGTCCTACTGTAGGTTCTTCTGGAACTACATTAACAAATGCTAACTTAGGACCAGTATTTCAAATTACTCCTACAGCAACTGATACATTAACTGTTGACTTTGTTTTAGCTTGCCAAGAAGTTAACCGTTAATCAAGGAGTAGTCTATGGCTAACTCAGTAACATTTCAAACCCTTGAAGAGGGACCACGTAATATTATTGTTAAGGTAGCAGGAGTACTCGATACTTCTGATTACGCTCTTAATACTTTTATTAGTGCTGCTTCTAGCAATCAAGGTGGATTAGGTCCAGTACCTACTCAAATCCGTATAGACCATATTGATTACTCTATTAGTGATCAATTAGAAGTCCAATTGTGGTGGGATGCCACTACTGACGTTATTATCATGCCTCTAGCAGGTCGTGGTCGTATGTCCTTTTGGAACTTTGGTGGTCTAGTAAACAATTCAGGAGCAGGTAAAACTGGTGACATCTTAATTAAGACAACAGGTTGGACATCTGGCGTACAGGTATTCTCTGTAATTCTTGAGTGTGTCAAACAGGGTCCAAATCTTTAAGGGGGTACATAATGGATTATCAAAATCTATTAAATATCTTCTTGGTATTTGTATCTGCCGTAACTGGTTGGTTTGCTCGTGAAATGTGGTCTGCTGTTAAGGATCTTAAAACTGATCTAGCTAAACTCAGAGAAGATCTTCCTAGAACGTATGTTGTTAAAGATGACTACAGGGAAGATATTCGAGAGATTAAGGATATGATTGGTAAGATCTTTGACAAGCTAGACAGCAAATCTGATAAGTAGTAACATGGGGGAGTAGTCAAGCATGTCTTACAAATCTAGATGGAGTAACGGTTCTTGGAACGTTATTTGTGACGTTTGTGGTAGAAAGTTTAAAGACGGTGAACTTCAAATGCGATGGGACAACCTTATGGTTTGTTCTAGAGATTGGGAGCCTAGACAACCACAAGACTTTGTAAGAGGTGTAGCTGANGTACAAGCTCCCCCATTTACTAGACCAGAGCAAGAAGATCAATTCATCCCTTTTAATTGGACTCAGTATCCCCAGGACAGCTTAACGTTTACTGAGTCACTTGCTAAAATATTTGTTAAGCTATTCGGTGGTAGGATATTAGATGCTATAAGTTCTTTAGGAGGTAATGCTCTTAATGCCATAGCACTTAATGCCTCTGTAGCTAGTGATAAAGATGTAGAACAGTTATCTATTGTTGAGACAATCAGATTTGTTCTAGGTAGGTTTCTTACTGAATCAATGTCAATGACAGAGTCAGTAGCCAAAAGACTTACTAAAGCAGTTAGTGAATCCATATCCATATCTGAAAGTTTACGTATAGTTGATACTGAAACAACTATAGAAAGCTTATCTTTTAGTGAGGTATTGGCTAAAAAGTTTGGTGCGAGTAAGGCAGAGTCTTTAAGTATCACTGAATCATTAGCTAAACAAGTAACTAGGGTACTTAGTGATGCTCCTAGTATTACAGAAGCTGTAGCCAAAGTATTTACTAGACCCCTAACTAGTGAAAACATTCCTATGTCTGAAACAACAGTTAAGACAATAGGTAAAGTTGCACAAGAAGCTATTGGTGTTGTTGAAGCACTTTCTTTTATCCGTATCTCACCAACAGTTCTCAATGGTGCAGGACTTAACTCTATAAGGTTGAATTAACATGAATGAATCAGTTAGCTTAGTAGGTAAAATTCAAATCCTATTAAATGATAAAGAAGTCTTAAAGAAAGATAATCTTATTGTTCAAGTAGGTAAGAACTATCTAGCTGGAGCAGTTATTAACTCTGCAACTACACCATTTGTAGCTATGGCTATTGGTACGGGTACTACAGCGGCTACTACAGCAGATACAACTCTACAGACAGAAATAGCTAGGGGAGCATTTACTACTTCTAGTGTAACTACTAACGTAGTTAGTTTGTCTAATACATTTGCTGCTGGTACAGGTACTGGTGCTATTACCGAAGCAGGTATATTTAGCAATTCTAGTACTGGAGGTACGATGTTGTCTCACGTAGTGTTTAGTGCCGTTAACAAAGCTGCTTTAGATACTCTAACAATTAACTGGACTATTACAGTCGGTTAATAAGGACCACAACTATGGTAATGAAGTTTACAAACAATGCTACGTCAGCTTTAGTGTCTGGTATTACCAATACGGCTACTAGCTTGACTGTTACTTCTGGACAAGGTTCATTATTTCCTTCTTTAGGTGCTGGTGATTATTTCTACTGTACGCTATCTAACACTAGTGGTAACGTAGAGATTATTAAAGTAACTGCTAGATCTGGTGATGTGTTCACAATGACTCGTGGACAAGATAACACTAGTGCAGTAGCTTGGAGTACGGGAGATAAGGTAGAACTTAGATTAGTAGCTGCTAACCTAAACGATATACCCAAGTTAGATGAGACCAATACATTTAGCGTAGCTCAAACACTATCTGTAGGTTCTATAACTACTTGGACTACATCAGGTAGACCAGCTACTCCTACTACTGGTCAATCAGGATTTAACTCTACTTTGGGTTCATGGGAGACTTGGAATGGTACTACTTGGTCGTACTACGATCCTGCTGGTACTGCTGTAGCCCTATCAATTGCATTAGGATAAAACATGGCAAATACGTTTACCCGTTATACATCAAAGTCAGTAGGTACTACACCAGTAGTATTGGTTACTGCTGGATCAGCTACACAAACAACTTGTATTGGACTAACACTGTCTAATACTACATCTAGCCCTATTACAGCAAGTGTGTACGTTACAGCATCAGCTACTAACTACTACATTGTTAATAGTGCTACTATTCCCGTAGGTGGATCACTTGCCTTATTTGGTGGGGATGGTAAACTAGTTCTTAATACAGGAGATGCTTTTACTGTAGTGTCTGGTACTGCTAGTTCTATGGACTGTGTGCTTTCAGTTTTACAAATCACATGATAGGCTAACCATGTACATAGGCAACACCGTCATAACCCAAGGGTTTACACCGCAGGTAGATTTCTTCAGCGGTAACGCAAGTACGACTGCGTTCACGCTGTCTCGCCCAGTAGCGTCCACATACCAGATGATTGTGGTAGTGGCTAACGTCACTCAGAACCCTGGGTCAGCTTATACAGTATCTGGTAACACAATTACTTTTAGTTCTGCTCCTCCAACAGGTACAAATAACATCTGGGTTGAGTACACAAGTTTAATAACTCAAACTATTGCGCCTAGTCCTGGTACTGTTGGGGCGGCTCAATTGCCACAAAGTCAAATATTGACTGCAATACAACAACCTACGGGAAGTGTTGTTCAGGTTGCTCAAGGAACATCGTCAACTCAAATTTCAACAACTTCTTCTAGTTTTGTAACAACTGGTTTAACAACATCTATTACACCTTTATTTTCCGCAAGCAAAATACTTGTTTTGGTTTCTTTACCTACTCAAAATGCTTCAGGAACTACTGCATTTTTTACAATTTACAGAAATTCAACTAATTTAGGTTTAGGAACTTATAGCGCACTTTCTCAAACTATTGCGGCAAGTTCAACTTTATATACTAATCAAAGTATGATTTATTTGGATTCACCATCTACAACTTCTTCTACAACTTACACGGCTTATATGTCTGCTTTTGCTTCACAAACAATTTATGCAATGCAAAATAATGTTGGTGGAACTATTACCCTTATGGAGATTAGATAATGTTAACAATTCACGATGCGGTTAGAGCCGTATATTCAAACGTAGTTACTATTCATGGTAATGACGTTAATTCTTTGACTTGCTTAGACCAAAACGGTGCTGAGGTAACTATTTTTTCTGAAACAGTAGAAGCAAAATTAACAGAATTACAAAACGCATATACCGCAGAACAACAAGCTCAAGCAAATGCTAAAGCATCGGCACTAGCAAAGTTAACTGCTCTAGGACTTACACAAGACGAAGTCAAAGCAATCGTAGGATAAAAATATGTATATTGGCAATCCGTTATTACAGTCAGCATTTCTAGTTGATACGTTCAGCGGGAATAACTCGACTACAGTATTTACAATGTCTGTGGCTCCTGCTAACACAGCATCTGTNCTGGTTGCCGTATCAGGTGTCTTGCAAGANCCATCAACATACGCTGTAGTTGGNACAACNCTNACATTNACNCAAGCACCCCCAACAGGTACNGGTAATATCTCTGCAAGGTACTTAGGTATCCCTGCANNTNNNGTCACAACAACTGCATACAGAACAGTAACAACCTTTACTGCAACTGCATCACAGACAACCTTTACACCTCCTAGCTATACAGTTGGGTTTATTAACGTATACAGAAACGGTGTACTGCTAACCCCTACATCTGACTACACGGCATCTAATGGAACAACGGTAGTACTGGCAAGTGGAGCGGCATCTGGAGATACGGTAATCGTAGAGAGCTTCTTGGTTAGCTCTGTGCTTAATGCTATACCGAATACTACTGGGTCTGTAACTCCTTCTTTGTTATCTGGTAATGGTCCACAAGTAACTGTTTACACAAGTGGTTCTGGTACTTATACAACACCATCTTATGCAAAATGTTTGTATATAAAAATGGTTGGAGGCGGTGGTGGTGGAGCAGGTTCTGGTTCTGGTTCTCCAAGTGCAGGGGGAGATGGTTCAGCTACTACTTTTGGAACATCTTTATTAACCAGTAATGGTGGTCAAGGCGGAAGAACGCCTGGAAGCGGCAATGCTTCTAATGGTGGTACTGCCACTATTAACTCTGGCGCAACAGGCTTAGCTATTACTGGCGGTAGTGGTTCTGCTGAGCCTGTTTATGTCAGCGGTGAATATGCAGGTGGTGTAGGCGGTACTTCAGCATTTGGTGGAAATGGCGGAGCAGTTGTTGGAGGTAATGGTGTAGCTGCATCTGCAAATTCTGGTTCAGGAGGCTCTGGGGGTGGATCAAACTCTACTACTGGAACTGGAGGAGGAGGAGCCGCAGGTGGTTACATTGAAGCCTATATTACTTCTTTATCATCCACTTATTCGTATGTGGTTGGTTCTGGTGGAACAGCGGGAACAGCAGGTACAAGTGGTCAAACAGGTGGAGCAGGTGGCTCTGGTGTAATTATTGTGACTGCTTTCTTTTAAGGATTAACAATGTCTAATGCCCAATACTTAGCAAGCCTTGTCAATTCAAGTGGCAACATAAACATTCCTGTATCTAATGCGGGGATAAACTTTAACA
>JGI26470J50227_1000442_pt1 | contig 17118 bp, 16 predicted proteins | sample FreactTroBogLake_FD_50227 | JGI IMG/M metagenome (IMG submission 50227) | reverse complement strand
GATCCGTCAGCAGCCACACTGTTACTGATTTGCCAGGCATTGGCAGTGGTATCAAATCTTAGGCCAGCATAGGTCGTATTACTGGTACGACCTAACAATCCCATGTCATGTACTGCACCAGAGTTGTTGGCAGCCACAGTAATAAATGCAGTGTCGACTACACTATTGCCAGAAAAAGTTATGTTACCGTTCACTAGAAAGTCTTGGGCATTGACTGTGAATATACCGTTTCCGTTGGCAACTGTTACCGTGTAATCACTGCTGATATTTTTGTAGGCAATAGACATTTATTATAGATCCTTTTGATTATTTATGCGGTTTATAAAGCTATCCAAGCTTTGATGTTGCAGGTTTTTGAGTACATTTAATTCAGCAATATCTCCAGTGGTTGTTCCTGTGATTCTGTAAAAATTGGTGGTTGGATAGTCTTTGATTATGGCACAAAGTTGTCGTACCCAGTTACCAGAAAAAGTTGGCAAAGATCCGGATGTTTTATAGTGCGGTGTGTCAGCATATATGTTGTTGAACTGTTGATTTTCATTGGGTGCCATGTCAAATCCCACAAGATAAATTTCAGTACAACCATCGTTGCATGCCATTCCAACTGCATTTGGACCAGAACTGTAGCCGTAGTACTTTTCAACCAATGGTTGTGCACCTAAATTTAGTATTGGTTTTCTAGTATGAAATCTATTTGTTAATGCGTAATTATTGTATTGTATTTCTTCTGCAATAGGAGTATCTGTGGCAACAAGAACATCTGGAGTAAAATCTCTGTACAATGCATTGCACCCGTAGATTTTACCATACNGTTTTAACTTTGTTAAATCAATATTTTTTCTACTAATTCCATTGCCCAACACAAATGCCACGGTCATAAAAAATCCCCACAGTATATAGTGGGGATTGCGGCACTTAATTTAAAATTAAGATGTGTAGTTTTGAACCTGTGCCAGTGTCAAGTTACCATTGTTGCCAGACCATGTTGCAGTATCTGCACCAGATTTAACTGTGGTAGAACTAGAAGTTGTAAATGTCAAACCTGTTGTGTTACCTGTGCCAGTAACTATGTTAGCACCGCCTTCTGCAGCACTTAATGTAAATGTGTTGACTCCATTGGTAGTGGTCACATAATAGATAGTTGGATTTGAATATCCAGTGATTGTACCAGTGGCTACATTAGATAATGCACCGGAAACAGTGATCAACTCGCCCAATCCAATATTGGTATTAGAGCAGCTAAATGTACCAGCATTGCCAGTGATATTAACATTGCCCAAAGCAATAGGAGTTGATGTTCCTGCTACGAAGAAGTTAACAGCATAACGAGTATTTGATCCGTCCCAAATGTACTTGTTGGTCAAACGACTAGCGTAAGCAGAACCACCATTGGCGTTGAATATCATGTTCATTTGTCCACTGTTGATTGTAGCATTGGCTACCAATACACATTGTCCACAGTCACTTGCAGTGCCTGATCCGGCGCCTACATCAGTGGCAGTGAATATTTTACCAACTGTTGGGTTCGTTCCAGCACCAATTGCAGTCCAATTTGTATTGCCAAGACTTGTGATCTGATAAGCAAAACCCACAGTAAATGATCCAGCATTAACTGAATCTTCACCTGATACCAAGTATTTGTTTTGACCTTTTTGTGTGATAATATAAGCATTACCTTGTTGACCATTAACATTGGCAGTGATTTTAACCACTGGAAAAGCCGTAGACGAAACGCTTTCTAAACCACCAACTACACCCAAGAACTCACTGGATGTCATTCCAACAGGAATAACTTGAGTTGTTGGATCAAGATTGGCAAATTGTGGAAAGCCTTGATCAAGTGCAACACCTACACCATTGCGTGTGGTATCACCAGAACCAGTTGAATATGATTGAATTTTTAGAGGACGACCCATTTGTTTTCTCCTTAAAGAAGTCCGATGCGGGTTTTAGCCGCTACGCTGTTGGGTTTCCCTTTCAGCATAAAACACAGTATTATGTTAACAAGTATTTATAGACATAACAAATATTTGGTGTCACAGTAACCAAATTAAATATGTGATGGAAACAGATTTACTAATTGCACACGGCAATCAATCCCGTGAAGACAACAACCCAGAGCAGGCTCTTGCCTACTACGCCCAAGCATTGATTCAAGATCGAAATTCTGCCGCAGCGTTTAATAACTACGGAAATGTTCTACGAGAGTGTGGCGATCCCGCAGGTGGATTGCCATTCTTACAACGAGCAGTACAGTTAGACCCTACAAATTCAACTGCTAAATTTAACATTGCAGTGGCATTATTATTGTTAGGTAACTACGCACAAGGGTGGCCTGCCTATGAAGTTCGTTGGCAATACGAACATTTAAATGGGCTACTACCAAACTTTGAACAACCACGCTGGACAGGTGAGGATCTCAAGGACAAAACCATTTTGGTTATTGGTGAACAAGGACACGGTGACAACTTGCAGTTTATTAGATTCGTTGGAGACTTGTATAGAAAAGGTGCCAAAATTATTTTACAAGTAAATGATAACTTAGCTCCGTTGTTCAACAACAGTCCAGCAATCGCACAAGTAATCAACACATCAGACACTCCAACTGGGTTTGATTATTGGACACCAATTATGAGTATTCCTGGTATTCTTGGTGTTACTCTGGAAAACTTAGACCACCAACAGTTTTACATAGCTCCAGACGCCAAACTTGCGCAAGACTGGCTAAAGGTGTTAGGTCCTAAAAACAAATTGCGTGTGGGTTTTTGTTGGAGTGGGCGCAGAGACACCTGGATCAATAGACACAAAGGCATGCCATTTGAAACCATGGTTGAATTGATTAAAAAGAATCCCAACTACGAGTGGATCAATTTACAAGCAGATTGTACACAAGAGGAAGAAAATGCGCTAACTGCCATTGGAGTAAAAGCGTATCCTGGCAGCATTAAAAACTTTGCAGACTCAGCGGCTTTGATTCATCATCTTGATGTGGTACTAAGTGTAGACACTGCGGTTGCACATCTAGCTGGTGCACTAGGAAGACCTGTGTGGATTATGTTGAGCTGGTTTGCACTAGATTGGCGTTGGCTACTCAACAAAGATTCTAGTCCTTGGTATTCAAGTGCTAGATTGTTCCGTCAACCCGCAATGGGCGATTGGAATTCAGTTACTGAAAAAGTGCACAAATTTTTAAGCTGGTTTAAGATTTAGATTTCTAGCAGTTTTGCTGCATGAGGGAATACTTGACGCCAGTCAGTATTCCTTTTTTCATCTAGCTTGTCTAAAAAAGCAACATCTTCAGCCAAAGTTTCTTTGTAGGTAAACCGATTTAGTCGTCCGTTGCTTTCGTTGGTGTAATAGGCTGTGCGTCTTGGCATGTGTTTTCTTCCCCACTCCTCTACCCGTGTGTAAGTGGATTCATTTAACACACTGATCACAGTGTTAAATCCAAATCTAATGTTTGGCGAACAGTTATCTCTAAGCCATAATATATTTTTAACTACTTGATTCCAGCTAGCTGGATATCGTAAAAATTCAAATTGTTCCTCAATATCGTCAATGCTGAATGAAAATTTTACTTGACTAAATCTTGCACATTCCTTTAGCAATTCTTCTGACGGCAACACTGTGCCGTTTAGATGTATCCATACTGGTGTATCATTGCTGACTTTTTTTAAAATTGGCAAAGTTGTTTTGTTTAACACTGGTTCTCCGCCACCAAACAGAATAGAATCAATATTAACAAAATCAAAACTATCAATATCTGGTTCAATGCTCCATCGTTTTTGTTGTTGCCCAACTTCAGATTGCCAGCGTGTGCTTGCAGGAGGATCGCACAACACACATGCCAAATTACAAATATCACCTGTGAATACGGATATTGCTCGGGGATTTTCTGAATTAGGATCTATTCTTAACATTTTTAAGTGGTTTGATAACTTGATCCGTATCCAACAGGATTTCCAACAGGTGCCGGATGTTTAACTGGAATTAATGATCGGCTGAATTTAATTGATTTTAGCATTACAATACTTTAAAAATTTGTTGCAAAAGTATATTTTCAAATTCTTTGCTGTGGAAATACTCTTTATTTTTAATTATCCTAGAATGAAAACTTTTATGCACTCGGAGAATTTCTGCTGGGTCAGACATTATTTGATCTAAAAATTCCACAATCAATCGCATTCTTGTTTTGTTGTCTGGTTCTGAATCCCAAGTGTTCCAAGGCACATAATCACCGAACATATCCAATCCAATATCTTCTAAGAATTGATTTGATCCGACAGGAGCAACCAGAATTGGAATTTGGTAGGCCATGAAAGGCTTAGATGTTTTTTCTGTAANCAACACACCTTCTGTCAAACTTGTTTCTGTTACTAAGTTAATAGCAGACTCTGCGTAAACTTTGCTACCAACACTGCCGGCACCATCATGATACATTAATGGAATATCTGTTAATACGGGTTCATTTTCTAAGAAAATAGGCAACAAATGTTCAACTGATCTAACAGAATNGTATTCATCTTGTGTTAGGAATTGTGTTACTGCAATACGATTGTCTAGTCTATCTCCAATTTTATGTAAAAAACTATAACTTACATCGTTGAACCAAGATTTTTCTGCTAACAACGAAAACAAGAATATACGGTGCCATTGTAGATTACGATTCAAACACATCAATGGTTTTGTTTTTTCAAGCGAAGTATCATATGCAGTATCTTGATACCCATAGTATTTGTGTATACTTTTTGTAGCAAACACCCAAAGTTGATATGGAAAGAATACAACCCCAGGGGTAGGATTATAATAATAATAGTAATCTTCTGTTAAAATATAGCTGGTTGTTAATTTAGATAATTCATCTAGCATTTCAAAGTTGGACGGAGCAATGGGCGTAGGATTATCAATCACACAAGGATCACCAGTTTGATCAATGAATATAATTTCAATATTGTTTTTTTTAACTAAATCTTTTGACATAGCTAATAATACTTTCCATTTTGTGTGCGTAAGTGCTTCAAAGTCTGGAAATGATAAAAATAATATATTTTTATTAAAAAAATTATCAACTACAGTAGCTATACCTTCTGTCCATGTCTGTTTAATTGTGTAAATCATAGAATTACTTAGCCAACAAAAAAGGGCCTTGCGGCCCTTTGATGTCTTCCCATCCCTGGGTAGTTCTCTGATTAGGAGAATGAAAGGTTTTGTACAGCAATTTCGCCGACATAGTCAGCTGCGTTACCGAACGAACTTGCAGTGTTGGTCAACTCTACGAAACCGTAACGAGTCATAAATGACACGACTGGTTCGAATGTTGATGGATCCAACACAACACCACTGCTCATCAATGGAATGTATGGGCAATAGAATGCTGCGGCGTCAGCCTCAGAAGTACCTTTGTAACCAACCAACACTGATTGTGTATCAGATGCATAGCTGTTTACAAACACACGCATAGCACCATTCAATGTACCAACAAACTTAGTGTTTGTAGGAGCTTCGAATGTACCTTCTGTTGTACGAGCAAAAGCTGAAGTAGTTGCAGATTGCAACACTGTCAAGCTAGCTGGGGATACAACGCACCAGTTACCAGCGCCACGGCGTGTACGCTGAGCAATCAAGTTAGCAACACGGTTGATAAGAACAGCCAAAGCAGCGTGCTCGTCACCAACGAATGTAGCAGTACCAGATACTGTAGCTTGGTTGTATGTGTACTCTGTAGCTGCAAGTGTTTGCAAGCTCAAGAGAATCTCTTGGTCAATCTCAGCAGTAATCTCTTGTGCAAGAGCTGCCATGATTTCTGCTTCAACATCAATACCATGCATGGCTTGAGCGTCTTGTGCAGATTCAAATGTCCAACGAGCTTGCAACTTACGAGTCTTAGCTTCAACTGCTTGTTTCAAGATTTGAACAGAAATTTGCTTACCGCCTGTACCTTCCATGGTAGCTGTATTGTTACCAGTATAACCAGTAGCAGTACCAGTACCTTGTGGAACTGTAGAGTATGCAGTAGCAATTGTGAATGGTGACAAAGCTTCTTGTCCAGCTGTTACGCTAGTTTGTGCAAGTGAATTGTCAGTCAAACTTTGTGCATATCTCACACGCAATGTGTGGATCTGTCCTACTGGACCTGTCATTGGCTGAACACCTACCAACTCGTTAGCAATAACTGTTGGCATCACACGACGGATCACTGGCAGAATCACACGGTTTAATGTTGCGATGTTGCCGGATGCTGTAGAACCTGAGGATGCGTTCTCACGCAAGTACTTCTTGGTATTTTCGAGGATAACGCTCATTGAAGTGCGCTTTGAGCCTTGAAGGCCTTCTAGCAACGCTTCTTTGGTCTCGTTCCAACGACCTTCTAATAATTCTTGTGACATTTAAGTCTCCTTTTTCTTTCTTTTTTACAGACCGGCCAAACGCTTGAGGTCGATAACATTGCTTTGGGCTTCTGTATCTTCATCGTGGACGCGGGCAGCTTTATCGCCAGTTTCTGTGGAATATGACTCTGTAATTACTTTAGGAGCTTTTACAGAACGATCTTCCAACACTGCTGGTAGATACTTTTCGAATGCGTTTTTCAAACGACTAGTTTGTACGCTTTCTAGCAAGTTACGCATTGTGTCTTGTTTCTCTTTGTTAAGAGGAGCAAGCAAGAGTTCCATAGTGCTTTCGCGCTCATTGGACTCTTTGATCATGCGTATTTCACGCTCTTTGGACTCCACAAGAGTTTTTGCTCTTTGTGTGAGTTTGATGGCTTCAGACAATTTACTATCTTTGTCAGCGATAATGTCGTGTAATTTACGAACTTCGGCTTTCTCATTTAAGTGAGTAGCACCAAATTCTGCGGCATATGCTTCAAAGATACGACGACCAAAATTGTTCTCACGAGCAACTTTAATGTCTTCTTGCAACTGTCCAAGTTCAGCCTTGAGATGCTGGCTTACAGCCTGGCTCATCTTCTTAGCAGATTCTGTTACGAATTTAGCTTTGAGACCTTCCAGAGTTTTACGAGCTTCACGAACCAGACGAACCTTAGTCTCTACGACATCACGCTTGTCTTTTGCAAATTCTTGAATTTCGTTAGCAAGAGCATGTACCACAAAGTTTTCTAGTTTAGCTAGACTCTCTGTGTGCATCTTGCGATCTTTACGCAACTCGCCAATTTCTTCAGCTAATTTAGTAACCATAAAGTCGTTGAACTTTGTGGATGATTCCTTCATTTTGCTTTGAAACTTGACACGATCTTCAGCCAATGCTTGCTTCTCAGCTTGCACTTGTTGAATCTCTGTTGCGAGACCTTCTGTAACCATACGATCTAGGGCTTCCACCATCACTGTTTTATCATGCTCATAGCGTTGTGCAAACTCTTCGCGGAGCTCTGCACGGACTTGTTCACGAGCTTCATTGAGCTTGGCTTCCCAAGCTTCTGTGATCTCGGTACGAGTTTCCTCGTTGATCAAGTCGCTATCTAGTAACGGTTTAATAGCATCTAACATGCTTATTTCTCCCTAATTTTGAGTTCTTTGATCAGCTTCATTACTTCGCTTTTCAAATATCTCTGTACCTTGTTGTCCTGGCCGGCTTCTCTTGCCATCTCAAGAATTCTATGTCCGCCCTTCATGTTAAGAAGGCCTTCGTAGATTGCTGTAGGATATGCATGAGGAGCACTGGGTTGGGCAACTACATCCACAGTGACGATTTCAAAGTCACTGACATGTCCGTTTGAGTCGTTGACATTTCCAGATCCACGACTAGAAACACCTAGTTTTACACCGGAATCCAACATAGTCTTAACCAGTTGTCCCATGGGTGTGGGTAATATCTTCAATTTTCCATAGCCACACGGACCATCCATCCACATACCTTCAATCATGTGGCTAACACGATCTAAGTTGATTTTTAAATCATCAGGATGATCTACTTCACCTAAAACACTATGTCCACTTTTAATTTGTTCATTAATTGTGTCCACTGCTTTAGCGATTTCATGTACAGGGTATACACGCTCGTTAGCATTTTTTACTCCGCCCTCAATACAAATTCCCTTCATATAAAGGGTCTTGCCAGATCCATCCGCAGCTTCCTCAGTCAGGAGTTCAACCCTGGCTTGAGTAAAGCTGAGATGTTCTTTTAGATACCGAGCCATATCTTTACATTAGCCTTTTGGAAATGGTGTTTTTGTATTCACACCACTAGCTTGGGCTGTCGTTGGCTTTGGAGCCGCTGACAATTTAGAGTTTGCGCCGCCTTTGCCAGGAACATTTTTAAATGTGCCTGCTTGTGGCAAGTCGCCTGTTTTTGGTGCAGTACGGCCTTGAGCAATGTCGCCTGTCATTTTAACAGGACTAGCTGCCATGCCTTTAGCACCGGAGTTAAAAGCAACTACGCTTTTATTGTTAGCACCATCGTCACCATGCTTTGGAGCAGGAACTTTGTCTAACTGTACATTTTCCATCATACCTTGTTCGCCACCAGCAAAAGCTTCTGTGTCGTCTTGAGCAAGAGCGTCACCGCCGAGTGGTTCGCCTTCGTCGCCAGCCAAGTCGCTGTCAATTCCGTCGTCGCCTTCTTCACCGCCCATCAATGACTCAAATTCAGCCATTAATTCGTCAAGCTTGTCTTCCAAGTCAACTACGCGGTCTTCTAATTCGCCTTCGTCGTGTTCGCCTTCGAGATCGTGTGTAAGGTCTTTGCCAGCATCTTCTGCTTCGTCATCAAACTCTTCACCGTCTTCCATTTGCATGCCTTCTTCTTCGGTTTCAACATCGTCGATTAAATCGTCGCTTGCATCACCACCAAAGCTTTCGTCAAGGTCTTCTTCCTCGTCGTCTTCTTCTGACTCGTCTAATTCTTCTTCTTTAGCTTCGTCTAAGTCTTCTTCTTCTTCCTCTTGCATGAGGTTTTCGTAGATGTTACGACTTTTTTCTACCACGATTTCGTGGAAAAGCTCGCGGGCTTTTTGTTCTTCATCGTTGATTACATATTCAATCAACTGTTCAAATTTCGATGTCATATTATGTCCTCCAAAGGTTATGGCTCGTAGATATATTTACATATATCTTTTAATATTAGTACTTTTGAGGTGGAAAACTGGTAGTTTTTTGATTAATTATGTAAAAATAATTACAAACCAGGTGCAGCAGGAGGAGGTGCATATTGTTGGCGAACCAACTTTAATTTTTCTTTATATTCGTAACTACGCACATCGTTCATTTGTCGTAGTTTATTAAGCTGGCGCAGAGTCAGGCGAGTTTTTCGCAAATCGCCTAATTTGATCTGACTGTTATCTTGACTTAGGTCTTGATATGCGCCAGGGCTTTTTTCGTATATTTCGTTGAGAATCATGCTGTATTTATAATCCCGGGACGCCAGGCGCACCTGCACTAGGAGCTCCAGGAGTGGCTGCAGTGCCTGGCATAGTGGTGGGTGCGTTTTGTACACCTGGTGCTGCACCAGCAATATCAGACCCAGCCAAGTCTTGACCAGTTTGAATATCTGCTTCAAGTCCAGCTGGTGTAATACCAATTGAACGCAGGTCTTGTCCTTGTGTGGTTTCAAGCTCAGGTTGATCACGCTCTTCACGCCAGGCTTTTTCGTTTTCAATGATCTCTTCTTCAGTTAGTCCTAGATAACGCTTCATTAAGAAACGCTTGCTCATGTATGGCAGTGGCTCTANCTGTGCAAATGCAGTNATTCTTGTGGTNTCAAGTTCGCTTTGGCGATAGCTGGCAAAGTTTTGCGGAGGACAAAGTTTAATAGTAAACAAGCCTGAATCAATATTAAACCCTCTCCAACGCAAAAACATTTTAAACTCATCATCCAATTTTTGCATGATCAAGTTTTGTAAACGAATACAGTATTGGTTAAAGCGGTACTCTTGAATCAGTGCAGTACCTACTTTTCCATCATTCATTGCTATGTTTGAGTCATCTGGGCCAGTGGGCAAATAGCTCGAAGGCACACGCAGGCCACGAGCCATTTTGTTGTTGAAGTATTTCAAATCGTCAATTTCGCCTAGATTTTCACCGCCTGGCAGTACTTCTACTGAGCTGCCACGACCATCTGATGTTTGTGGAAAAAAGTAATCTTCGTTGATACTGAGTGGATTGTAGCTGGAGTCCATCATGTTGGCACCACCGCCAGTGGTAGTGGGAATTCTACGCTGATGCATTTCATTTTTCACACGCTCAACAAACTGCATGGCCATGTGGCTGGGCATGTTGCCCACATCAATCTTGAACAGTCTACGCTCTGGAGCTCGTTGTACACGATAAATCAACACTGAATCTTCCAGCAATTCTTTTTGCTTGTAAACTTTAAAAATATTTTCTAGAATACTTTGTCCAAAAGGCCAGAAAAAGTCCAGGCCTTCATTCAAGCTCAAATGCACAATATGACGACTGTCTATGCAACTTTCGTTCATGGCCTGTGTGAATCTGTTGTTGCCCACGCCGCCACCTGCTCCGCCACCGCCACCGCCGTTGGGTGCAGTGTAATTGTTCTGCCCAATGGATCCTGTGGCACGACTAACATAGTAGTCTTGTGTGGTCTTAGACGCCACACTCATGTTCTGGAAGTTGGGATTAATATCGCGGATAATGTACTGTTCTGGACGCTTGCCTTCAGATTCATTAACAATAACTCTAGCCACTTTGACCATGTCTACCCAGAACAATTCAAATGTTTCTGGATCACGCAAGAACACCTGATCACCGTATTTGATTGTGTTGCGGAACAGTTTGAACATACGCTGGTCAAACTTGTTGAGTTTGGTCCATTGTTGCAGTTGCTTTTTAATAATTTCTATTTCGTGATCAGTGGGATCATCAGTGAAATGTATGTCAAAGGGTGTTTCGTTGTCGTCATTTAGTTGAGTTGAAAACTCAGCAATAATGTCCAAACATGCATTGACTTCTGAATCGCAGTCCATGTTTTCGTATTGATTATATCTCTCAATACGATTTGGATGACCAGAATACACTTCTGGAAGTCTACTTGCATAGTTACGGAATGAAAAATCGTTAGGAGTGCCACCAGTGTAATCACCGCCTCGTTGACGATCGTAACCAGTTATTCCAAATTGATTGCGGCCAGATATTGGACTTAGTTGTCCACCTACGCCGTCGCCACCGGCTACTTTGAAATATTTTCTCCAAGACATGTGATGTTTCCTTGCAGTATTTACCGCGTGTTATTGTTGATACTGCATTATTTTAGTGCTAACGCTCAACTGATTTCCCATTATTCTGACTAATTCATCTAGTTTGTTCAACTGTTGACTCATCAATGCCAGTTGCTGAGTGTTGTCAACTGGCGGTGGCAAAGCAGCAGCTTTTTCAGTTTTAGACGACTGTTGATTGATTTTATCTGCAACTGCGGTAGCAATATCATTGACAGGTATCATTTTAGAAAAGTCAGGCATTGCACTACTCATTGATGCTCCGCCTAACATTCTAGGGTCTGCCATTTTAGAAAAGTCAGGCAGAGTTCCACTTACAGCCTTAGTAAATTCTGCACCTAGTTTAGTTCCATCTACTGAAGCTTTCAGTTGATCTGTGTTCATTTGTGGTGTCTTTGAATCACTCATGAATCCTTTGGTAAATTCTTTCAGTTGATCCAAATTCATCTGTGACGATTTTACATCGCCCATGACACTTTTTGTAAATTCTTTTATGAATTCAGAATTTTTAATGTCCACAGGAATTTTGCCGTGTGCCAGTGGAACAAATGCTTCATCTGCTCCTGCTTCGCCTGCTAAGATATTAGTGCCACCAGGTCTGGCTCGAACAATACCGCCAAACTCGGCCTTTTTCTCTGCCAGCGTATTTGCATTGGCCATGCGTTTGTTTAGTGCAGTGCCAGAACTGCGTTCGTACAGTTTATCAACAATTTGAGCTGCTTCGTCCGCAGCTTTAGCTGATTTCAATGCATTACCAGCAGATTTATTTGTGTTACCAAGTTCCCACTGTACAAATTGCAACTGCTCTTCTAATGAAGATTCTCGTATGTCTTTGTTCATTGTGGCTTTGAACATTGCCTGACGGTCAGGGTGCCATTGTGCAATACCGTAGGCTTGGCCGCCATCTCCCACTGATTTAGGATCAAGCGACGGGCCAGATTCGGCTTGTAAATTTCCCACAATACCAGCGGCTTGTTCTTTGGTCCAACCTTGACTTTGAAAGTAGGACATTGCGGTTTCTGCGGCAGCGGTTTTGCCCACACCTTTGTCTCCACCAAATTCTCCATAGGCTTTGTTTCCAGCGGCACCGCCACCAACTAGGCCAAGCCCTGCACCTATTAGTCCTCCGATAGCAGCTCCGGGGACTGCACCAACTCCACCAAATATTGCACCAATACCACCACCTATTTCGGCACCTGCGGCTGCACCTGCAACTACACCAATACCACTACCGACCTGTGTTGCAGTTGCTTTACCACCTTTGGTACCAACTGCACCGCCTGAAGTTGCAACCGCGTCATTTTTGTGTTTGCTAGAAGCACCAGCACCAGGCAACAAACTGGTCAAATCTTCTACTACTTCAGCTAGAGTGCTCAGTGCACTAGTAGCTGGGTTTACTCCTATTTTAACAAAATCTTGCATGTTTTGCATGGAGTTTTGTTGTGCTAATCTTAGATCAATCTGACTTTGTGTGGCCTGATCAGTGGCAGCACTTGCAGCTTGTTGTTTCTTTGCTGCCGCGATTAATTCATCACCATTTTTACCATTATATTTGGCAGTGGTTTCTAGCATCTCGTTGAAGTGAACAAATGTTCCGTCAGCATTGCCACCCATGCCAATTAGTCCGCCAAATGTGTCTTGAGTGTTTTTGTATCCTTTGGCTAGAGCATCCATGGTCTTGCCAGCACTGGCCATTGGATCTAACAATGCTTTATAAGCTTCTGGTGCACTCATCATCATTTTGCTTGCGGCACCTATGTCACCACCAACGGCTTTTCTCATTTCCGCAGCTGCTTCTGCAGGTAAAATTTTGTTTAATGTATCTAATTTTTTCAGTTGTGCGGCCGCAGCCGCGTCTCCAGCATCAGCACGCTTTTGTAAATTATACATGGTAGCCGCATAAGCGTCTTCGGCCATGGCAGCTTGTTGTTTGGCTTCTTGTGCTTCTCTACTATCACCAGTGAGTCTGGACAGCGCATCTAAATTTTTAGAGTATTCAATTGTGCCAGCATTTAAATTTTTCTGTATGTCAGATTGACTTCTACCTAGCATTGTTTGTTGCTTGATGTAGCTGGCTGCATAATTGTTGATATCATTGATACTGTGACCCATCAACATAAATTCACGGTTGAACCCACTGTTGCGCAGATCTCCAACAGTATCAGCCAACATTTTCGTGCCACTTGCTACAGTTCCACCAAATGTGGCCAATGCTGCAGAATTCTGTTTGACCAACGAAGTCATGTCGCTGAGTTCATCAAGACTGAGTCCAAACTGTTGCATTTGTTTGTAAACTTCAGTCATGCCTCCAGCAGCAGCACCACCAACTTGAGATAACTCTGTCCAGCTAGAGTACAGCTTGTCTGACATTTCTGTGGTAGCTTTGGTGTATTTGCCAACTGCGCCAACTGCAATTCCTAATCCGCCTGCAAGCAATCCCAACGGACCGCCGACCAAGGTCATTACCGCAAGGCCCAAAGTTTCTACCGCGGTAGTGACTGTGTCAATGCTGTCACCTAGAGCTTCTGCTCCTTTTTTGCCTTTGTATACTGCTTGTGTGTAATCACCAAAGGCTTTGCCCAAAGCTTTGACTGTGCCCAATGCAGCTGTTTGAGCAGCCGCATAATTTTGAAGTCCAACGCTGGCGGCCACCATACGATCATACATTTCCTTGGTAATAGGAATACCTTGTCGAACGGCGTCGTAGTATTCTTCTATAATCCGTTGCTGTTCTTCTGGAGTCATTTGCATAGGTGGTGTCTTTCGTAATCAGTGGCTTTTGTAGTCATAATTATATTTACCGAGGATAATTATGACGCCAAACAACCCGCTAAAGCAATATTTTAGACAACCTGCAATTTACATCAAATTGCCCAGCCTGGGGCAGTTTTATCCGCCTGGCACACTTACTATGACAGAAACAGGCGATTTACCTGTGTATCCTATGACTGCCATAGATGAAATTACCTACAGAACTCCAGATGCCCTGTTCAACGGGCAGGCCACAGTAAATGTAATTCAAAGTTGCATGCCAAACATATTAAATGCCTGGGCAATTCCGGCCATGGATGTGGATACAATTTTGGTTGCCATACGCATTGCCAGCTACGGACACGAAATGGAATTTGGAACTGCTTGTCCAAAATGTGCCGCAGAAAGCGACCGTGCTATAGATTTGAGATCAGTACTGGATCGTATTCAAGTTCCTGACTATAATAAAAGTATTCAAACTGGAGATATTGAAATATATTTCCGCCCAATGAACTACAAAAATCTAAATGATAACAGTCAAATGCAGTTTGAAAATCAGCGTTTGTTACAGATGTTGCCAACCGACGAAGTTGGTGACAATGAAAAAATGACTGCATTAACATCTGCTCTGAAGAAAATAACAGATGTCACTGTGTCTGCACTGGCACAAAGCATAGCCACAATCAAAACACCCAATGCAATGGTCAGCGAACAAGAATACATACAAGATTTCTTGAAAAATTGTGATCGTGTGTTATTCAACAAAATAAGAGATAGAATTGTTGAATTAAAGTCTGCAGCAGAAATGCAACCAATGAAGTTAGTATGTGACGAATGCAGTCACGAATACGAACAATCATTGAGTTTGGACATGACAACTTTTTTCGCACGCGCCTCCTAGTCTTGAACTCTGATCAAATTGCCAAATTAATTGATCAGATGGATAAAGATATAACAAATATCAAGCAGGAGGCATTGCAGATGTCTTGGTACATGCGAGGTGGTATAAGTTACGAACAAGCATTGCAACTCAGCAAATCTGAACGAGATATTATTGGTAAAATTATCAAAGAAAATATGGAAACTACTAAAAAATCAGGATTGCCTTTCTTTTGATGGACGCAGAACAAGTACGACAAGATATTTTGGCCTGGGTAGAGAACTTTGTCGAACGGCCTCATCCAGCACTAGGAGGGTGGCCTCCTTGTCCGTATGCTCGTAGTGCAAGACTAAAAAACACAGTGGAAATATTCTTAGGCAGCGATCCCTACTATGATTTGAAAAATCGCAGTCGATGGGGTATGGGCAAGTACGAAGTCATTGTTTATGCCTATGATCCTGCAGAGTGGTCATATGAACTATTCAGTTCTAGTATAGACCAAGCCAACAAAGAATTTTTGGTTACCAATGATTTACTGGCATTAGAAGATCACCCCAGTGACCCAGAGATTGTGAATGGTGTTTGCATGAATCAAGGCCAGTATGCCTTGGCTCTGGTACAAAGTCTAAGCGACCTTGACGCACGAGCTAAATTAATTGCCAACAAAGGCTTTTATGATACTTGGCCAGAAGAATATCTAAAGCCACTTTTTAAACATAGAAAAGATCCAAGACTATGACATTTTCAGTTTATCAACATTGGGATCCATTAAAGGTCTGTGTAGTAGGGCGTAGCTATCCTCCTGAGTTTTATTCATGGATCAATGTACCGCATGTGCGAAGTCTGTTTGAAAAAATAGCAGTGGAAACTGAAGAAGACTATCAAGCAATTATAAAAAAACTGCAAGAGTTTGGTGTCAAAGTGCTTCGTCCCAATTTGCCCACTGTGGCAGACAGTTTTGTAAATGGCAAATACTTGCCACCGCCTATGACTCCACGAGATTATAGCATAATGATTGGCGACACATACTATGCCAACTACAGCTTAAATTTTAAAAAGTTTTACGAATCTGTTAGAGATTCAAGTTGGCCAGACTGTAATTCTCACGAAGAGTTTTTGACTTTGCCTGCCCATATTCAGCAAGAGTGCAACAATATCCATGGTTACGACAAGCTATTAAGAGCGCACTCAGCCTACGATCACATTTACGATTACATAACCCAACAAGGCAGTCAAGTTGCAATCAATGATTTGGACAATCAAGCACCTGGTGCAATGATTTCTCGCATAGGACGAGATTTGTATTTTGGAACAGATTCGTACGATCAGGACACTGCTGGCTATAAAAAATATGTTGATGGAAAATTTCTCAATTACAGAAATCACATAGTCAATACTGGCGGTCATAGTGACGGGACATACTGCCCAGTAGCCCCAGGATTGATTATCAGCACAAGAGATGTGCCCACATACAAAGATACTTTTCCAGACTGGGAAGTTGTGTATTTGCACGGACAGAGTTGGAATAAAGTGAAACTATTCATGGACTTAAAGAAGAAAAATGCCGGCAAATGGTGGATACCCGGGTTTGAATCTGACAATGCAGTTATAAAGATTGTTGAAAGCTGGCTTGGTCATTGGACTGGATATGTAGAAGAAACTGTGTTTGATGTCAACATGCTGATCATTGATCCAAAAAATGTCATAGTGTTTAATTATAACAAACAAGTATTTGATGCACTAGAACGCCATGGCATTACTCCACACATAGTTACATTTAGACATAGGTACTTTTGGGACGGTGGAATACATTGTATCACCAGTGACATACACAGAGAAGGCTCAATGCAAGATTATTTTCCAGAAAGAAATCAATGACTTATCAATTTGCTAGAATAGATCTAAGCAAAACAGAATACACTGCCAGTGTCACCTGGGAATACATCACAGACCGTAGCAAAGAGACACTGGCCAAGCTGGATAATATCTACAGAACTTACACTATCTACAAACATTTTGGCAGTGTAATGCCCATGTTTCACAGTAGATATCTTGACCCCATGGCTGACATCATTGGCTACTACGACAACAACAAATTGGTAGCTTGGAGCTTGATACGCAGGTTTGATAAACACAATGCACTATGCGATCAGTTTGCATGGACATATCACCGACCTAAATCAAGACTGGGCATAGAAACAATGAAAACAGAATGTGCTATCTACAAAGAGCGAGGATTCCAATACTTGTATCTTGAACAGGCACATCTATACAAATCCGAAATAGATGGATTTGAAAT
>JGI26470J50227_1000441_pt1 | contig 17169 bp, 14 predicted proteins | sample FreactTroBogLake_FD_50227 | JGI IMG/M metagenome (IMG submission 50227) | reverse complement strand
TGCCTAGTTATAGGCCTGTCCTTGCTTTTGATTCTGGCAGCGGGATCACTCACATTAAAGAGACAAACTAAGTAACAATGACTGGGCAATTACGAGATGTCTTAGTCCGTGTACTTGCCATTTGATGCTCCTTAATTCTTGAGACCAAGAGGTTTGGCCTTCAGAAGCAGGATGCCTGTATGTATGAAATTACTTAGCGGTGCTGTCACTTTATGACAAGCTAACTAGTCGCCTTGTAGCACCACTTCGCTTCGTATTTCATACATATTTCATACACGAATTGTTGGAAGGTGCGCCTAGGCTGTTAACCTAGACCCATAGCGAGCGTGAAATCGTCGCAAAGACGAGAATCGTCGTAGACCTAGCCACGGACTTAAAATCCTCCAAGTGTGGGTTCGACCCCCACTCGGGGCACTTCAAACAAGAGTTATAAGTGCATTTGTTTGTGTAATTGTGAGACCTTCCGCTCCAATTATGACAAGTAAGACTGACACTAGCAAGAGAGATTTTGCTCGGTTAAGGAGGGTGTGTGACCGTTATTCATACACCAATTCATACACCCCCAGGGTTAAGTCTTGGCCTAACTGTTCATACACCAGGCCTTGCGCATGGTTGAAGATTTTTTAATCAAGGCAGTAGCCAAATGGTTTGATTCATTGCGCTGTCAGTCCACGCGAGTATTCTTCAAACATGGATCAGAAAATTTGTCCCGAGTTGCCTCATTTTCACATCGTCTATGAGCAGGTGGGCTCAATCAAACGTCCGACAAAAGTAGTTGTAGCCGCCACAGCTGAGGATGCGCTCGCAGCATTCCTTCCCACCCTTCCAAAATCCTGGACCGGAGGAGTTTCGGTTTTTGATGACAGCAACGTTCACGAAGATGAAATGCCCTTACTTCACCGTTATGTCACTAAATCTTACCAATTGGGAGCAGATTTGTATCAAGTAGCGCAGCTGGAATCACAATTTTGTTTAACCCCAAATCTGATTCCACGGATTTGGAAAATTGATGGAAGTTCCTGGATATCAAGGCGCAGTTGAAGAGCTACGAAAAACATTAACTCTTCATCCTGAATTGAAGGAGAAAGCCGCAAATCTCGGAGTACTTTATCAAGGTCGTCGAGGTCTCATGGTGGTAGACGTGGTAGCTTCTCGACAGCGCAGATACGAGTCTTATGTGACTCCAAAAATCCTCCCTTTATATATTGCTGAGGCTAAAGATTTGTCGCTGACGACGCTAGCCCGAAATCCTCCAGAGTGGCTGCCCCTAAAAGCTAATGAGGCCAACACAATGAGTGCAGTGGCCGAACAAATCCTCTTGGCTGGCTCACTGGATTTAACAACAGATGACGAGAAGTGTTTGGCGTGGGCAACAGATACTCAAGCGGTGCACCAGATGCTTCAGGTGTATGGAATGGGCCCAGCTTTATTAGAATATTTACGAATGCTTTGTGGCGCGGATAGTTTAAAAGTTGATGTTCGAGTGATTAATGGAATGAAAGCTGCTGGCATTGAAACCGAATGGTTCACGCCAACTGGCCTATTGGCGCTAGCCAAGGAAATGAGCAGAGATATTCCTTGTAGTTTGTTAGAACTAGATCAGTGTCTTTGGCATGTAGTAGGAAATTCAAAATAAACAAATGTAAATATTTACTTCGAAATACAACTAGGTAAGAGCACTGACTCTTTCAAATTAGGATGTCAGGGGGCGCTGCTATGGTATTTACATGGGGAAAACCGCAGCGGTATGGCCGGTGCGCTACCCCTAGATGGATGGTTAAGAATGAGTCAGTTAGAAATACTCGGAAACGATGGCAAGCCAGTCTTGTATGCCTCACTTCAAGATGGGAATTTAAGACTGGAGTTTGAATATTACGGCAATGCAACTGGTGACGCAGATCTTGAAGTCATTTACACAATCAAGCCAGATGCTGTAGCGGTAATTAAATCAAAGTTCGGTTGCGCACCAGACATGGAGATTATGGCTGCGCTCGCTTCGATTTCAACACGCGGTTTTGGTGAAGAATTTCGGGATGCTATTAAGGACGGAGAGATTGTGAGCGAGCGCTTTTCATGGATGAGTTTTGGCGACTGATGGCTCTTCCAAAGTGTCCGAATTGCAAGAGACAGTCAGAAGTCCGAATTTGTATTTGGGGCATGCCTATATTTCCAGTGGATGAGTCCAAATTCTATATAGGTGGCTGTCTTGTTGCGGGCAATGAGCCTGACTATAAGTGCCTTGAGTGTGGTTGGGAAGGTTGGAAAAAAATTCGAGTAAGAGGCAGCTCTTCCGGAATCACTCTTTGACGTGTACTTTTGCACTTATGCCAGAGATATTTCCAAAACCCCACAAAGATCTTGCACGATTAATCTCTGCCGGCTTTGATGGATCCACATTGTCGGATTCTGATGCACCTATTGCCCGAGATGCGTCTAATGTAATTTACAAAGGTACAACGTTTATCACGATCTCCTTTGGAAACGACTATATTCGCAACTTTGGCCGATTTAATAAGTCGCATGGTCACCTGAAAGATTTCGGTTTACCCGTAGATGATTTAGTTGCAATCGCCGACTTCATTCTTCAGGAATTAACAGACCTTGGATACGTTACGCATCGAATTCTAAATGAGGCAGGCGAGCGAAGCTCGGAGCAAATGACGATGAGCGAGCGCATTCCTCTAAGTAGAATTTGTGAAAATTGCGGTAAGTCAGGCGGATTAAAAAAGTTTATTTTTGGTCCACCCGGCCCACTATTTGACACAGAAAGATTTGTTGCTGGTGGAACTCCTGGAGTGGGACAAAGTGCGCACTCATTTTGTGAGCTATGTAAGGTCGGAAGCTAACGAGGTACTGATCCATCGCCGTAAAATGAGATAGCAGATAAATCTTCTCTAATGCGATCTAAAAACCATTCAATATCATCGATTCTATGTTGCATCCGATCTGGATTGTTCATATATACCACTGCTTGACGAACATGATGCATGAGTAAGTTGTAACTTTTTGCATTCAGGTGCAAATTCTCAGCAGGTGTTCCTAGTATTAAACCATCCAGCGGATGTGTGACTGGTGGAGAAGTGACAACTCCAGGATGTTCTGGAGTATTGACACCTTCAATAAGTGCTGACACTGGAGACCTTCGCGCCTGATCCCATCGTTTTACATCCTGATCAAGGCCTTCAGCTGAAGAAACATCAACCTTGGGCATTGCTGGAATAGGGTTACTTACAGAGCCAACGTTGGTGGGGTTAGTTGAAAGCTCTCGCATCCTGAAAAGAAAAGCCTCAGGGTTTAACTGCTTTAGAGGTCGCACTCCATGTACCCAAAGGTGCCAGGGGATTGCTCTAACGTCAAAATCTGGATTACCAACTTCCTTCAAGTGCAGAATGAAGTTACCTTCAAGCTGTTCGAGTGTTGGCTGCAACAAGTAGGCGGGAGAAACTCCAAGTAAAAGTGAGAGGTGAATTAATTCTTCTGCCGTGATGTGTACTTTCTCGGACGTCTTTCCTCCAATCATTTTGCCATATGAGGATTCGGATTTTCGTCCGATCCGCGCAGCTATCCGCGCAGCACTCCAACGTTGGAAATCAGGTTTTTCTTTCAAAGATCCATCCTCATCAAAGATGAATGAGTTTACTTTGAATGGTTTCTTCACTTTTTTTGATCCTAATTTTTTTAAGTAGGACTCTATTTCTTGCGCAAGTTGAATGTCTTCTGCGATGAAATTGCGCAAAATAGAGTGAACATTCCACCGAATCATCTCCGTGATTCTTAGATCAATCACTACAGGTGGCAGCTTTGGCTGCTTCTTGATAAAAGGCATTTTTGACCTCCGTCGATTTTCGATGGACCTCCGGAGTTTTTTCCCAAAAGTGGGACATTAGCTCCAGCACACCAGGTGCCACCAAACCTAACCAAACTAGACAGGAATAAACAATATGTCATCACTATTAACTATTCGTCAGGCTGCAGAACGCCTCAGTTTAAGCGAAAGTAAAGTCTACCGAATGACCATTTCAGGAGAACTACCAGTTCAACGAATCGGTCGTGCGGTGCGAATCCCCGAGTCGGCGATCAACTTTCTCACAGAACCTAATCCTCTTGCACTTCCTGAATATTTAAGAGGAGAAACAAAGTGATATCGCTCCAGTCATTCGCAGTATTGGTCCACGAAGCAACTTGTTTTGGATCAGATGAGTGCATGTACATCAATACCAGCTCTAATGAAGCAGAGAATGAATATGACTACTTCCGATTAATCAGCCAGGATTTAAAGCTGTTGCGATTGACGGATGCTCAAGATTCCGAATACCCAATCAAAGAATACGTGCCCACTCAGGCTAGATACGAACTACTAGCAGCTCACAACATTCGTCCGCTTAAGGAGAACCATGAGTAACAGTTTTTCAAATATCAAGACAATCGCACCAAAGAGCTTTATCGAAAGCGTGGCTGGGTCAGGTAGAGGGTATGTAACACTTTCTTACACACAGGACCCAAAGACTAAGTTCCTTAAAAGTGAGTGCTTTCCAGCATCCGATCGTGATCTCATCTTGAATCGAGCAGCTTCACTTTCTAAAAAGTCGCAGGTCTATTTTGGAATAAATCGTCGCTCCCATTTGCTTTCCATGGGAGAGCGCGGAGGAAACGGAGACGTCGGTAACATCAGCATCATTGGAATGGACATTGATGTAAGTGATCGTAAAGTACCGGACAAAGAACTTCCGCAATCACAAGAAGAAGCACTGACTCTTTTAGAAACCTTCACATTAAAACCATCTTTTACTATTTCATCTGGAGTTGGAGTGCATGCATATTGGGCACTAAACGAAGAAATCGAAATTACCAATGAAGAAGAACGTAAGGATGCGCAGGAGTTAGTTCGTAGCTTCTATCGAGGCTTTGCTGAATTTGCACACCCATTTAAGTTTGACTCAACACACGATCTCTCCCGTATGTTACGTTTTCCAGGTTCGTGGAACTTTAAAGATCCCGAAAACCCAAGACAGGTTGTCTTTCTTTCAGAGAACCCAGAGCGCACATACTCCATCTCTGAAATCAAAGGGGTAGGTATTGCTAAGCCAACTTCTTTACCTAAGCAGCCGCTTCAAATTAAGCCCGGTGCAATGTCACTTACAAAAGTTAGCAAGGGTTGCTCTTGGGTTAATAACGCGTTAGTGAATCCTAGAAGTGTGAAGTACCCGGAATGGTTTGCAGTAGCTTCCATTCTTTACTTTGCCGATGATAGTCGCGCTCGCTTTCACGAGTGGTCCAAAAAACATCCGGATTATGATGTTGCAGAAACAGATGCCTTATTTGACCAAGTCGAGCCTGAAAAAGCTAAACGCACATGCGAAAGTATTGCCACATCAATCCATGGTGCTAACCACTGTTACCAGTGCCCATTTAGAGGGGGTATCAATTCACCAGTAGATCTAGGCCTTCCTGGAAAGCGTTACATCGTTTCAAATAGTGGTGATTTGCCAACAAAAACTGCGCAGGCATGGTCGGCTGTCTACGTTGCCAATGAGCCTCCACGAATCTTCCGTAACAAAACTGGCATTCTGCGAATTAATCCTGGTGAAGTCGGATGGGATCTATTGGATTCCAAATCAGCCCGCCATGAGTTTGCTCGTATTGCTGACTGGGTTCGCCCTTCAAGCAAAGGTCTGACTCCGGCAGATCCACAGCAAATGGTTATAGATGATTTGCTGGAGACCATAAATCCACCACTTCCTTACCTTAAAAAAGTAACGACCATTCCGGTCATTACATCCGATGGTCGCTTAGTTAGCGCTTTTGGGTATGACGCAGATTCACAGATCTACCGTGTCCGAAGTCTGGATCTTTCCCGATTGGATTTAGGGGAGAAGTCACGATTCAAAGATGCATCAGAAGCTGCCTCATTTATCCTTGACGACTGCCTGCATGATTTTCCACTGGCAACCAACCAAGATAAAGCACACGCGCTCGCATTAATGCTTCATGACTTTGCGCGGAATCTCTTTACTGGGCCGTCACCATTCTTTCTATTGGATAAACCAATCCACGGTTCTGGTGCAACACTACTTGCGACAGTTCTTTGCTATCCAAGTATGGGGAGTTCGGTACCAACAAAGGTTTTCTCAAATAACGAGGAAGAGGTGCGAAAGCAGATTACTTCACACTTGATGTCTGGCGGTGGACCCTATTTGTTTGACAATTTACCAGATGATCGCAAGATCGACTCTGACGTGTTGGCAAGCGTTGTTACTTCTACCATTTATAGCGATCGTGCTCTTGGTACTAACAACGACGTGAAGTTAGAAAATCTAGGGCCATGGATCGCAACGGGTAATAACCCAGATTTTTCTGGTCAGCTGAAACGTCGTGTTATCCGTGCTCGATTGATTCCTGATACCGATGAGCCTTATCTACGAGAAAACTTCCTACATAACCCACTCATGAAGTGGGTTCAGGAGAATCGTGCTGATTTAGTGGATGCATGTTTAACAATCGTGATGTCGTGGATTAATGCTGGACGCCCTGTTTGGCATGGACAACCACTTGGAAGCTTTGAGGAATTCTCCAAAGTTATGGGCGGAATTCTCCAAAATGCAGGTGTTGAAGGGTTTATGACGGATATGGATTATCAGAAGGATTCCGTTAACTCAGATACAGAGCAAGTCCGTGATCTGATTCAGGAATGGTGGAAGACAAACCAAAATGCCAATCTCACGGCCACGCAAATTGTTGAAATCGCGAACGTTGCAGATCTGGATATCCAAGACAAATGGTTTGATATCAAGCCACGTGCTCAGGTATCTAATGCGGGCAAATTATTAAAAAGCCTCCTAGATCGCCACTTCACGATCGAGACACCCTCTGGCCGCAAGAACATCCAACTCATCCTTGGGGGCACGAAACACACTTATCGCCTCAAGGAGAAGATTAAGGAGGTATAGGAATCTGTCGAAACGTCGGGAACATCTGTAACCCATTTTGGCCGAATTTGGTTACGCATGTTCTCGATGTTATTTATTGGACTTTAACGGTACAAAATTAACAAACCTTGTCATCATTGAACATAGACCAATCGAAAGGAACAAATATGGATATGCCAACTCTGTACACACCCAATGAGGTAGCTGATTACCTGCATGTATCGCGAGGGACTATTTATGGCCTACTTCGCAATAATGAAATCGGTTCTGTAAAAGTGGGGCGTAACCGACGCTTTACTGCCAGCCACGTAAAGGAGTACCTGACTAAACGGGGGCCCGAAGTAATAATTGACAAGTTATATAGTAATTAGAAATTTGTACAGAGCTTAAAAGCGGAAACTGATGTTCTTATCATGATAAGAGGGCTAATCATTTGTACGTTATTGAACTTCCGTGAACTGAAATACCTGATAGTTGCACAAAAGTGCCGTGTACACCCGGTCACGCACGTAGAAACCAACCTATAACGAAAGACAGTAGCCCTATGTTAAATGAACAGCAGTTTGGAAAATTTAACCCGCAGAGACCTAAAGCGCCAAGAAGTACTAGTGGCAGAGGATCTGGCGGATATAAGTTTCTTCCGGTTCCGAAGAGTCAAGAAGAACGAGATTTAATGGAGGCAAAGGCCCAGGCGCTTAAAGCCAAAATAGCTAGGAATGCCAAATTGGGTTGAATTACTCTAAACATCTTTAGTTTGGACGGTCACTTATCTCATTTATTGGCATTTAGCCCCAAAAACACTATTTGTTGTCAGGGTTGGACTGTAAGTTTTGGGGTGTGAATCAAGCTGATAACTCCAACTCCGTCGAGAGCAAGAGTTCCCTCACCGCTTATCAAGCTAAGTACTACGCTCACGAGCTTTTACGAAGTTATTCAAATGATCATGTGGGCAAACTCGCTGGGCTTTTGTTCGACGCTCAAGTTGAACCCAAGCCTCACCAAATTGATGCCGCCTTGTTTGCTCTCCAAACCCCCTATCTGCCAGGTGTGATCCTGGCGGACGAAGTTGGACTAGGAAAAACAATCGAGGCGGGAATAGTCATAACTCAATATTGGGCAGAGCGTAAACGTCGAATTTTGATAATTGCCCCTTCTAGCCTGCGTCAGCAATGGCAGCAAGAGTTAAGAGAGAAATTTCTAATTCCAGCCACTTTGCTTGAGGCAAAGTTAAAGGAGGAGCAGCTTTCCCAGAGCATTCAGCAGAATGCTGAGGTATTAATCTGCTCCTACGAGTTCGCACTTCGCCATGAAACTAGCCTCATCCGTGAATGGGACTTAATCATTTGCGACGAAGCCCACCGCTTGAGAAACATTTACACCGGTCGGAATAAAGGCCCCGAAGCCGTAAGTAGAATCGTTAGAAGCGCTCGCAAGACACTGCTTCTTACTGCGACTCCACTTCAAAACCGCCTTGAAGAGCTTTATGGACTTGTGAGTGTATTTGATCCATCGTACTTCTACTCGTTGGATGCTTTTCGAGAACGCTATATCAAGAGTAAAACTTCACTTAGTAACGATGATCTGGTTGATCGAGTTGCAGTGATTAGTAAGAGAACACTACGTAAAGATGCCGATAAGTACATCCATTTCACAAAGCGTCTCCCTCTGACCATAGAGTTTTTACCAAGTAAGCCAGAAATCGAGTTGTATAACAAGGTTAATGCATATTTGCAACGGGAAGATCTCTATGCCTTTAGTAATTCGCAACGGCATTTAACTGCTTTGATCATCCGAAAGCGACTAGGTTCATCTACTTATGCTGTGGCCAGTACATTAGAAAACATTGCTAACCGACTGAATGAGGAATTGAGAGCTGGTATCCGCCGAGATAACCGCGGGGTCGTGATTAGCAATGATTTTTCACCTGAAGATTTAACGGAAGAAGAATGGGAAGAGCTTGAGGAATCAGAATCAACAAAGTCTGAGAAATCGTTTGGACCAGGCACAGGAGAGAGATTAGAGAGCAACACAATTGAGGAGATGCGTGCTGAAGTTGAAGAACTGCAAAAATACGCCAAACTCGCACGCAGTATTACGGTAAATGAAAAAGCAACAAAACTCAATGAAGCACTCGACAAAGGATTTGCTCGTTTACGCGAATTGGGAGCTCCAGAGAAGGCAATTATTTTTACCGATTCGACTAAGACACAAGAATATATTGCCCGCTCACTAGCGGAAGCTGGAAAAGCAGAAGGCCTCATTCTTTTCAACGGATCAAATGATTCGCCAGGTGCCAATGAAATTTACAGGAATTGGTTGCAAGCCAATAAAGATGGGGATGTAATTACTGGAATTTCTGTTGTAGACAGACGAAAAGCTCTTGTTGACTATTTCCGCTCATCAGGAAAAATTATGATTGCGACGGAGGCGGCCGCTGAAGGTATAAATCTTCAATTTTGTTCCATGGTTGTTAATTATGATCTTCCATGGAACCCGCAACGAGTAGAGCAGAGAATTGGGCGAGCACACAGATATGGTCAAAAGTACGATGTTGTTGTCGTTAATTTTTCAAATAAAGGAAATATCGCAGAGGCACGAATTCTAGAATTGCTTGCTGGCAAATTTCATCTATTTGAATCGGTGTTTGGCGCAAGTGATGAGGTGCTAGGAGCTATTGAAGATGGCTTTGATTTCGAGAAGAAAATTAATGAGATTCTTAACAATTCTCGCAGTGATGAAGATATAGATGCAGCCTTTAAGGTTTTAGAAACACAATATGCAACAGAGATTACGACCGAGATGGCAGCAGCAAAATCTAAAGTGTTCGATAACTTAGATCCTAATGTTCAAGACAGACTCAAAGCTTACGATTCTGAATCAAGTCAGGTATTGAATAAATTTGAACGTTTATTGCTTGCAGTCACACAGCGGGAACTTGAAAAGAATGCCATTTTTGAGAACGAAGGACGTAATTTTTACTTAAACCAATCTCCCGTTCAAGAAGCAAAAACAGGTCATTACTATTTCAAATCTGCTCCAAAAGAAAACGCTCATCAATATCGCTTTGATAGTCCTCTTGCGAGGTATGTAATCCAGAAGTCAATTACTGGGGATACCCCAAGTTGTGAACTAACTTTCAGTCTAGAAAAATCTGAACGAGCAAGCACCGCTGTAAAGACGCTTCTGGGAAAATCTGGAGAGCTAACGGTGAAGGTACTGACTTTTAAAATGAAAGCTAAAGATGATGAGATCACTGAGTCATACATGCTTGCCGGGGCCTTAACTAGTGATGGTGAATGGCTTGATCATGAGTATGTTTCTGACATTCTTGATCTACATTGCGATGGGGCCGTAACTCCAATGTCATTGGATGCGTCAAAGTTTGATACGTATCTTGAAAAACGAGCTGAACAGTTGCAACTCGAGGTCCAAGGGAGAAATTCTCGTTATTACGATCAACAGGAAGAACTCCTCTATAGAAACCAACAAGATCGCCATGCTGAATCAGAAGCAAAGATTAGAGAGTTCCGTAACAAAGAAAAGGAAGCTAGAAAGAATTCTAAGTTGACCGATAATCCTTTAGAGCAATTAAAGTTCAAGCAAGAAGCACGAAAATGGTCAGAGAGAGCTGAAGATGAAGATGAAGAGGCAAGAAGATCTCGTAAGGTTATGAGAGAAGAAGCTGATATTTATCTAACCCTAATTGAGCAATCCCTTAAAGGAATTAAGGAGATTCAAGACTTGTTTACCATCAAATGGAAGATTAAACCTTGAACGGTACTAGAATAATTGCAAGCTGTGAAACGATCAACCAGGAGAGAAACTTAAATGAGTGAAATGCCAGTGGATATTTATCAGACTCCTGGGTCTACTCCGATTTTTAAGACAGAGTTGGCGAATCAAATTGCTGAGCTTATTCCCGAAGCCGTAGCCGACGGAAAAGTAGATATCGAGAAACTAAAGGAAATACTGGGGGATGATACTTCGACTGATCGTGAACGCTTTGGACTTTTCTGGCCAGGAAAAAAGAGAGCGCTCCAATCTGCTCAGGAACCAACATCAGCTACATTTACGCCGAATTTAGAGGCAAGTAAAAATTGGGATTCCACTAAGAATATTTTCATCGAAGGCGACAACCTAGAGACTCTAAAAATACTTCAAAAGCATTATCACGGAAGAGTCAAAGTCATTTACATTGATCCGCCGTACAACACAGGTCAAGATTTCGTGTACCCGGATAATTACAAAGAGGGATTAGAAAGTTATCTTGAGTGGTCAAGACAGGTAAACGAGGAAGGTAAGAAACTTAGCTCTAACAGCGAATCAGAGGGCCGCTTTCACTCAAACTGGCTGAACATGATGTATCCACGCCTCAAACTGGCTCGTAATCTCTTGACAGAGGATGGAGCCATATTCGTAAGTATTAGCGAGCATGAAGTTGATAATTTGCGAAAGATACTGAACGAGATTTTTGGTGAATCAAATTTTGTTGGACAAATTGCCGTAGCTAAGGGAACAACAACAGGACAAGACGCACACGACATTGGAAGTAGCATCGATTTTCTTTTGGTGTTCGCTCGGTCGAAAGAAAATTTTATTCCTAATGGACTTCAGTTGGATGAAAAAGATATAGCCCGTTTTAGTCTTGAAGATGCCAAGGGTAAATACAGTGTCTTGCAATTCAGGAAGACGGGAAGTGGAGATCGTCGAGAAGATCGGCCGAACCTTTACTATCCGATAACAGGACCGGATGGGAAAGATGTCTATCCGATTGGACCCGGCGGGTATGAGTCTCGTTGGAGAGCTGCAAGGCCACAATACGAAGAGTGGCTGAAGCAGGACATGATCGACTGGAAGCAAGATGCAGATGGCTCGTTTAGGCCTTATATAAAATACTATCTTGAAGGCCGAACAAAGCAGATTTCAAACTATTGGGACGATATAGAGGGAAATAAGAAGGCCAGTCTCACAATCAAGGAACTTCTTGGACGAGACGTTTTCACTAATCCAAAACCGGTGGGTTTACTTAAGAAAATTCTTTCTATTAGTACCGATAAGGATTCCATCGTCCTCGATTTCTTTGCAGGTGCTTCAACAACCGCACATGCTGTGATGGAACTAAATAGTGAAGATGGTGGTCAGAGAAACTTCATTATGGTTCAGCTACCGGAACCAACACCAGAAGCTTCAGAAGCTTATAAGCAAGGATATAAAAATATCGCTGAGATATCACGCAAGAGAATTGTGGCGGCCGGCAACAAAATAGAAAAGCAAGTTGAAGGACAGTTAGATGCCGTGGATCTAGATTTTGGCTTCCGTGCTTATAGCCTGGTGGATTCCAATTTCACTAAATGGCGAATCTCAAGTGATGTGGAAGCAAATAAGTTAGAACAACATATTTTAGACTTACGCGAAAGCGCATCAGACGACGCAACTCCTGACGCACTTATTACTGAAATCTTGTTGAAGCAAGGATATTCTCTAACCGAAGAAATCTCTGAGATCGAGATTAGTGGGCTCAAGCTAAAGTCTGTTTCCAATAAACTTTTATTAGCCTATTTGGATGAACATGTCGTCCCTACTTTGAATCAACTTCGCGACGTCGTAAAGGAGCATCCCGCCAGATTTATTATTCTAGAAGATGCCTTTAATGGAGATGATGAACTAAAGACCAACTTGGCACAGGAATGTAAGTCTCAAAATGTAGAATTGTGGACTGTTTAGATGGAGTTTAAGTTTGATGCCCATCAGAGCTATCAAAGACAAGCAATTGACTCTGTAGTCGCCCTATTTGAAGGTCAACCCTTCAATGCCTCCACCTTCGAAACGTCATTTTCGGTGAAAATGACCGGCACTGACTTTCAGTCTTCACTTGACTTGGTAAATGAAGTTGGGGCAATTGGTAACCGACTTGTTTTGGATCAAGAATCTATTCTCCAAAATCTTCAAAAAGTCCAGGATGCTAATGGACTGGAAGTAGTAACCGAACTCAGTAGCGGTGGACTTGATTTTGATACAGAAATGGAAACCGGAACTGGAAAGACCTACGTCTATCTAAGAACTATTTTTGAGTTGGCAAAGAAGTACAACTTCACAAAATTTGTAATTCTTGTTCCGAGTGTTGCTATTAAAGAAGGTGTCACTACAAGTATTAAATTAATGTCAAATCATTTCCAAGAATTATATGCAACTCCATTTAATTCGACGGTATATTCTGGAAACAACGCCGAGGAAGTTCAATCTTTCGCTACTTCTACGAGCGTTCAAATTCTAATAATGACAATAGATTCTCTACGTGGTGACAAAAATACAAGGATCATTCATCAGAGCCGTGACAAATTGAATGGTTTGCGACCAATCGACTATCTACGCGCTACCAAACCCATTGTGATCATGGATGAACCGCAAAATATGGAATCAGTATTGTCACAATCGGCAGTAAGTGAGCTCGATCCGTTATGCACACTTCGATACTCGGCAACTCACCGGAAAACTCGTAATGTTGTTTATCGCTTAGATCCAGTTGATGCCCATGAGTTAGGTTTGGTTAAGCAAATTGTTGTGGCTGAGGCATTACAGCAAGGAGCTGACGCGGGCCAGTATCTCAAGTTAATCTCAGTAAAGAACGAAAAGGGTTTTATTGCAAAAATGGAACTGGCTTGTCGTAAAGCATCTGATGGGTCTATTGAACGTAAAGTGGTTTCAGTTAAGAATGGACAAGATTTAGCCGTAGTGACTGGCAACCAAGCTTATGAAGGCTGGTTGGTAAATGAATTATCTATTGAACCTGAATCAGCAGAGATCTTTCCCCATGGCTTAGTCCAAATCGGAGAAATTATTGGTGGCTCAAATGACTCGATCTATCGAGAGATGATTCGCGAAACTATCCGAGAACATCTTCGAAAAGAGTTATTGCTTCGGGAAAAAGGCATAAAGGTTCTGAGTTTATTTTTCGTTGACAAAGTCGCGAGTTTCTTAGGTGATGGATCAAGTAATGATTCGGCTAATGGAGATTTCGCAAAGTGGTTTGATGAATTATTCGATGAAGAACGTGCCAAAAATCCGAAGTGGAAGGAACTTCTGCCCGGATCTTCGATTGATTATAGAAGTGCATATTTCGCATCCATTAAAGGAAGAAAAGGCGCACCTGTAGAATTCACTGATACCTCAGGGGCATCGAAAAATGATGATGATGCTTACGACTTAATTATGCGAGATAAAGCACGATTACTTGATGAAAACGAATCGGTAAGATTTATTTTTAGTCACTCGGCTCTGCGTGAAGGTTGGGATAATCCAAATGTTTTTCAAATCTGTGCACTACGAGAAATGGGTGGTGCTACAGAACGCCGCCAGACAATTGGAAGAGGTTTGAGATTACCGGTTAATCAGTCTGGAGAGAGAGTCGCAGATAGGGGAGTCGCTCAACTAACTGTTGTAGCAAACGAGTCATATAGAGAATTTGCTGATAGTTTGCAGAAGGAATACACGGCAGCAGGAGTCAGTATTGGCTTGGTCCGACAAGGTGAATTTGCAAAGATTTTATTGCCACATGGTGAAGGTGAAGAGAAGCTACTTGGATTCACCGGATCGCGAGCCATTTGGGAAGAGTTACAAAAAAGAGGGTTCTTAGACAAAGACGGACGAATTACCGCCAACTATAGGCCTGAAATCAAAGGGTTCAGTTTGGGGCCAATCCCAGAGATTTTTTGGCCGGAAGATGAAATTGTGCGCATTATGGGTAACTCCAAAGTTGAACGCTTTATTAAGCAACAGAGAAAGCGCAAAGCACGAACCCTTAATAAGCAACTTTACTTGAGTCCAGATTTTGAGGAGTTTTGGCGCACAATCTCACAGCGCACGACCTATCGCGTGACATTAGATAGAGAAACATTAATTTCCAATGCGGTTCGAAGAATTAAATCAGAACTGCCAATTCAGCCACTTCGTGTTCAGGTTACAAAAGCAGGAGTGAAGTTAGTTCGTGGGGGAACTAAGACGTCAGAAACAGCATCTAGATCTGCGGAATTATCCGGTTCATATCAGCTTCCAGACATTATTAAAGAACTACAGGAAGCTACCTCGCTGACTCGAAAAACCCTCGTAGATATTCTTGTTCAAACTGGGAAGTTATCCGAATTTATTTCCAACCCAAATGACTTTATTTCAATGGTTAAGAACAATCTTCGGAATGTTATGGCTGCGGCTGTCGTCGAAGGTCTTCAGTACGAAAAAATTGGAGGATATATTTACGAGCTCCGAGAGCTTCAAAAGGATGGCATGGAAGAGCGAGATCTATTTATTGATCGGCTCTATGAAGTCAAAAACAAACAGAAAACAGATTTTGATTATATTCAAATCGATTCTGAGGGTGTTGACGCCCCGGAACGCCAATTTGCTGAACTCCTGGATTCTCGAGAAGATGTAAAGCTTTTTATGAAGCTTCCGGATAAGTTTAAAATTGAAACACCCGTAGGTTCGTACAATCCTGACTGGGCAATAATTAAACAGGTTGATGGCGAAGACCAGATTTATATGATCCGAGAAACTAAGAGCACTCGAGATGAATTGAAACTTCGCCCAACGGAAAAAGCTAAAATTGAAGCCGCCTCGAAACACTTTGCTGCAATTGGAATTAAAGCGGAGAACGTTGACTATGCCGTTAGCATTCCAGGAGATTGGCGCCTTTAGAGGTAGCGGTCTTTAGATACAAGCTGTCAGGAACCTATCTTTGGAATCACTTCTGATAGGTCCCTGCAGCGAGTATTCAAATCACCATGGATGAGATCACTTGTGCAACACCCTTCAATTGACGAGCTGAGTGATGCACGTAGGTCTTTGAAGTCAGAAGTACAGAAGAGTGCCCCATGAAACGCCGAATAACTTCAATATCGATACCCTGATCAAATAGAAGTGTTGCAGCAGTATGCCGCGCATCATGAAGACGTTTAACTGGAAGTTCGGCAAGTGCAAGTGCGCGATGCCACTGGCGATAGTCAGTCTTACAGTCAATTGGTTTGCCTGTTGAAGTTGTAAAAACCAAATCAAAATCTTCCCATTTATCACCCATTGCGAGACGATCCGTATTCTGTTGAATCTTATGAGCTTTTAGAGCGGCCAAAGTTTCATCGTCGATTTCCAGAGTGCGAATTGAATCGTCACTTTTTAGTTTAACAAATTGATAAGTGCCCTCAATCTTCTGAATCTGTTGCCAGATGAAAATTGTCTTCTTTGTGAAGTCAATATCTTTCCACTGTAAACCTAGAGCCTCGCCTTGTCGAAGTGCATATAGGACGGCAATTCGTACACGAGCTTGCATTTGCACCCCAGTCGTTTTTGCGAGAAGTGTTTGCACTTCCATTAGGGAAAGCGGATGAATCTGGGTGCTGTCTAAAGTAATGGTTCGAGACTTACTTACGGGGTTAGAGGCGACAAGATCATCATCCATAGCGGATTCAAATGCAGCAGATAGCACTGCACGTGCTTGCTGTTGTGAGCGAGCGCTTTGACCATTTTCTCTCATCTGAATCATCAACGCATTCACATGATTCTTAGTAATAGCCTGCAGCTTGATCGCTCCCATTGCCGGAATGATGTGGGTATTGATCAAGGATGTGTAACGGCGGTAAGTAGTTGCAGCTATAGAAGACTTATGTTTCTTGGTGATCCAGTTAGTTAAGAATTCCCCGGTCGTAAGCTTTGCGGCAGCTGGGACGAGCGATCCATCATAAATAGGGAGAGTCTTAATCTTCTCTTTGGCTAGTCGACGTGATTCCTGTTCTGAACGACCCATAGCTGTAACCGTGTGTCCTTTATGTGAGATTACAGTTCGCCATCCATTCTTGTGGCGATAGGTATTTCCATCTCCATTACGCCGACGTGACTTCTTACGATTAGTTTGTGTTGGTTCAGACATGTTGTTATCCATTTCGTTTAGTAACACACTGATTTAGTGCGCATTACGAAAGGGTCTCAACAATCACAAAAAACGCCGGGGGACTGTCGAAAACCGACGGACCACCAAAGTTTGTTTTACAACTCATACACTTTCCATACACTGGACCAAGCTTGGAACCTTCAGGATTACCAAAAAACGTAATCTTGAGGTACTTTTGCGCTCGTTCTAGCGGCTAAATCAACCAGGCGGGTTGCCCGAGCGGCCAATGGGAGGGGACTGTAAATCCCCCGGCTCTGCCTTCGAAGGTTCAAATCCTTCACCCGCCACCATCTTGTTGATCTTCAT
>JGI26470J50227_1000440_pt1 | contig 17186 bp, 15 predicted proteins | sample FreactTroBogLake_FD_50227 | JGI IMG/M metagenome (IMG submission 50227) | reverse complement strand
GGCGATTTTGTCGGGGGTCGTCTTGAAGATGGGAATCTACGGCTTGGTCCGCGTTCTCTTCCTTCTCCCGGACCCGCCGGCGTCCTGGGGGTATTTGCTGCTGATCCTCGGGGTGGTCAGCGCGGTACTGGGCGTGGTTTTCGCCCTGGCCCAGCACGATCTCAAGCGGTTGCTGGCGTACCACAGCGTCGAAAACATGGGAATCATCTTCATGGGTCTGGGGATCGCCCTGGTGGGCAGGTCGTCCCACAACGAGGGCCTTCAGGTCTTGGGCATGGCAGGGTGTCTGCTCCACGTCTGGAACCACAGCCTGTTCAAGACTCTTTTGTTTTTCGGGGCGGGGTCGGTGCTCCACGCCACCGGGACCAAGCAGATCGACCGGTTGGGTGGATTGGGAAGATCGATGCCCTTCACGGCCGCGATGTTCTTGGTGGGCTCGGTGGCCATCGTTGGTCTGCCGCCCCTCAATGGGTTCATCAGCGAGTTCTTCGTGTTTCTCGGGTTCTTCGCGGCGGTCGTACCGCCGGAGGGAGGGACGATGCCCCTCGCGCTGGCCGCCCCGTTTCTCGCGACGGTCGGTGCCCTCGCGCTGGCCTGTTTCGTAAAGGTCTACGGGTCCGTTTTTCTGGGAAATCCGAGAACGGCCCTCTCCCGGGACGTCCGGGAATCTCCGCTTTCAATGAAGATGACGATGGCCGTCCTGGCCGCGTGTTGCTTCGCCATCGGTTTGGTTCCTTTCCTGGTCGGCCCGGTCTTGGACGGCGCCCTGGGGGCCTTGTTCCCGAACCGTACGACGGCCCTTCCGACGGTGGCCTCCCTCAGCCCACTGGAGCCGATCGGCATCGCGGCCCTGGGTTTGGCGGCGTTTCTGGTTCTGCTCGTCCTCGTCCTGAGGACAAACAAGCCTCGGACCGTCTTGACCTGGGATGGCGGATACGCCCGACCCACCGGCCGGATGCAATACACCGCCTCGTCTCTGGCCCAATCCATCGTCGCGCTGTTTGCCTGGGTGCTCAGGCCCCGGGTGTCCGGCAAACAGGGCAGAAACGATTTTCCCCATGAAGAGACCTGGAAGAGCGACGTCGACGATCTGGTCCTTGACCGCGTGCTCACGCCCTGGTCGAGGAAGATGGAGAGGGTGGCGTTCTGGTTTCGGTATTTTCAACAAGGTCTGACCCAGAATTACGTCGCGTACATCCTGGTGACTCTCCTGGTTCTGCTCGGGTTTCTGGTCCCGTATCCGGATATCTTCGCCCTGTTGTCGGCGAGGTGATGAAATGAAAGCGAAAAGGGAATGGTGATGCCGAGTCTGTGGCTTGTCCTTTCAGCGATGGTTTTTTTTGCAATCAGCGGAGCCCCCGCTTTCCTGTTCCCCAAACGATCGGCCTGGGGCCAACGGACGGCGTTCCTCCTCATGGTGACCGGATCGGTCCTCGGTTCGGTGGGGGTCCTTTGGGACGTGGTGGGCCCCTCGGGGAATTCGGTCCTGACGGTCCCCTGGACCCTTCCTTGGGGACGGTTCGCCGTGGCTCTGGATCCTTTGACGGATTTCTTCCTCGCCTTGATTTTCCTCGTGCCGACACTGGGCGCCGGGTACGGATTGGGATACTGGAAGCAGGTCGACCATCCGGACAATGGAAACCGTCTGGGACTGTCCTTCGGCCTCTTGACCGGGGCCATGGCCTTGGTGGCGGTTTCTCGTGACGGGATCTTGTTCCTTCTGGCGTGGGAAATCATGGCCCTGGCCGCCTTTTTTGCCATCACGACCGACGACGATGTTCCTGAGGTGAGGCAGGCTGGATGGGTCTACCTTGTGGCCACCCACCTGGGAACCCTGTGCCTCCTGGCGATGTTCATTCTCTGGTCGAAGACCACCGGGTCGTTCTCTCTCCAAACTGGCCCGGCGGTTTTGGATGTTTCCAGCGCGATATTTGTGTTGGCTTTGGTCGGGTTCGGGTTCAAGGCGGGGTTGATGCCTCTGCATTTTTGGCTGCCGGGGGCCCACGCCAACGCGCCCAGCCACGTTTCGGCAGTTCTGTCGGGGGTCATGCTCAAAATGGGAATCTACGGAATTCTTAGGATGACGGCGGTGCTGCCGGCCGGTGCCGAGTGGTGGGGCATTGCCGTGCTCTCGGCCGGCGCGATCACGGGAGTCCTGGGAATTCTGTTTGCCCTGGGACAGCAAGACCTCAAGCGTCTGCTGGCTTACAGCAGCATTGAGAACATCGGGATCAGCCTGATGGGGATCGGGTTGGCGCTTCTGGGGCGTTATCACGGCCGGGTCGATTGGATCCTCCTGGGGCTGGGCGGTGCCTTGTTCCACATTTGGAACCACGGCCTGTTCAAACCCCTTTTGTTTTTCGGCGCTGGCGCCCTCATCCACACCACGAAGACCCGGGTCATCGACCAGATGGGTGGCCTAGGAAAGTCCATGCCCCGGACGCTGGTGCTCTTTGGTTTGGGTGCGGTGGCCATCAGCGGCCTGCCCCCGCTCAACGGATTCGCGGGGGAGTGGTATCTGTACCTGGGGTTCTTTCACACCCTCCAATCCAAGGTACAGGGAAGCGGGGTGGCGCTGGCGGTCGCCGCCTCGGGATTGGCCCTGATCGGTGCACTGGCGGTGGCTTGCTTCGTCAAGCTCACGGGTGCCATCTTTTTGGGGGAACGCAGAAAATCCAGCGAACCGGGCCACGATCCGGCGAAGGCGATGCTGGTCCCCATGATGGGTTTGGCGGGTTTGTGCCTTGTCCTGGGCTTGGGCTCACCTCTGGTCGCTCCGGCCCTCCAAGCCCTAGCGCTTTGGTGGGCCGGCAACCCCGTTGCTCCCCAACCTTTGACTTCTTTGGCCCCTTCGACGTGGATCTCTTGGATGGGCGGTGCGATGCTGTTGTTGGCGGGCGGCTTGGTCCTTCTCATCCGGATCCTGCCTCGGTCCAAGGAGGCGAGGAAGGTTCCCACCTGGGACTGCGGGTATGCGCGACCCACTGCCAGGATGCAGTATTCCGCCTCGTCGTTGACCGATTCCCTGGTTCAGTTGTTCGGCTTCGTCCTGCGACCGCGGGTCGAGCAAAAAACCATCCCGGGCCGGTTTCCCCGCAGGTGGTCGTTCCGGTTTCAAGTCCCCGACCTCGTCCTGGACCGATGCCTGATGCCGCTCTCTCGGCTCATCGGAAGACACCTTCCGGCAATTCGAATCTTTCAGCAAGGTCAAACCCATGTCTACGTGCTATCCATTCTTTTGGTCACGATCCTGTTTTTTTCCTTCGCCGGCTTCTGGGGGCGCCCATGATTGACACCGTCGTCCACGTGGTTCTGCTCTTGGTTTTTTCTCCTCTGCTCCTCGGGGTGATCAACAAGACCAAGGCCTGGTTCGCCGGTCGCAAAGGCGCACCATTCCTTCAACTGTATTTTGATCTGTTCAAACTCATGCGAAAGGGGCTGGTCCAAAGCACCTCCACAACCTGGATCTTCCGGGCGGGTCCTGCGGTCACTCTGGCCGTGACGGTGCTGGCGGGGCTGCTCGTCCCCTTCGGCCAATCGCCGGCGCCGCTGTCGTTCACCGGCGACATGATCCTGTTCGCCTACCTATTCGCTCTGGGCCGGTTTTTCACGACCAGCGCCGCCCTGGACACCGGATCGGCTTTCGAGGGAATGGGAACCGCCCGGGAAATCACGTTTGCCGTGTTGTCGGAGCCTGCGTTGTTTTTTGCCTTCCTGGTGCTCGCCAAGCTTTCGGGCACGTTGTCGCTGACGACCATGCTCCACGCCACCTCGGGAAATTTCCTGACCGCGGCCCCTTCCATCGTTCTGATGTCGTTGGGGCTGTTCATCGTGCTGTTGACCGAATCGTGCCGGATCCCGGTGGACGACCCGACGACCCACCTCGAACTCACGATGATCCACGAAGCCATGGTCCTCGACCACAGCGGCCCCCTGCTGGGCCTCATCGAGTACGCCGCTTCGGTGAAACTGCTGGTGGTCGGCTCCATCCTGATGAACGTGGCGGCGCCGTTCTCCACAGGAATCTCCTGGGTCGACTGGATAGTTTTCATTGTCGGGATGTTGGGTCTTTCGGTGGTCATCGGCACCCTCGAGTCGACCATGGCGCGGCTTCAGATGAAACGCGTTCCCTCCCTCCTCGTCGCGGCGTTGCTGCTCTGCGGTTCCAGTTTTCTGCTGTTGTTGAGGTAATCCGATGAACGATTTGCTGAACGCGCTCCTGATGATCATCCTGGTGTTGAACCTGTTCACCCTCGGGTCCAGCCGTCTGGTGACCCTGATCCGGGTGGTGGCGGTCCAAGGGATCTTGTTGGGGATCCTTCCTCTCCTGCTCCACGGGAACCTGACGGTCCCCGTCGTCATCGCCGCTTTGTCTGCCATTGTCCTGAAGGGAAGCGTCATCCCCGCGATCATGCTCCGGGCGCTTCGTGACGCCCAGATCAAACGCGAGATCGAGCCGCTGATCGGCTTCCTCCCTTCGATCCTTCTGGGCTCCCTGGGAACCGGGGTCGCCCTGCTGTTCTTCGGCCAGCTGGAGGTGGGGAACCACCACGTCGGCTCGTTCATCATCCCGACGTCGATGGCCACGATTTTCGTTGGGTTCATCCTCTTGACCACCCGGTTCAAGGCGATCAGCCAAGTTTTGGGCTATCTGGTCCTCGAGAACGGGATCTTCGTCTTCAGCCTCCTGTTGATCGAAGCCATCCCCCTGGTCGTCGAAATGGGCATGCTCCTCGACCTGTTCGTGGGAATCTTCGTCATCAGCATCATCACGAACCACATCAACCGGGCCTTCTCGTCCATGGACACTCGAAAACTGGTTTCCCTCAAGGAGTAGGCGCCATGCTGTTCACTTTGGTTCTGTTTCCTTTGTTCGTGGCCGCCGTGGCCCTCTTGATTCCCTGGAACCCGTGGAGGCCCTGGCTGCTGCCCGTGGGGGGAACGGGGCACTTGGTGCTGACAGTCCTGGTTCTGACGAATCCTGGCGAAAACCTCAACTTCGACTGGGTCGTCCTGGACCCCTTGGGGAAGCTCATCCTCCTCTGCATCAGCGTCTTGTTCTTCTTCTGCTCGTTTTACGCGGCGGGGTACCTTCGCTATTGGCATCAACGGCCCAACCGCATCTTCACCGCTTGTTTTTCGGGTCTGCTGGGGTTACTGAGCCTGGTGGTGATGTCGCACCATCTGGGTCTGCTGTGGGTGGCCATCGAGGGGTCGACGTTGATCTCGGCGCCGCTGATCTACTTCAACCGCAACAAACTGAGCATCGAAGCCACGTGGAAATACCTCCTGGTCGGGTCGGTGGGGATCGCCCTGGCCTTGTTGGGAACCTTCTTCCTCGCGTACTCGGCGGTGAGCGGTGGAATGGCGGCGACCCTTTCGTTTGACGAGTTGGTCCGGGGGGCCCCGGCATTGTCGAAGACTTGGCTCAGGGCGGCCTTCATCCTTCTTTTGGTTGGATACGGGACCAAGATGGGGCTGGCTCCGATGCATAGTTGGAAACCCGACGCCTACGGGGAGTCGCCAGGGGTGGTGGGGGCCGTTTTCGCGGGGGGAATCACCTGCGCCGCCTTTCTGGCTCTCCTTCGGGTGTACCAGATCTGTCAGGCCGCCGGCGAAGGTCCCTTTGCTTCGTTGCTGCTGTTGATCCTCGGGGGCCTTTCGATGGCCGTGGCCGGAATGTTCCTCATCGGTCAGAAAGACCTGAAGCGGATGCTGGCCTACTCCAGCGTCGAGCACATGGGGATACTGGCCCTAGGCCTGGGCATCGGAAAGACAGCGTTCTTCGGCACCCTGCTCCATGTGGTCAACAACACCCTCACCAAGGGGGTCCTTTTCCTTTCGGCCGCCAACATCCAGAGGGCCTTCGACAGCAAGTCGACAGACGTCGTTCGCGGCGCGTTCCGGCGGTTGCCGCTGTCGGGTGCGCTATTTCTGGCGGGGTTTCTCGCGATCACAGGGTCTCCTCCGTTTGCCCCGTTCGTCAGCGAGTTCGCCATCCTCAAGGGTGCCCTCGACAGCGGACTATTTTTCGTCGCGGGCTTGTTCCTGATTTTGCTTCTTGTCGTTTTCATCGGCATGGGGAACACCGTCTTGAAAGCCGTCCAGGGACGGTTTCCCCCGGGAGTCGGCGACACCTCGTACCGGGACGGCTGGTTGTCGGCCGCGCCCCTGGGGTGCCTGATGGTCTTGGTGCTCTTGCTGGGCATCGTGATTCCGCCGCCTTTGAGGCAGTTGGTGGACGACGCCGTCCGGGCCCTGGAGGGAAAATCATGAACCAAGACCGCGGAGAGTTTCTCACTACGACACCGGGCGTGAGCCTTCCCCGGACGCAAATCCCTTTTCTGGATCCCGTTCCGTTCCGCCAGGAGATCCTGGCACGGGTGAGAAGGGGAGAACGCGTCGTATCCTTCTTCGGCTCGGCCACGCATGTGCCGGAGGTTACCCGGTTGTACGCCATCCTCGCCGACGACGAAGCCAACTGCCTCCACGTGGGAACGACCAAGGTGGAAGGTGGAAGTTTCCTTTCGATGACGCCTGAGTGTCCCCAGATCCATCTGTTTGAGCGAGAAATCGCCGAGCAATACGGGCTGGTTCCCACGGGTCACCCTTGGCTGAAGCCTGTCCGCTACCACCATGCCTGGTCGACCAGGGATGCTTGGAACCGCCCTCAGGACCAGCCCATCCTTCCGGCCGTGGGAGAATTTTTCCAGGTCGAAGGAGAGCAGGTGCACGAGGTCGCGGTCGGTCCTGTCCATGCAGGCATCATCGAACCCGGGCATTTCAGGTTCCAATGCCACGGCGAGACGGTCTTCCACCTCGAGATCGCCTTGGGGTTTCAACACCGGGGTGTCGAGCAGGCTTTTGTGGGAGGTCCCGACAAACGGTCCCTCCACTACGCCCAGACCTTGGCCGGCGATTCGACGGTCGCCCACGCCACCAGTTACAGCCAGGCCGTGGAAACCCTCTCGGGTGGCAAGGTCTCGGCCAAGGCCCAGGCGGTGAGGGGCATCGCCCTGGAACTAGAACGCCTGGCCAACCACATCGGCGACCTGGGGGCCCTCTCGGGAGACGTCGGCTTCCTTCCGACCGCCAGTTACTGCGGAAGGATCCGGGGCGATTTTCTCAACATGACGGCCTTGCTCTGCGGAAACCGGTTTGGTCGGTCCCTGGTGCGCCCGGGTGGGGTCGGATTTGACCTGGACGAACCGCTGCGGGAAGAGCTCCTCAAACGATTGTCCACGGGTGAGAAAGATGCGGCCCAGGCGGTGAACCTGCTCTGGGAGAACCAATCGGTCATGGCGAGGTTCGAGGACACCGGTCCACTGACCCGGGACCAGGCGGTGGAATGGGGCATCGTCGGGCCCGCAGCCCGGGCTTCCGGCCTGGCCCGGGACGTCCGGTTCCACCAACCCACGGGAATCTACAGGTTCGCGCAGGTTCCTCTCTCGACCTACGATTCCGGGGATGTGTTCGGCCGCGCCTACGTCCGATGGCTCGAAATCCAGCAGTCAATCCTATTCCTGCGAGAACAGCTGGAATCGCTCCCCGGGGGAGGGTTGGTCGCACCGATGGACGGATTGGCACCGGACCGTTTCACGATCAGCATGAACGAAGGGTGGCGGGGGGAAGTGTGTCACGTGGCCCTCACCGACGAGCAGGGAAAGTTCAGGCGCTACAAGGTCATCGACCCGTCGTTCCACAACTGGAGCGCCTTGGCTCTGGCCATGCGCAACCAAGAGATCTCCGACTTTCCGATCTGCAACAAGAGTTTCAGTCTTTCCTACTGCGGTCATGACCTGTAGCCAGAGGAGCCGACGATGTCGAAAATTTTCACCACAAGAATGAAGCAGGGGCACAGGACGATGGCCTACCCCGACGGTCCTGCCCCGACCCTCCCGGAACGATTCCGAGGAAAGCCTGTGATCGACCGAAGCCTCTGCCCCGACGGATGCAAGGTCTGCGAAGACCTATGCCCGGTCGGCGCCATCGATCTGTCCGGCGTAGGCGCGATCGATCTGGGAAGATGCCTGTTCTGTACCGACTGTCTGACCGGCTGTCCCGAGGGCGTGATCCGCTATTCGGCGGACTTCAGACTCGCAGCCCGGCAGCGAACCGAGTTGTTGGTCGGCGTCGACGAACGGGAAATCAAACTGGTCGAGGCCCTCGATAAGCGGATGAAGGGGATGTTCGGGCGATCGTTGAGGCTCAGACAAGTGAGCGCCGGCGGCTGCAACGCCTGCGAGGCCGACGTCAATGTTCTGGGTACGGTGGGATGGGACCTGGGCCGGTTTGGCATCTCGTTTGTCGCTTCGCCTCGGCACGCCGACGGACTGCTGATCACCGGGCCCGTGACGAAAGCCATGGTTCTCGCCTTACAAAAGACGTATGACGCCGTGCCGGAGCCCAAGATCGTCATCGCGGTCGGGGCCTGCGCCATTTCCGGCGGTCCGTACATCGGCCATGCCGAAGGGAGCAATGGGGTCGATTCGCTCCTGAAAGTCGACCTGTACATCCCCGGTTGCCCTCCGCACCCGCTCACCGTCCTCGACGGCCTCTTGCGCTTGCTGGGAAGGATCAAGGGGCGCGGCGTCACACCCTGACCTTGACCACGAGTTTGACCACCGGTTCGGATCCGGGAATCAGAACGCCGGGACGGTGGGCGTCTTCAGGAAAAAACACCGCGAAACGACCCGCGGAGACCGTCAATTCGGTGCCGGTGTCGGACTGGATCGGCACGTAATCCTTGTCGGCGAGGTACTCACCTGGGGCCGTCCTTTCCAAAGCCTCCCAGAATATGGTTTCCGCCCCGGAGGCAACGTATTGAATGTCTGCGTACTTTCGGTGGGCTTCCCATTTCACCTGGGCGAGGGGCTGGCTGAGGCCGCGGTGGACCAAAACAAACAAGTCACCGTCCAAGATGGTCTTGCCGTCGGGAAGCGTGGAAGGGTCCACCGATCGCAACCACGCGAACGCCCGGGCGAACGCGGGACTGAGACGCTCGTATCGGGTGCTGGAAGAAAGGGAGTCCAGGATCATCGGTCCTCCTTGTTCTGTTCAGTGAAACATTGTTCCACCTATCGTAGCTCCTTCGGACGAATCCGTCAAATCCTCTTGACAGATGGTCCGGGGGAGAAATATCATAAAACATCGTTTCATTTAATGAAACAAGGTGGTCCCATGGAAAAAGAAAGAGTGCTGACTCGGATCCGGGAATCGGGGGTGGTGGCCGTCGTCAGGGCGGAGACCTGTGACCAGGCCCTGAGGATCACCGAAGCCTGTCTGGCCGGAGGCGTTTGCGCGATCGAGGTCACCTTCACCGTGCCCCGGGCCCACCAGGTCATTGCCGACCTGCGACGGAGATTTTCGGACGACGAGATCCTTCTGGGTGCGGGGTCCGTCCTCGACCCCGAGACAGCCCGGATCGCGATCCTCGAAGGCGCCACCTACATCGTCTCCCCCTCCCTGAACCTGGACACCGTGCGCCTGTGCCACCGCTATCGGGTCGCCTGCATGCCCGGTGCCATGACGGTGGCCGAAGTGATCGCCATCCTCGAGTCGGGGGCCGACATCGTCAAGGTCTTCCCCGGGGAAGTGGCAGGGCCTGGTTTCATCAAAGGCGTCCGGGGACCGGTTCCCCAGGCCTGCATGATGCCGACCGGAGGGGTCACCTTGGAAAACGTCCCGACCTGGATCGCCGCTGGGGCCGTGGCCGTTGGGGTGGGTGGACAATTGACAGCGGGCGCTCTCACCGGGGACTACGATCAAGTCACCAGAACCGCTCGGCTGTTCGTCGAAGCCGTGAAAGCCGCCCGCGGCGGAAAATAAGGAGTCTTCATGAGCCAGATCGTCACGTTCGGAGAAATCATGCTCCGTCTCAAGTCTCCCGGGAACGAAAGGTTGTTCCAGGCTCCGACCCTCGAGGCGACCTTTGGCGGCGGCGAAGCGAACGTCGCCGTCTCTCTCGCCATTTTCGGGAGGTCGACCGCGTTCGTCACCGCCGTCCCGGACAACCCTGTGGCGGAAGGAGCCCTCAGACAACTGCGGGGGTTGGGCGTCGACGTTTCAGGAATCCGAAAGACGAAAACGGGACGGTTGGGGATCTATTTCCTGGAAACAGGGGCGAACCAGAGGGCCAGCACCGTCGTCTACGACCGGGAAGGTTCGGCCATCAGCGCGGTCAAACCCGGTGATTTTGACTGGGCCAAGCTCTTCGCCGGTGCCACCTGGTTCCACGTCACGGGAATCACGCCCGCGCTGTCCCAGTCGGCGGCCGACACAACGCTCGAGGCCATGAAGGCTGCCCAAAGGGCGGGCCTCCGGGTGAGTTTCGACTTGAACTTCCGCAAGAAGCTTTGGAACTACGGCAAGACGGCCCCGGAGGTGATGACCGAGTTGGTCAAGCACGCCGACGTCGTCGTGGCCAACGAAGAAGACGTCCAGATGTGCCTCGGGATCGATGTCGACGGCGTCGATGTCGACGGTGGACTCCTTTCCGCCCAGGCCTACCAAGGCTTGACCCGGAAGGTGAAAACAGCCTTTCCGAACCTGAAGGCGGTGGCCGTCACCTTGAGGGTCAGCCGGTCCGCCGACCGCAACGGTTGGTCGGCCGTGTTGGACGGTGAAAAAGGCTTCTTCAGCAGCCGCCAGTACCAGATCGACGACATCGTCGACCGAGTCGGAGGCGGTGACAGCTTTAGTGCCGGTCTGGTGTTCGGTCTCACAGAATGGCCCGCCGACGAAGCCAGGGCCCTGGAATACGCCGTGGCGGCCAGCTGTCTGAAACACGCCATTCCCGGCGACTTCAACTTGGTGAGTCGAGCGGAAGTCGAAGCCCTGGTCGGCGGCGACGCGACGGGCCGGGTGAAAAGGTGAGGAGTTCCTCCATGAAGCTGGATGTTCGTTACGGGCACCATCCTGACGATGTGAAGACCTACGGGACGACCCGCCTGAGGGACCAGTTCCTCGTGGAAGAGGTCTTTCTTCCCGGCGCGATCACCCTGACCTATACCCATGTCGACCGCGTGGTCTTCGGCGGGGCGACCCCCCTGGACAGGCCTTTGGTCCTCACCGGTGGGAAGGACTTCGGCACCGACTTCTTCATGGAGCGACGTGAGTTAGGAATCATTAACATTGGAGGAGAGGGTTCGGTGACCCTCGACGGATCGGTTCATCCGATGGAGAAGGGCGACGGGTTCTACGTCGGCCAAGGAACCAAAGAGGTGTCGTTCGCCAGCCTTGATCCGAAGAATCCCGCCCAGTTCTACCTCGCCAGCGCTCCGGCTCACAGGAGCTACCCCACTCTGAAGATCGAGTTTGCGAAGGCGAATCCGCGGAAGGTGGGGGCCGCCGAATCCTCGAACCTGAGGACCATCTATCAGTACGTCCATCCCGCCGTTTGCCAGAGCTGCCAGCTCGTCATGGGGATGACCATCCTCGAAACGGGAAGCGTCTGGAACACCATGCCCAGCCATACCCACGCCCGAAGAATGGAGGTGTACCTGTATTTCAACATGGCTGCCGAAACCAGGGTGTTCGATCTTATGGGAGACCCTGGCGAAACCCGGCACCTGGTGGTGGCCGACCGTCAGGCCGTCATCAGTCCCTCCTGGTCGATCCGTTCGGGGGTGGGAACAGGAAGCTACACGTTCATCTGGGCGATGGCCGGTGAAAACCAGACGTTCGACGACATGGACACGGTGTCGCCCGGAAACCTGAGGTGAACGTTTCAAGGAGAACGCCATGAGCGTCAGCGATCGCTTTCGTTTGAAGGGAAAGGTGGCCTTGGTCACCGGCTGTTCCACGGGCCTGGGACAGGGAATGTGCATCGCGTTCGCCGAGGCGGGAGCCTCTGTGGTGGGCGTTGACCGTATCCCGGCGCCGGAGACAAAAAAACTGGTTGAAGCCACCGGGGGGAGGTTCCATCCGGTAGTGGCAAACCTGATGACGCTCGAGCCCCTGGCCGGTTTGGTCGAAGAGACGGTCAGAGTGTTCGGCAAGGTCGACATTTTGGTCAACAACGCTGGCATCATCCGTCGACAGGACATCCTCGATTTTGGCGAGAAGGATTGGGACGACGTCCTGGACCTCAACCTGAAAACGGTTTTCTTCCTGAGCCAGGCGGTGGCCCGCCAGTACATCAAGCAGGGAACCGGCGGAAAGATCATCAACATTGCCTCGATGCTGAGCTTCCAGGGAGGGATCCGGGTCGTGAGCTACACGGCCTCGAAGAGCGGTGTGGCAGGGATTACGAAGGCCATGGCCAACGAGTGGGCCCAACACAACATCCAGGCCAACGCCATTGCCCCTGGCTATATGGCGACCAACAACACGGCACCCCTTCGGGAGGACGCCGAACGTTCCGCGGACATCCTGGCCCGGATCCCCGCCGGGCGGTGGGGGCTTCCCGACGATCTGATGGGGCCGGCCCTCTTTCTGGCCAGCGAGGCTTCGAACTACGTGACGGGCGCGGTCATTCCCGTCGATGGCGGTTGGCTCGCCCGTTGACCCCGTCAACGGGCTCGGAGGAGAAAAACGCAGTCTTAGCGGTTATCACCCTGACCGTGGATGAATCCCCGCTGTTGGCGACTTCGCAACTTTTCCAAGTTCATGGTTGCCACAGACTCGAGGTCCAGACCCAGGGTGTCGGCCAAGACCGCCAAGTACCATAGAACGTCGCCCAGTTCCTTTTGGATTTCGGTCCTGTCCTCATCGCCGATCACCGAATTTTTGTCACGGATGACTTTTTTGATTTTCTCGGCGACTTCGCCGGCCTCGCCGTTGAGTCCCAACACGGTGCAGACCAGCTGTTGCTCCGGTGAAGTGTAGACAGCCGTGGTTTTGGCTGATTTCTGGTAGTCGTTCATTTCCATGGCATGATTCTACATGACAGTATGTTTTTCGAATAGTGAAGTGTCTCCAAAAGTAGACAGCAATAATTCAGTCAATATTAGTTTAATGATAATCTATTTTAATTCCTTTTGCTATAATGGTTTGAAAGAATAAATTCATTGGATTTGTTTTGGCATGGAACTTGCTAATACATACCGAGAGGCTTTTGATGAAACCTTTGAGTTCGCACCATTCCCAAGACGAGTCGTTGGCTAGGTACTTTGAAGAGATCTCAAAAACCCCGTTGCTGACTTTCGAGGAGGAACTTAACCTTTCCCGAAGGGTGGAAGCCGGGGAAGCGGCCGCACGCCAGCGCCTGATCCAAGCCAATCTCCGTCTCGTCGTCAAAATCGCGAAAGCCTATTCCCGGTATGGAACCGCGTTTCTCGACCTCATCCAGGAAGGAAACCTGGGCTTGATCAACGCGGCGGGGAAATTCGACTACCGGAAGAATGTCAGGTTTTCGACGTACGCCTCATGGTGGATCAAACAGTCCATTGTGCGCGCCCTGGTGAACAAGAATCGGATGATTCGGTTGCCGCACCGCAAGGAAGAATCGCTCAGGAAGTTGATGGCGAGGCTCGCCGAAGCGGCAACTCTGAAACTGACCCCGACGGTCGACCAACTCGCCGAGTACCTCCGGTTGGGGAGGGAAGAGGTGCTTTCCCTTTTGGAATTGGCAGGCACCGTGACGAGTCTCGACAAGGAAGTGGGGGACGAAGCCGTCAGCCTCATCGATCTGGTCGAAGACCGCTCCTATCAACCCGAATCCGATTGTTTTGTTCGGGAGTTCCAGACCGACACCCGCCGGTTGCTCGATACGCTTCATGACAGGGAAAGGGATGTTTTGCGGTACCGTTTCGCCTTTGAAGGCGAAAAGAAGCGCACTTTGAAGACCATCGGTGAGCAAATGGGATTGTCGGCCGAGACCGTCCGGCAGATGGAGATTCGGGCCCTGGAAAAACTCCGCCTTCAGAAGGACGATCTGAAGGAATACATGTACAGCTGATTTCCCGCCTTGACCAAAGCCCCCGACCGCTTTAGTGTGTGGGAGTGCGTTCCATCGCCATGGTACCCCCAGGAGTTGCTTTTGCTGTTGGACAACGAGAAGGGGGCCGAAGTCATCCCTTCGTCCTTCGATGGACGGAATTTTCTTCCTTCCCGACAACGGGCCGTATTGGTCGGCCATGTGTGGGCTGCCGATCTGGCAGAGATCCTCATGGAAGTATACTCTCCGCTGCTCACCGCAGGGTTCACACTCGAAGACGTTTCCAGGCTGGTCCAGGAGACGTCCGTTGATCGTTCTGGGGATTGAATCCTCCTGCGATGAATGTGCTGTTGCCTTGGTTCAGGACGGCAAAACCGTTCTATCTTCGGTGATCGACAGCCAGATTGAACATCACAAACCCTACAACGGCGTCGTCCCCGAATTGGCGTCGCGGCTTCACGTCGAGGCCGTGGCTTCGGTCTATCGCGAGGCGAGGGAAAGGGCTCCCGGAGTCGATTTCGACGCGGTCGCGGTGACGAATCGACCTGGCCTGGTGGGAAGCCTTCTGGTGGGCTTGAGCTTCGCCAAGGCCTTGGCCTTCGCGGCCCAGAAGCCTTTGGTCGGCGTCGACCACATCTTGGCGCACCTTTACGCTTCCCAACTCGAGACCGAGGTGGGGTACCCGCACATCGGGTTGCTGGTTTCCGGAGGCCACACTCTGCTGGCGTTGGTCCGGGGGTTCGATGATATGGAAGTGCTGGGCACCACCATTGACGATGCGGTGGGAGAGGCCTTCGACAAGGTGGCCAAATACTACGGCCTGGGGTACCCCGGCGGTAAGGCCATCGATGATCGGGCGAAAGGCGGTGACCCGGACGCCTTCCGGTTCCCCCAGTCCAGGCTGGACAAAGGAAGCCATCCCTTTGACGTGTCGTATTCGGGCCTCAAGACCGCGGTCATCAACCAGAAAGAGCGGTTTCTGCGACCCGGCGCCGTCCCCAGCCTAGAAAACCTTTGCGCCAGTTTCCAGAAGGCGGCCATCGACTTGTTGGTCCGAAAACTCAAGGCCATCGTGAAGGAAACCGGAATTTCGAGGGTGGTGGCAGGTGGCGGGGTCGCCGCCAATTCCTACCTCCGCGAAAGCCTTTCGGCCCAACAAGGTTGGGAGGTCTTCTACCCGTCCCTGGCGCTTTGCACAGACAATGCGGCGATGATCGCCGGATGGGCTTACCATTCTTTGGTCAGGGGAGACCGGGCCGGATGGGACTTGAATGCAGAAAGCCGGGTTCCCCGGTTCAAAAGAAAGTACCCATGAAGCCTTGGTCGCTTCCGGTTCTGACGGGGCTTCTTCTGGTGGTTTGCGGTTGCACTCCCAGCCCTTTCAACGCCGCGAACGAAGACTTCGCGTCAGGGAAGCTGGACCTGAGGACCAGAAATTTCAGTGTCCAGGGAGCCGTGGTTCCCCAAGGGTGGCTCTGGGACCAGGATGCGCTTTGGTCACCGATCAACGGCCGGCCTGAGGGTCTTCCCCCCGCCCAGGCCCTTGGCCCGCCCGATCGGGGTGGAAGCTTTTCCTTGGGGCGGGCCGATGGCAATCCCCGGGCGTTGCTCCAAGCGACCGCCTGGATGACCGCCTTGGTACCGAGCGAGGATTTCGCCCTTCAAATCGGGGCGTTTCCCGGAGCGGTCCGGGTTTGGGTCAATGGGATCGTCGTTTGGCAATCCGGCTCTTTTTCGGAGGATGGGACGAGTTTTCGGGAAGAGGGGTCAGGGACGATGGTGACCGTTCAGCCCATCGACGGTCGGCTGGACTTGGTGGTAGAAATGGTGAGTGACGATCCGATGGTCCGCCATAGCGAAATAAACCGCCTTTGGATCCTCGGACCGGCCACCCCCATGATGCAATCGGACCGTTCCGAACGGAATTGGCGTTCCCTTCAAGCGACGATTCTCGGCATGGGCCTCCTGGCGTTCCTTTGGATTTCCCGGTTCAGAAAGGAACATCGGGCCTTGATGGTCTTCGCAGCGTTCCTGGCGGTGTGCCTTCTGAAGCTTTTGGTGAATGTGGAACAACCCGAACCGTTTCTGGCCCCCGTGTTTCCCTGGATTCCCCTCTCGGTCTACCTCTTCCTCAACCACGGGTTCAATCTGCTTCCGTTCCCCCTGTTTGTGTTTTTTCTGCACAGGCAGTTTCCTGAGGACGTCAGTTTTCGCGCCTTTGGGGTGATCGGGGCGATCACCCTCGTTGCAACCCTCTGGGAACTGTTTCCGTTCGTGGCGCTCACCCTGGGGTGGGGTAGTGTCTACGGTTTCGTCATGGGCCATGGCTGGTCTTTCGTCCTGAATCTCTCGGTGGTTTTGTCAACCTTGTACATTTTTGAAAGGTTCTATCATTTGTACACCCGGAAGCGCCCTTTGGCAGGGGCCTTGTTCTACGGGGGGATTTTTCTGGGGCTTATCATCCTGATCCCCATTCCCTTGAGTTTCTTCATGCCCGTGAAGCACACCTATTTCTTGAGTTGGGGTCTTTTCATCGATCTGCTCATCCTCGGCGTCGATTTGATCAGGCTCCAGATCCAAAAGATGCAGAATCAACTCCACGAGCTGAACGAACGGCTTGAAAGCTACAGGATTATGGAGCGGTTCTGCTCCAAGGACTGGGCCTCCTGGTTGGGGAAGGACTCCTTACTCTCCCTGAAGGCCGGTGACCAGCGGCGGACCGAAGCCGTGTTTGTCCAAATTCATTCCTCGACCGAGCCCGAATCGTGGCTTCCTCTGGTCGGAAACTCCGCCTCGATCCGACAGGCCGTGCTGGTCGATTGGCGCCATGGAACGGGTACCTGGGCCATTGGAGCCTGGTCTGAAACGGCTCTGGCCTTTGCCCTCGATGTCCAGAGGAAGCTTCAGGACTCTTCTTTGGAGGAATTGCGAATCGTGCTGACCCTCTCCACCGTGGAGTTCAGGGTCCTTGATATGGATCCGCTCTGGCTGCCTACAGTTTCCCAATTGCCGTTCCCCCGGTTGGCCGAGCTGATGGACCATGCCAAAAAGTTCGGAGCCAGTGTGGTCCTGGATGAGAATCTTAAGGACGGGTTGGTGATCGGCGGGTGGAGAAGGCATCGGCACCTCACCGTGGCGGGAACGGAGATTGAACTCTACGAAGCCGAAGAGGAGTCCCTGGCGTTGCTGAAGGACAAGACCATGGATTCCTTCGAAGCGGGGCTCGCCCACGCCCGGGCCGGCCGGATGGAAGAAGCGATCCAGTCTTTGTTTTCCGTGGTTCGGCAGAACCCGTTCGACCAAGCCG
>JGI26470J50227_1000438_pt1 | contig 17272 bp, 10 predicted proteins | sample FreactTroBogLake_FD_50227 | JGI IMG/M metagenome (IMG submission 50227) | reverse complement strand
GTGGCGGGGATCGGCGGGGCAGCCGGGGCGGCCGGGGCCGGCAACGGTTCGAACGACATGGTGGCGGGCACGGTGTCGTTGGGCACCTCGATCTGGTCGGTGAGGATCACCTTTCCCTGCTGCAGGTCGGCCAACTGGTAGTCGACGACGATCTTTCCTCCCGGGCTCCGGTAGTACTTGCCCGCCAGGCTCCCCTGAATGTCGGCGCCCCATTTCTGCTGGTAGGCGCCCTGGAGGCCCGCCGGCAGGTTCGTCAGCACGTCCCGGGGAAAGAGGTTGAAGTACTTGCTCTTCACCAGCGCCGCCGCGAACTGGTCCTCGAGGAACCGGGAGAACGGACTACCGAGCCCCGATTCCGCGTACGTGAAATTGCCGAGGATGACGGTCATCGCCTTGTCGACGTGGTTGTCCTTCTTCTGGGCCATCGCGTCGAGGAATTTACGGATCACGCCGCCGGGTCCTGTAATTTCTCGGTCGCCCGCCTGATCGAGCGAGCGTTGTACCGTGGCCACCAGTTCGGAGGAACTCTGGCCCCAGCCAAGGGTTGCCACCAACAGGGCAACGGTCAGAAACAGCGTCTTCTTTTTCATCTACTGCTCCACCACGTAGGCTTTGATCACTTCGTCATAACCCTTCACCGTCACGTCCCGGGAACCAGAGAACTTGAACTGGTCCTTGGTCCGAGACCAGGTCTCCTCGGTGACCAGAATGCCCTCGACCGGGGCGTTGCTTTCCATGCGCTGGGCCAGGTTCACGGCCGCGCCGATGACGGTGTACTCGATCCGGGTGATCGAACCCAGGTTTCCGACGATGACCCGGCCCGAGTTGATGCCGATGCGGATCTTGAGGTTGATGTGGGCCTTCTCTCCCCAGACGGCCTGGAGTTCCTTGACTTTCTTCTGCATGGCGATGGCCGCCGTGATACACTTTTGGGCGTGATCGGGCATGTCGAACGGGTCGCCGAAGAACGCCAAAATACCGTCGCCCATGAACTTGTCGACGGTGCCGCCGTGCTCGAACAAGATGTGCGCCATCGACTCGAGGTAGTCGCTCAGGAAGCCATGGACCACTTCGGAACTCTTGTCGGACGACCACTTCGTGAACCCGGCGATGTCGGCGAACAGGAGCGTGAGGTCTTTGTTGGCCGGGACGAGGTCGACCTTCTTCTCGTCGAGGACCCGGCTCGCCAGCGCCCGGGGAAAGTACCGGCTCAGGGCACTCTCCATCAGCGTTCGCTCCTCGTGCGATTTGAACAGCCGCAGGAGCGTCGCCCCCAGCCAAGCCATCGCCACCGCGACCGCCGGGGCCACGAACCAGGGCATGGTCAGGAAGCCGAACCACAGCACGAGCGCGGCGATCTTCAAGAGCGCCAACAGCGCGACGAATGCCCCGTGGAGCGCCCAGGTCTTTTCCCAGCGGCTGACCCACAGGATGCACGCCAACAGGAGCACCACCACGACCACCGCGAACCAGGGGCTGGGGTTGGACACCAGGTTTCCCGTCAACAATCCGTTGAGGACGCTGGTGTGGATGCCCGACAGCGGGTAAATCCCTTCGATCGGCGTGGGGCCGAAGTCCTTGTGGGCCGTGGTGAGGTCGGCGGTCAGGACAATGCCGTCGCCCCAGAGGTCGAGCAGTGCCTGTTCCTGGTCGGCGTTGCCGGCGGCGGCCGTGACCTTGTCGAGGGGGACCCGGTTCCAAGTCTTCGTCCAAGGCGCCGGGAAGGGAATCCACACGTAGCCCTCGGCGTCGATCGAAACGTTCAGCGGCCCACCCTTGGTCGGCAGGGTGACGCGGTTCCCCGCGTCGATGACGATTTGGCTGGGGTCGAGTTTCAGTGCCACCGCCGCCATGGCCAGGGGCAGGCTCGGCATGTACCCGTCCTTGTACCGGAAGAACAACGGCGTGCGGCGGTAGAGACCATCGCTGTCTGGGCGTACCCCGATGTGGGCCAGGTATTTGCTGGCCTGGGCCAACTTCAAGTGGGGTAAAAGAAACGTGTCGGCGACCGGGATGTTCCCCGCATGGACGACCCGGGGATGCCACAGGTGCGATTCGAGCACGGCCTCTTCGTCGGCGTTGGCGGCCCGGCCCGAGAACTTGGTGACCCCGGCGTCCACGGGAACGACGGCCAGAACCAAACCGTCCATCTGCGCCGCCGAGGCGATCATCGCCGCGTCGCCGGCGGGGTCCTTGGTTCCCGTGAACAGGAAGTCCATGCCCCCGACCAACTTTCCGTCCCCGAGCACCTGAAACAGGTCGGCGAACGCCTTCCGGGTGTCGACCGCCGAACCGAGGTTGAGTTCGGCTCTGTCGTTGAGGTCGACGGGAAAGATCCGCGGGCTCAGGGTCAGCGGCGAGGCCTCCACCCGGACCTTGAGCAACAGATCGCTGTAGGCGCGGTCCCACGACTGCCAAACGCCCGTCAGGGCGAGCAGGAGGAAGGCGACAAAAACGGCGGCCGGCAGAAACGCGGCAAGATTAGTGGTCGAACCGGATCGTTTTGACATAGCTTTCGGCGCCCTTGAACTCGGTGATCTTCACATCGGGCATCCCCCGGCTGACCCCTCCCATCGGGACGGGCTTTTCTGGGGCTTCGGCCACCGAAAGCAACGCGGTTTTGATCCGGGTCAGTTCGTCGAGCACGCCCCGAGAACCCTTGGGAAGCCCCTTGAACATCGCCTCGAGCGAGGTCTGCGGTTTGGTCCCCACCAGCACATGCAATTTTTCGGTTCCCTTGGGCGGCGACACCTCGAAGTTTTGCTTCTCGGCCGGCAACGTGATCACCTGGCCGGCCTTCGCCGGGCCTTGGTAGAGAACCGTGACCTCGCCGTTGGTGTCTTCATACAGGACGTCGACGAACCCCGAGGCGTTCGGCGACACCAAGAGTTGGAACTGGTCGCCGTCGGACAGGGTCAGGGGTCTGCTAAAGGGCAGGGACTCCATCTTGCCCTTGGTGTACTTGAGGAAGGCCATCTTCCAACTCAGGTCAGCCCCCTGGGCTCCAAGGAAGGCGGGAAGGAGGAAGATCGCCAGGACGGCCCAGCCGCGAACAAGTTTCGGCATTTTGTGCTCCTTTGAACTGTCACAAGTTTACCGCAAGAATTGGCCCACCGCAAGTTTTCGGCAACGACGGTGCTCGAAAAAGCAATGGAGCCAGATTCCAAATGCGAGAGGTCTACCTTTCAGATAAAACGAGACAATTTAGAGGACAACGTTGACTTCATTGATTTCCTATATGAAGATAGTGACAAAGGAAATTTTCCCATGGGTACCACTGCAAATACCCAATTTCTCAGAAGAACTTCAATCTTCTTCTTCGTATTGGCCCTGGTCTGGGATCTCTTTGCCGCTGGCCCTTTTACAGTATTCATCGACGTTCTGAAGACTGCACCAGCATCCTGTTTCGTATTCTTATCTTGTCTATTCCTATCCCTCGACCATCAGCGAACTAAGACCTTGATCCCCGAGATCAAAACGAACCGACTTGCGCTACTCCTGTTCCTTGTTTTTTTCTTTTCCGTATTTCCTTCCTCGCTGTTTCGTCTAGGTTACGACCGCTTTTACCTTTCATGCGTTAGCATTCAGTGTATCGTTATTTCACTCTATGTCTTCGCCATGGCAAAAGAAGAAACTGTTTTTGTCCAAACAATCATCACTGTCTTCGTTACCAGCCTTGGCATCCTTGCCATTCTAGGTCTCCTCGAGCAATTCGGAATCATCCTCTGGAACTGGAACGGAGGCTTCCAGCAAATCGCGACTTTGTTTATGAATCCGAACCTGTATTCAGGGATACTAATATTACTGTTGCCATTTGCAGGCGTTGGAGTGCTTCTTGCAAAGAAGAAATCCATCCGGCTTGCCTACCTTTTGATCTTCTGTCTTGGCTTCTTCAACCTGATCCTTGCACAATCCAGGGCCTCAATCATTGGGTTTTTCATCGCAATCCTCCTTTGCGCAGTTCTCTACGCCTTACACCTATCAGGGAACGGACCCAAAACACTCCTTTATGTTTCGATTTTCTTTTTCGGTTTTTTTGCGTTGTTCATCGCCGGACTCTTGGTTCTTCCCCAATTGCGTGAAAAGTTTCTTTTCCCGTTTAGCTTCTCAGGTCAGTCCAGACTTGGCGCCTACCAGATTGCCCTCAATCTTTGGATGAAGTCTCCCTTGACCGTATTGTTTGGCAATGGTCTCGGAAGTTTCCCCGAGCTCTATTTTACTGCAAAACCTCCATTCTATCGTGCCCAGCCTTTTATGGAGACCTGGGATGCAACCCACGATGAAGTGCTCGAAAGGCTTGTGGACGGCGGGGTTCTTGAGTTGGCAGCTTTCGTAATTCTGATGCTCTTTCTCATCAGAAGTTGCACGGTTGCGGTGCGTAACCAATCGCTTCCGAGGAACGAACGAATCCTTAGCTTAGGTTGCCTGGGTGCTATCGTCGCCTCAATTCTTGATTCGCTGCTGAGCACGAACTCGCGCGTCTCTTTCATTCAAATCCTTTTCGCTGTTGTCGCTGGTTTGGCCGTTCGTTTAACCCCACCGGTTTCGATGGCGACTCGACTAGAAAGACCCTGGACGGAAACCATTGTCGTGTTTTTGGCGTTGATCTTCGTCCCTCTCGTCCTTTGCATACCCCAAGGTGCCCGTCTAGTCGCCGAGTTGAATATGGCCAAAGCCGTGGACTCGACCCTTACGTCTGATGAGCAGGAGATCTACCTTCAGAAAGCCAGATCCGCAGACCCCAGTTCGATTTATCCAGTCTACCTTGAAGCCTATCACCTCTTTTCGACAGGACGATATTCTCAATGCATCGAAACGTCTCAATTGGTCCAGCAACATATTTCAAATTTCAAGGACGTAAAATTTCTTCAAGGCGCCGCAGCAGTAGGCCTCAATGATTTGCCGGCAGCGAAAGTTTATCTCGATGAATACCTAGCACGGGATCAGTACGAGGAGAAGGCAGAAAAATATTCGATCTTCATCAATTACCGGCTCGGTGACCTGAATTCGGCGATGGCGAGGTTGCAAGAATCTGTGGAAGGCGACTTCGTCTCCAATGAGACACCCTCTCGGTACAGGGTTGTATTTTCAGATTCGGAAATCACCCGGCGCGTGGGCGACAGGCTGACCATAGGCAATCCAACGATGCTCCGGAGTCTAGCCACAATTTTCACATCCCCGGTGAGTCGTATTGCCGTGTATTTCTTCCGCCTGGACTACCTTATCGGTACTATCTATGAGCAAGCAGGCCTGCGAGCACTCGCAGAAAAACGCTACCGCTCTGCAGAGGTCAATTTTCGCGATGCATCGAGTTCCAGCGTTTCCGATAGTCTCCCCCTGACCGAAAAATGGCTTGGCTATTCGATCGATTCGAGTCTTCGACACTCGATGATCGGTCGCGCTCTCAGCATCCTGGAAGAAGAGATTCAAGAAAAGGCCACGAAAGGAAATACGTCGAATGAAATAGAGAGCTTGCGCGCCTATCTACACTATTCGCTGGACAAAAAAAAGCAGGAACGTCTGACGTCCCTGCTTGCAAAATCCTGGCGGTTCAAAGAACTACGTGTATTTCAATTCGCGTCCCTTCCTAGAAATTCACCGTAAGGGTCGGTGTTGGAGAAGACTGAATTTGTGTTGAATCAGATGGTCCCGTATGGATGAACGTCCCGTTATTACCACTAGAAGCCCAGTCTTGGACAATAGATGACATCGGAATCGAAAGCGCTTGATTGGAGTAATAGGCTAAGAATGTGGGAGAGAATGTAGGATTCTTGATTGATGAAGTCGTCTCACCGCCGTTAACTGTTGCTAGGGTGAGCCAGCCTTGTGTAATCTCATCCACCTCTATAGTCTGGCTAGGGTTGTAGTCACCGAGGCTATTAACTGTCATCTGCAATGTTGCGCTCGAAACAGTTCTCCCTGTCACCGAGGTCATATCGAACTTCACAATCGCATAATTCCACGAGTTGATAGTCGTTGGAAATGATCCAGTATTCCCAAAGTAAACGGAATATGGAGTCACCGATCCGACTGTCGATGGCGTCAGGGCAATGGAAGTTATCGGAGACACCACATTGCTAATTAGGCTTTCTCCGTTGGCATTGATAGAGGTAAGTCCCAGTGAATATTGGGTCGCTGACAGCAAAGATCCTTTGGTGTAGGGGCTAGCGGTGAGGACTGGCGCAACTTTATTTGGTGAACCGGTCGTAACGGTCGTTCCGGTGGCGTAGTACAAATTGTAGCTTGAAGCGTCGGTAACTGAGGACCAAGTCAGTGAAATTGAACTTGTATCTTTGGAATAGACACTGATTACGGGTGGAGCCGGCGGCGTCGTAATGGATACGTTTGCCGCAGTCGCAGGACCTTCCCCTCCTGCCGAATTGAGCCCCGTCACGATGAAGTAATATTTCGTGTCGTCGCTCAGGCTTGACACCACCGTCGGCGTGAGATAGTTCAAGTTTATGAGTTTGGTGTCGTATGCGGTCGTCGAAACTTGCGACCCAGCCTTGTAGTACAAATTGTAAGCAGACGCACCGCTCGTGGCTGACCAACTGACAGTAACTTGACGCGCTGTAGCCACAAGGGATGGATTGCTTGGTGCATTGGGAATTGCGGGCGGGGTGATGTTCAGTTGGCTCGAAGGTGACGCCTCCCCTCCGGCATTCACTGCCGTGACGCAGTAAAAATAAGAGGTTCCGTCTACGGCTGTGTTGTCGGTGTAACTTGCATTGGTGACAACCGACGCGTTGAGCTTAGTGCCTTGTGTACCCGCTGCGGTTGAGCGGTAGACATTATAACCTGTAGCGCCAACCACTGCCGACCAAGTGAGAACCACTTGGGCGGTTGTTCCTGTCGGTTCACTGAGAGTGGCGGCTAATCCGGTTGGAGCTCCGGCTGCGGGAACCTGGGGGGTAGCACTTTGTTGGGGACTGGCCGTTGATTCTCCCGCCGCGTTGACCGCCGTTACGATGAAGTAGTAGGTGGTCCCGTTCGTCAGATTAGTCACGGTATGAGGACTGGATACCCCGTTCGCCTTGATACCCGTGGAAGTGGTTACTCCGTTCGTCGAAGAAAAGTACAGGTTGTAGCTCATCGCTCCGGATACCGGCGCCCAAGCGATGACCGCCTGCGCGTTTCCCGAAAGCGCCGTGACTCCGGCCGGCGGGTTTGGAAGGACCGTGTACGAGGTTGAGTTCTTGTCCTTGGGGTTGTTGTCGACCGCACTTTTTAGCTCGGACGACATCGGCAGTTGGCAGGAAAGGAAGCTCACCGCCAGAGCAAGGATGAGGTACCGCATCAATTGCCTCCCAACAGGGTGATTTTCTTGTCGACGTCTTGGATCTTTTTGTCGACCGTCGAGGTGTCAGGACCCAGGAAGAGCGAAACGACGCCCACCACCACGCCGACCCCGACGGCGCCCAAACCAACACTGAACAGGGTGTTGGCGGTCTGCATTTGTTGGGTCGAACTGTCCCAAACCGATTGGGTGGTCCCTGACTTATACGACTTGAGGGCCTGGTCGCCGGAGTACCAACCGAAGCCCGAGAGGCCGGCACCGATTCCGGCCGTGACCCAGCCCCCGATTCCCATCCATCCGACCCAAGCTCCCTTCTCCTGAATCTGCTTCTTTTCGGTGGTCAGCGTTTCCTTCTGCATTACCAACGACGCTTTGACGGCCTGGGTGTTGTCTGACACCAGTGCGGGCTGGGCGGCGACGGTCGGCACGTCAGCCACCGTTGCGGGGGCGCCGGTCCGCATGCTGGCCGGCGTCAAATAGAAGTCGTCCGAAAGGCTGAGGCTGCTATAAGGCGTCTGCTTTCCGCCGGTAATCCGCTTCACTTCACCGGTCACCTTGGTGGCCAACTGCTGAAGGGTGATGTTCGTTGTGACGTATTTGAGGAGGGCCTGGGTGAAGATTCCGTTGCGGCCGGTGCCGTCGGCGGCGGTGTCGCCGGGGGCTGTCGAAAACAAAACGGCCGACCCTTCGACATTCGGCGACTTGCTCACCACCGTGAGCCCTCGCGTTCCTCCCAGCGACCGGCTGTTCTTCTTGACGAAGGGATTGTCGCGGCACGCGTCGAGGATCACAATGTTCGTCGACACCTTGGCCTCGTCGAAGGCGTTCAGGATGGTCTGGATCGACACGGCGTCGCTGACCACGTCGTCGGGGGTCTCGAACGTACCCTTCACGGGAATCAGGTAGTTCGTCCCCCCGATCTGGATGCCGTGGCCCGCGTAGAACAGTAAGGCTGTGGAGTTCCGGTTTCCGGAAAGGGTGTCGCGAAACTGGGCGATGGCCCGGTTCATGGCCTTGCGGTCGCCGTCGATGACCTTCGTGACCTGCCAGCCGATGGACGTCAGCGCGGCGGCGATGTCGTTGGCGTCGTTGGCCGAATTGGCCAAGGCCGCTTCGCCCTCGTAGGCGGCGTTTCCGATGACCAGGGCGAAACGGGCATCGTCGGCAAAGATCGGGACGGAAAGGACCAATCCCAGGACAAGACTGAAGAGGACAAACTTTTTCATGGCGAGCTCCTGAAATCCTTGAGGTTCAGGCGGGCGAGCACAGGAAGTGAATCCGTATAATCATGACACAGCTTCCAGAGGTTTTCAAGGTTTTCTTGATCCGATGGGGGGGAATCAGTCGCTGTGGTCAAACTGGTTGGATTCAGGGACGAAGGAGTTGGAACTACAAAGAAAGCCCACCCGGTTCGGGTGGGCGATGCAAAGGATTCTCCGTTCGTCTTGGGGCTAGTTGCTGACGGAAACCGCGGTCAGCGCGTTCGTGGTCCCGCCCGAGGAGTAGGACTGGTTGCCTTTCTGCGTCAGTGTGCTGGCACTCACGATCTGGTAGGAGTTCACAAAACCGGTAGCGCCTTGTCCCGTTCCCAACAGATACTGGCCCGTCGGATCGACGGTCAGCCACTTGCTCGCCATCGAGAAGAAGGTGTTTCCGGCTGAAGGGCTAAGCCCGGTTCCCGTGACGTTGAACCCCGAAATCGTCCCTGTGGAGTCGCCGACGAAGAGGGATTGTCCCGACATGCTGAAGGCCATCGAATTGGGGGCTGACGAAAGCCCGTTCAGGTATCCAAAACTGGCCCCCAGCGAAAGGGAGCCACCACTGAGGGTGTAGCTGTAGAGGAACCCCGTGGTCGAGTTCGCCCCGACAACGACAAAGGTTCCGGTCGGGTCCCAAGACAACAAACCCGAGAGGAAATTCGAGGAAGGAACCGTCACCGGAAGGTTGTTGATGGACCACGCGGGCGGGCTGACCACCAAGGATCCAATCGTGCCAGAGGTGGAGCTCACGATGGTGCTGGCTCCTACCACGTACTGACTCGTTTTGTCGATGGCCGTCAACCTCGTACCCGCCGAAGACCACGCTTGAGTGGAATTGCTCATGGCCGTCAGTGCCCCCGTCGTCTGGTCCACCGAGAAATAGTGGATGAACCCGGCCGCTACCGTATCGGGAAGCAGGGCATACTTGCCGTTGGGAGCGAACTGAAGCTGGCCCGGCGTAAAGTTACCAAGGCTCGAGGTGATGAACGACGCCCCAAAACTCCCCGAGGTCGGGCTGACCGGGTAGATGTAGGCCGTCACACCCACAGCGCCGCTGATGAGGACGTACGCAAATTTGCCCTTGGGATCGAACGCAGGGCTTCCCGAAACTGAATAGAGGTACGAGGAAGGCGTCACGGTCAGTGCGGTCAGTTGCCCTGTTCCCGGGGTGATCTGATAGGCGTAAAGCACATTGGTGGCCTGGGAACCGAGCAGGACCCGTCCCAGGGGATCGGACGCCAGGTTCAGCATCGATACCGGAGTCGTGTACGGACTGCCCGTCACCGGGGTCAAGGCTCCAGTCGAGGTGTTGAGCACGTTCGCGACGATGGAGGGACCGCTGGTGGCCGCGTAGACCACCGCGACCGGGTACAAGGTGTTCACCGAGTAGTTTTGCGTGGTTCCATCGGCAGCGGTGACCGTGTAGGTGACCGCGGATCCGAAGACGTTCTCCGTGGTCCCGCTGGTCTGGGCGGCTGCGTTCACGGTGACCGAGGAACCGGTGGTGGTGAACGTCGGCGTGAGGTGGTTCAGGGTTGTCCCGAAGGGAACCGTCACGGTGATGGTGGTTCCCGAAATCTTGCCTACGGAGTCCAAGGAAAGGGTGCCCGCGCTAACGTTGGAGGCCACCGAGGTCAGGAACGAGAACGAAGTCATCGCCTTCGCCGGATTGAGCGCCGCCGTCACGGTCACGGTATAGGCCTTGGTTGAACCGTCGGCGGCGGTGACCGTGTAGACGACCGGGGAGGAGAAGTTCTGGGCGGTTCCTGCGGCCGGAGAGATCGAGGTACCAGCAAAGGAAATTTGTTGCGGGGTCAGCGGGTTCAAGACGGTACCGAAGGGAACCGTGATCGAGATGGTTCCTGTGGTTCCCCCGGCCGCCGAGATGGTCGTGTTCGTCGAACCGCTAAACGTGAACGCGGTGATGTCCTTGGCCGAGCTGCTGGCCACCGTGACCGAAACCGAGTAGTTCCTGGAGCTCCCATCGGTACCGACCACCTGGTACACCAGTGCTCGGGTGAAATCGTTTTGTGTGGTCCCGCTGGTCTGGACGGCCGTGCCGAGTTTCACCGTGGGCCCCGTCGGCGGAGAGGTCGCAAACGTCGCCACGAGTTTGGTGAGGTCGGTGCCGCTGGGCACGGTGACCGCAATCGTCGAGTTCGTCGGATTTTCAGTGATGATTCCGGTCGCGGTGGTCGCGGGGTTCGAGCCGCCTCCCCCTCCCACGAAGGAGAATGCCGTGAAGACGGGAGCCACGGTTCCTCCGGTGTAGTTCGAGGAATTCTTGTCGTTCGAACTATTCATCTGGCTCGCCATGGGCAGCTGACACCCCGAGAGCGCCAGGAGGAGGGCCACCGCCCCCAGGGTGAGGTTTCTCATGTCAACTCCCTCCCAGAAGGGTGATCTTCTTGTCCACGTCCTGAATCTTCTTGTCGACCGACGAGGTGTCGGGTCCGAGGAACAGCGAGACGATGCCTGTGGTCAACCCCACTCCGGCGACGATCAAGCCGACACTGAAGGTCTGGCTGGCTCCGTTCATTTGATTCCTCGCGGAGTCGTAGCCGCCCTGGTTGGTCGAGCTGTTGTAGGCGTTGAGCGCCTGACTGCCCGAGTACCAGCCATAACCCGACACGCCTCCGCCGATCAAGGCGACGGTCCAGCCGGCGATCCCCATCCAGCCGACCCAGGCGCCCTTTTCCTGAATCTGTTTCTTCTCGGTGGTCAGTGTTTCCCTTTGCATGACCAAGGACGCTTTGACGGCCTGGTTGTTGTCTTGCACAGGCGCAGGTTGGACGGCGACGGTAGGCACGTCGGCGGCGGTGGCCGGAGCCGTGGTCCGCATCGAAGCGGGGACCAGGAAGAACTCGTCGGAGAGGCTCAGACTGCTGTAGGGCGTCTGCTTCCCTCCGGTCATTTTTTTCACTTCGCCGGTCACCTTGGTGGCCAGAACCTGGAGGGACAGATCCGTCTTGATGAACTTCAGGAGCGCCTGGGTGAAGACGCCGTTCCGGCCCGTCCCGTCGGCGGCGGTTTCGCCGGGTGCCGTCGAAAACAGGACGGCGGATCCTTCGACGTTCGGGGTCTTGCTGATCACAGTCAGCCCCCGGGTTCCCCCCATCGAGCGGCTGTTCTTCTTGACGAAAGGGTTGTCCCGGCACGCGTCCAAAATCACGATGTTCGTGGAAACCTTGGCGTCGTCGAAGGCGTTCAGGATGGTCTGGAGCGAAATGGCGTCGTTGACCACGTCGTCGGGGGTCTCGAACGTGCCCTTCACAGGAATCAGGTAGTTCGTCCCCCCGATCTGAATACCGTGGCCCGCGTAGAACAGCAGGGCCGTGGGGTTGCGATTGCCCGACAGGGCGTCGCGGAATTGGGCAACGGCTCGGTTCATGGTCTTGCGGTCACCGTCGATCACCTTTGTGACCTGCCAGCCGATGGATGCCAAAGCGTCGGACATGTCGTTGGCGTCGTTGGCCGAATTGGCCAGGGCTGCCTCGCCTTCGTAGGCGGCGTTTCCGATGACCAGGGCAAATCGGGCATCGTCGGCCGCATGGGCCGCACCCGTTCCTGCTCCCAGAACGAAAACCAAAGCGATCAGGAATTCCTTCATCCTTCGCCTCCACTCACTTTATAATGAATATAAGCTAGCACATATTCAGGTCTAAAGCATGGACTTTCTGTCTATTTCTTAGGAATTTGATAAGATTTACAAAGGGAAGCGCCCAGGGATCGGGCCGGCGATGGTTCCCAATCCTTATCTTCTGGGTGTCTCGAGGGCGTCCACCAGTGTGGATACAAAGGCCGTGCATTGCCTCTGCTTTCCCGTCATACTGGAAGGATGAACATCGGAATCATCGGCACCGGTTGGGTTTCGACCCAGCACGTGGAAGCCTTGAACAAGATCCCCGAAGCGCGGGTGGTCGGCATCGCTGGTCGGAACACGGAGCGGGCCAAGGAATTGGCCCGGATGGCGGTGGGCGGGGACGAGCCGAAGGTTTGGGACGACGGCATCACCATGGTGCGGCAAGCGAACCTCGACGCGGTGCTGGTCCTGCTTCCCCCCCACCTGCACGGTGAGCTGGAACGCGAAATTGCCAGGCATGTCCCGGCCGCGCTGATCGAAAAACCCGTGGGGATCGATCTGGCGACCACCGAAGGCATCGCCGAGGCGTTCGAAAGAGCGGGAACCCTGGTGTCGGCGGGGTACATGAACCGGTACCGGAAAACCACGGCGAAGGTGCGCGACCTGTTCTCGTCCCCGGACCACCGGCCCGTGCTGATCAACGGCTGGTGGGTCAACGAAACCCCACCCCCGCTTTGGTGGCGCCGAAAGGACCAATCCGGTGGGCAGTTCGTCGAGCAGTGCACGCACCTGGTCGATCTGGCCCGGTGGGTCGCCGGCGAGGTGACCGAGGTGTCGGCGTTCTCGACCAGAGGCTTCATCACCGAGCTTCCCGGATTCACGGTCGATGACGCCCTGACCGTCAACCTCAGGTTCGCCTCGGGCGCTCTGGGTAGCTTCACGACCGGTTGCTTCCCGCTGGGCAACCCCTCCACGGGCCGGGGCACCGACGGCGTCGGCATGACGTTTTCGTCCCGGACGACCCAGTGCACCCTGACCGGCTGGGCGATGGACCTTGACTGGAAAAACAACCGGGGTGAAGGCGCCACCCAGAAGTCGGACGAAGACATCTTCGCCGTCCAAAACCGGGCCTTCCTCGAGGCCGCCCGCACAGGAAACCGTGCCCTGATCCACTCTTCCTACCCCGACGCCGTCCGAACGCTGAGGGTCACCCTGGCCGCCGAACGATCTGCCCAAACGGGAACAGTCGTCAAAATCGAGGAGTGACCGACCATGAAAGGAAAGCTCGACCTCCGCAGCAAGATCCTTTTCGGCTCCTTGCTTCTGGTCATCCCCCTCGCCGTTGCCCTGACCTACGTCTACCAGTTTGGTTCGGCTCAAATCGAAGCGGCCCAGAGGGAGGCCCTGGGGGTCACCTCGACGGCTCCGCTTTGGGACGCGATCTTCGCCTGGCAGGCCGGCGACGGCGCGAAAACCACCGGGGGCCTCGAAGAGTTCGCCAAAGCGCTGGCGGCCGAAGCAAGGGTTCTGGTTCCGGCGGTCGACGCCACCACAGGGGCGACCTGGTCGGCGGCCGACAACCTCAAGACGTTGGTCCAGGCCGCCGGTGGCGATCCGGCCCAATTCTCGGCCGTCCACAAGGGCCTGATGAACGACATTCTGGTTCTTTCGGACAACAGCGGCCTGGTCCTCGACCCCGAACTGGAAAGCTACTACCTCGTGCTGGCGGCCTACCAGACCGTTCCCAACATGCTCGAGAAACTCACCGACCTGAGGCCTCTGCTGTCGGGCCAGACGACCAGGCTGGGCGACCAGGACCGGCTGCTCCTCTATTCCAGGGCTCGGGAACTCCAATTTCAGGCCCAGTACCTCGGGGACCAGGTTTCCCGGTCCACGAAGGCCGCGGTGGCGGGGGGTGAAGGTTCGATTCCCGGCTTCGCCGCTTCGATGCAGGGCCTGATGAAATCCATCCGGGACGCTTCCTCGGCCATCGAACAGATGGCAGGCGTGGCTGTTCTCGGAGGAGTCTTCGATCCAGCGTCCCTGAAATCCCAGGTCTCGCCACTCGTCGCGGAACTGAAAGAGTTCCAGACCGACGGGACGAAGGTCCTCGGCGTCATGCTCGACCGCCGGATTGCCAACCTTGGGGCCCACCTCGTGACGGCCTTTGTCTGGGCCGGCGTGGGTCTGGTGTTCGGTGGAACCCTTCTGTTGTTCGTCGTTTCCGGCATCCGCCGCCGGGTCTTCGGGCTCGTCGGTTCTCTGGGCACCCTCGCCCAACATGACCTGACCCGGGCTGTTCCTTCGCGGTTGCTGGCCTCAGGGGACGAACTGGGTCGGCTCGCCGGTTCGGTTCACACCCTCCAGACCGACCTGAAGACTCAGGTTCTGGGCATCGATGCGGTCCTGAAGGACCTTTCGGAAATCGGTTCGCACCTGGGGACCACCGCTGCGGAGTCGTCGTCGGCCATCGAACAGATGTCGGCGATTTCGACGAGCGTCGCCCGCGCCGCCGGTTCCCAGAGCGAACAGACCGTCCACGCCAACCAGATCGTTTCGCAGATGGTCGAAAGGATCGGAGAGTCGAACGAACTGACCCAGGGGATGGCCACGCAGTTTTTCCTGTTCAGCCAATCCATGGAGGCGAACCGGAACCGCATTCGAGAGACGGCCGCCGAGGCGGTGACGACGGGCAAACTGGCCGAGGACCTCGACCAGATGGGCGACCAGGGCGAGCGGTCCTTGGGGAACCTGAAGAAATCGATCCAAGGGGTGGTCCAGAAGACCGGCGAAATCCACGAGATCGTCCAGTTCATCCTCGACATCGCCGACCGAACGAACCTGCTTTCCATGAACGCTGCCATCGAAGCGGCCCACGCCGGATCGGCAGGCAGGGGATTCTCGATTGTGGCCGACGAGATCCGTAAACTCGCCGAGGTCAGTTCGAAACAGGCCCAGACGATCAAGGGGCTTCTGGAGGCCATCACCGGGGTGGTGGACCGGACCCTGAACGATTCCGAGGCGACGGCCCGAAGCTTCCAATCGCTCAGGAAGGACATCACCAGTGTGCGGCACGCCAGCCAGGACATCGCCCAGAAGATGGCGGCCCAGGACGCCGAGGACGCGACGCTCTCGGAAGGACTCCAGAAGTTCGCCTTGTTCTACGGCCAGCTCTCCGAGGCCCTCGAGCTCCAAATTGAAGAAAGCCAGACCGTCAAGCAAGTGCTCGAGTCGCTCGAGAATTCGGGCAGAGAAATCAACGCCTCGATGCAGGAACAGAAGCTCGGGATGGAGCAGTCCAGCGGCGCCTCCGCCCAGGTGAGGGAGACCGCCCTGAACCTCGGCCAGGTCATCGGGGTGCTCGAGGCCCAGGTCAGCCGGTTCAAGACCTGAATTCCCGCCACACCCCGGCCTTGACCGCCCCCTGTCGCATCGGGATGATGACCCCGGATGCCGCAAAGGAAGTGAGGTGGAAACCCTCCGCTATCCCGTAACTGTGATTGAGGCCGATCCCCGGAAGGGATCGACCCCACGAGCCAGGAGACTTTGCCATCCATACCATTTTTCTAGACTTCGTGGACAAAGTCTGGATAAACAACCGATCTCACACTCCGTGGTTTATCTACGACTTCTTTTCCTGCGAAGAGGAGTTTCTATGTTCCAGCGCCTGACGCTCGCCTTGCTGACCCTCCTGCTGTTGGGAAGCTGTTCCAACCCATTCCAGACCCAAACCAATACCGTGGCCACCCCGACGCTGACGGGGTATTGGAAGTCGAGTTTCGGGGACGGGTTCGAGATTTCCGGGACCAGTTTCAAACAATACGACGATTCGGCCAAGACCTTGAGTTTTTCCGGTACCATCGTCAATACGCCCAACTTGGCCGCCACCTCCGGATCGTTGACGCTCCAGATCACCAACGCCGGGTCCTGGGGAAAGACCGTCGGTACCTTCTACGTGGCCCGGTGGAAGAGTTTGGTCCTCGCCGGGGTTCAGGAGTCGTCGGCAGCGAATCCTGTGTACTCGAGTCCCACACCGCAACCGACCACGCAAGCGGCCGCCGAGGCCACCTTCACCGACGCCTATTTCGGGTTCTACGGCGACTACGCCAAACAATAGACAAGCTACCATGACGCCGCTCCGGTTCTTTGCCCTGGCCACCCTCGTTCTCGTTTCGTTGCTTTCGGTACCGGTGTTCGCCCAGGACGACCCGGACTTCAGCGGCGCAGCGGCGGTCGAAGGCGAGGGGTTGAGCTTCGTGGGCGTCGTCCCGGAAAACCAGCCGCTTCAAACGGTATCGCAGGACGAAATCGAAAAAGCCCACGCCCAAGACCTCCCCGGCCTCCTCGAAAAGACCCTGAACCTCACCGTGAACCAGAACGGAGGCTACGGCAACCAGTCGCAGGCGAGCCTGCGGGGCCTGGGGTCGGGTCGGGTGGCGATTCTGATCGACGGGGTTCCGGTCAACTCAGACCAGACCGGAGGATTCGACCTCAGCCGGATCAACGTGGCCTCCATCGAGAAGATCGAAGTGGTTTCCGGCGGCTCTGATACCCAGTACAACGTCAACGGGGCCATCGGTGGTGTCATCAATCTGGTCACCTTCCCCCACTCTGCCCGGGGGCTGAAGTTCGGCGTCGGCCTTTCCAACCTTGCGTACTACCCGGGGAAGGCCGGTTCCTCGTACTTCGATACCCAGAGTGGCGGGTTCAACCTCTCGCTGGGCGGCGACGAGGTGTCCTGGTCCCTGGACCTCAACGCCGACAAGGCGGCGAACAATTTTCAGTACAGCGGTACCAACGGCCCCGCACTGTGGGCCGGCAATGGAATCGTCGACGCGGGCGCCTCGTCCAACCTTTCGGTGTCCCTCCCCGGGAACATGCGGTTGCGGGTGTCGGAAAACGGACTCTACGCGTCCAAGAACATTCCGGGTCCCCTCGGTTCGAATAGTCCGGGAAGGGAAACCGACCTCTCGGCCCGGACGACGGTGCAATGGACGGCCGCCACGGTGGGCGGGGAATCCCTCAGCACCGAACTCTCCCTGAGTCACCGGCTCGAATCCACCGACTGGACCGACCCGGCGACCCATTCGCTCCACAACCTCAACACGTTCGGGGTCATCCACCGGTGGACCT
>JGI26470J50227_1000437_pt1 | contig 17330 bp, 26 predicted proteins | sample FreactTroBogLake_FD_50227 | JGI IMG/M metagenome (IMG submission 50227) | reverse complement strand
ACATATCCAGAATAGGAAAAAGTGAAGATATATTGGTTATTATTGAAGATGTTCGGCCTTATGCTATGCGGATAACTAATAATATAATAAACACTATAAAATTTATAGGACAAATAGAGTGGCGGCTGCAACTAATGGGGATAGAAGCACTACTATACCCCAGGTGGGAGGTTAAAAGCTGGATTTTCAATAAGTATCCAGAACTGTGCACCGAATTGATAATAAACAAAATAGAGGCCGCAGCAAAAAGAAAAGAAAAGACGAGCGCCGGAGAAATTATTGCGAGGCGAAATCCATCATTCATTTACGTTGATGATAATATCGTCGCCAGGGCCATACGGATATATTGGAGGCTTGAAAAACCAAAGGTTGGCGACAAGGCCCCATTTGGATTAAAGACGCATAGTTATCAAGCTCTGGCAATAGCTACTTTTTACATTGATCGACATAACCCTTTCTTTCTGCTGAATCAAGCCACTTCCTAAAGTTCATTACTGCAGTTTTTGGAAACCATCCATACATTCCAGTAGACTCGTTGTATTTAGGGATATAGGCCTCAATTTGGTTGTTTAAGCACATAGGGTTGCTCATAGACTCATCGAGTAGTTTTTGCTCCTCTTTTAGCATAGTATAGTGATCCATGTTTGATATGGATCCTATAACTTTTACCCTAAACCTGCCATCTACATTTCCGCCCTTTAAAAACTCATACATGTGAGAATATAGATGACCTTTAAACCTGGGGCTTGATTTATTGTAGGAATTAAACGAATCCACGAACATAACTAAAGACCAGTACATTGATTTTCCGCGCATATATATATATCTCCCACCGTAGGACAGCTTATATAGTACGTATTCTAAATCTTCTTTTCTGTATTTTTCTATTAAATATGTAAGGTCGCCCAGGTCTATGCTCCTTTTGGGGTAATCCTTTTCCCCTGTACCTACTTTTATTGATTTTGCCATTTTTGAATCTTAAAAATTAAAATTTATTTTTCAAAATTTTTGCTACTGAAAATATTTTATTTTTTATTGCGCTCACGAAAGAGCTTGACTTACTGCTGGTCTTCCGGGCCGGTGGCCTCCGTCCGGGGAAGGCCCCGCCTCCTTCCGTCCTTCCGTCCGTTTGAAAAGCATCCTTTTCCCTTTCCGTTGCCCTTGTGCCTGGTTGTAGTTCCTTTCCTCTTCCGTTTATCTCCTTTCCTTTGTTTCCCCCTTCCGTTCTCCTTTATCCGTTCTCTCCTTGTGTTGTGGTTTGCTATCTCGTTGTGTGTGGGGGATTTGGGTTAGGGGTTTCGCTTTTCCTTCCTTCCTTCCTCCTGCCGTTGTATCTCTTATCCTTTCTTTCTTTCTCCCTTTGTTTTTATCTTTGGTTGCCAGCTGCTGTAGTCCCTTCGGCGGCTGTTGCGTCGCACTCGGGAGAGGACAGAATAAGAAAAGGGGGGTGGACTTAAAACATAGTTTGCTCTGTTAAGTGATATTTAATCCTATCCTGTGCTATTTTAGCATATTCTGAACTTATCTCACTTCCCACCCAACTTCTTTTCTGTATATGAGCCATCTTTATTGTTGTGCCGCTGCCCGTAAATGGATCATAAACCAAATCACCTTCATTACTCCATGAATAAATATGATCCCTGGCAAGTTCCTCTGGGAATACAGCTACATGTTGTGTTTTATTTATCCCTCGGCTTATTTCCCAAACATTAAATCTTCTACTTTTTTCAGCAACCATTCTTTTCCCTGGAACAGTCGATCTATCTTCTTTAGATGACCTGGACTCTTTATTTGATACAAGACCCGCCGATTTATTAATCCTATCGCAAATAAAATTAATAGTTTTTGGCTTCCCTTTGCTAAACACAAACATATACTCAAAGACGTCGTAATATCTGCCCTCCGTAGGCGCTTGTGGGGAGGGTTTAAGACAAATCATAGTATCGTAAACAGTAAACCCAATACTTTGAAAGTAAATCGCCTGCTTCATAGATGTAAGAGTTTCTGATCCATTTTCACAACCATCTGCTACAACCCAAACAACCACTCCTCCATCTTTTGTAGCCCTAAATAACTCAACAGCTATACGTTCAAAATCAAAAGAATATCCATTATATTTCCTTAGACCATCATAAGGTGGGCTCGTAACAGTTAAGTCAATGAACCCATCTGGCATATTGCAAAGGGTATTCAGACAGTCTTCATTGTAAATTTTATTTATTTCCATTGTGTGTGAAAAGTTTAATTGTTAACTGAAATTTTAACGGAGCGTCGCAACGAACTAAAATCAGGGCTATGACCTCCGCTCCCTAAAATTGAACATATCTAAGTACACAGGATACTCATTTACAAATAACCTGCTATAATAGGCAGTGTAAGCATCATTTATTTTAAACTTATGTATCGTTCCTGATTTGTCTTCCCATAAATTCAATTCCACTGTTTCCAGGTACACCTCCCACCGTATTACATTACAGATCATCTTAGAGCTTATCTTCTTCTTTCCGGCGTTTATTGCTTTGAATGCCAGTCTTTTAAAGTGAGTATAAACCAATGGATTATCAGCATGAAACTTTTCAAAGGCTGACTGTATGGATACTCCGGTACTCTGTTGGTAGGTTCCCATTTTTTATTTATTTAGTCTGCTGGTTTACAATAATTTGGCTGCGGTGGCGACGCTCCGTTCGACTTCGGATCGCTATGCTTTTATATTTTTCTCTATTTCTCCAATCATATTTCCAATGTTCACTTCAACTTCTTCAAATATGGATTTTGCACCGCCTTCTTTTAGTTTTATATAAAAAATTTTAACCGACAACTCCCTGAGCTTAGACCACACCCACGCCTTTTTATCTTCTTCCCGCTGGCTGGCTGTTTTTAATTTAGCCGATGATGGCTCAGAGTAATCCCGCTCAATAAGTATTACTTCTGGATCACTCCTATCCCACATTTGCAGTTTACATCCGTATATGGTGAGAAGATTATAACTTATAGCGGCGGTGCTGCTTATCGCACCGGTCTCGCAGAAATTTCTATACTCCTTTTCGAGCATTGTTCTATTCTCCCAATGCTCCTCTATGGTTGTTTCTCGCGCATCTGGCCTCTTAGGTTGATTTTTATTCTCCTTAAACTCCGGCACAATACTCCCTCGCCTATCTCGACCTGGCATAGCTATAAAATTACACATCTCATACAGGCGGCTCATACAGCGCTTGCCGTAAACGCCTTCCAGCTCCTCCTCATTTAGATTTGTTGAGAAATGCGTCTGCCAGCCGGTTTCCTTAAATGTTTTATAGCGAATATTTATTATTTCTGCGCCAATAAGTATTTTATTACCGTAATACGTAACCACTTCCCTTGTTGGCTGTCCACTTAATTCATCTGTCAGTGCCAGTTCTTCATAGTAAATGTTTCCTTTTTGCTCATTAAAGCACTCATACCCATCCTTTAAAAATGGCTTAGCAAACTCCCATACTACCTTTGCTGAATACCCATAAGGGCTATGTAGATAGGAAATGTATTTTCTTAAAATTCTGAATATTTCATCCTTCCCAACGCCAACCGGGCCATAAATGAGTACGCCGCGATCAATATGCCAACCTTCTTCGGCTCCATTGAATTTAGGATTTCGATTAGCCCAAAGTCCTAATTGAGCAATAACTTTTGCATTATTTCCATCAATCTGATATGCCGGGAAATAATTTTTAATAAAAGAACTAAAATCCAATACTTCTTCCTGTTCTTTTTTTGAAGTGTCCATGTTTATGTTTTTTTTCGACGTTAACTATCATTTATGTGCCATTCCTTGCCAAAAAACCAATATTCCTTCCCTACCCACACAACCACTTTTTTTTATGCTTAAATAGCCTAATCTCTTTTTTTACGTTTGTAATGGTCAATTTGCTCCTCAATTGGGGCATTTCCGCTCATTACCACCGGCTTTGTTTTTTTATCAAAGGGTTTTGGATTTGTTTTTTCTGTTTCAATCTTCTGGAACGAAGTCCACCCACGAGTAATGCTTTGATTTATAATTTTTATAGCTAAGTATTCATCGAAATTGGCAAACCTAATCAGTTCATGTAGCGACTTTTCCCTAGTACTGGATGTAATCTCGCATTTTCTCTTCTCTGTGAGGAATGTCAACCAATCAATCCACGCCTCCCTAAAATCTTCCGAATTCTTGTTTAACATCTGCAAATCAAGCCTACCGAGTTTAATCCTTGCATCTGGGTAATTAACCAAAACATCAACAACTTCCATCTCTTCTCCCTTTCCCCCAAATTCAGTTTCCCCCATACCCCCTCCCGTACTATTACTTACCCCTATACTCTCTTCTATAGAGTTATAGTTATAGTTATAGTTATAGTTAGGCTTTTGCTGTTCTTTTTGTTGATTATTTTGCTGCGGCAAAATTTCGTCAAAAACTTCCGCTGGCGGCGGAGCGGAAGATTCGGAATCTGGCTTTTCTTTTTTCTTTTTATTAGTTGCCGCCGCGCCTTTTTTTCCGTTATTACTGCGTGATGCGCTGGTTTGCACATCTTTTATCATTCTCTTTTGACAGAGGTATTCACCTTCTAAATAAAGAATGTTATTCACAAGTAATTCATGCAATCCTGGTTTTATCTCCCTTTCATAGAAAGGTAAATGCTTCGTCAAATCTTCAGCAACAGATTCGGCAATTAAAAAAAGTTGCTGACTTGTTTGTTGATTCGTTTGCTGAATATTTTGCCGCGGCAAAATATCGACAAATTTTTTTAAAGACTCAGATTTTAGGAGATGTTTACCCTTTGTTGGGCTATTGAAAAGAAGGCAAATAAGGTGTATATACACGCCATTTGCATTAGCACTACATGCCTGAACCTTACTGTCTGTTTGAAAGTCTTTAATATAAAATTTTAGATAAAAATCCTTCTTAGAAGCCATAATTTAATTTGGTTGATGCTATTGCTGAATATTTTGCCGCGGCAAAAGTTGCTTTGATAGTTCCTTTAAATGATCTATCAATAGGATTATATCTTCGTAAGGAAGTGATATTTGATTAAACCACTGTTCATCACCCATTCCCGGACTTGAAACCTCAATAGTTATCTCGCCGCCCTCATTTAAAAAAACCTCTAATTCATTCTCCTCGTCCGTAGACTGGTAAACCTTCTTAATTGGCATAAAATAAAAAAACCCCTTTCCCGCGAGCTGGCTTATCAAATATTAGTACCCAGGAGGGAGTAAATTTGCAGCCGCGGGAAAGAGACGTATCTAAAGGTGATTTAATTAATTTCATTTTACTAATATTTAATAAGCACTGCAAACTTAATCAACCACTTTCACTTTTCAAAATAATTTAAGAACTTTATTTTTAATTACGTAAAACGCTTGTAAATACAGTATTATTAATAATTTAGTTAACTTATTGTAGGATTTTGCTAATAATTACCAAATTACTCAAATAAATTATAAAATATTAAATATAAAGATAATTTGTTGTAATGCGTAACGATCTATTAGTAACTCTACTTGGGTGCCTTTACTCCGTATTTATCCATCAAAGACAACTCTCTTTCAGTGAAGTCCCATTCTGTTTCGCTATTTATTAGTATTGAAAGTCCATCTTTTATTGCCTGGGCGCTGTGCTCTGTTATTGTTGTGTGGCACTCTGGGCATACAAATTTGAATTGCTTGCTCATGATCAATAGGTGGCGCTTTCTTCCCTGCATGTGGTGGATCTGGGTGGCCCGGTGGCTGCAGCCCTGGTATTGTGCCTGGCAGGTTCTGTTCTTTGGGAGTAGCTCTTTTCGCAGGATGCCGTAAATGGTGTTGAGTGCGGCCTGTATCTCGCTGGTCTTTTTTATTTGCTTTGGCTTTTCTTTTTTTACCGGCGGTTGAGCATTAGCTTTCTCTCTTGCTCTTCTTTGTAGGTCAATGTTATAACAAGTAGGACATAGCTCTCTACAAAAAGATTTTCTATTAGGGTGGTTCTTACAGTATTTTATTTTTTTAGCCATCTTTATTTTATCAATTTAGCTTCGTTGCGTCGCACACTTCAAGGTTCTGTTCGTTGATTATCTTGTATTTGCAAAGTAAAGTAATTGTTACGACAAAAAGAAAATAATTTTATTTTAAATTTTATTTTGCGAATTGAAAAACATCATTTACCTTTGTCTAAATTTATTAAATGGACCACATAATAAACGTATCTGCGGTTAGAGATAAAATGAATCCGAAGCCAAAGATGTATCGCATGTATAACTTCTTTATCGGCATGGACGAACAACTATCAAAAGATGATATTAAAAGCATCATTAGCATAGTAGATGTTCAGCACAAGAAGTTGGTGACCGATCTGAAAGAAAGAATGAAATGTGCAAAGTGATGCCGCTGAAATGTGCGACGCCTCCGCTGCTAAATAGATAAAATTAACCCGACTAAAAAATAAATCAATGAGAGGAAAAGTATCCAAAGACCTTGCTCGTTTTGCAAAAGCAGACAAGATGTCAAAGAAAACTTATCGCAGAATGAAGAAAGACTACAGTAATGGTCTGGAATCTCAAAAGCCAATACTTGTATTTAATGATCACATAGACCGTCGCATACCTGGCGCTGGTTGCTAAAAACTTGGACATGGAGAATTGGGAGATATGGCTTATCGGATCAATAGTTGGGTCGTTACTATTTAATGTGATGGTCGCGGCGATTAAGTTAAAGGTGAAGCCAACACCGATAGGTATAGCAAAAGGGATGTTCAATAGCGCGGTAATGGAAGTTGCATCAGACTATGTGTTCTTCTCTTTGTTCTTTGGGTTTGTTCTATCATGGGTATTAGTAGTAATAGTAGGAGTTGTTCTTTTTGGAATGATGATCTTTAAAAAAGATGATGGAGCCGGCGGCGGTGCTGCTATTTAGCTTCAGTGGCGACGCTCCGTTCGACAATATTTTTTCAAGGTAACTATATACCTATTCACCCTAAAAAAGTAAAAACAGATGGTAAAATATAAAACGATTGTAATTGACCCGCCTTGGAAATATGGTAGTTGGGGCGTTGGGAGTGCGAAGTCTGTTGTTAAGAAAAAACATAACGAAAAGAGTATGCCATTGCCATATTGTTATATGTCGGTTGATGAATTGAAGAAAATGCCAGTTTCGGGGCTTATGGATACTGATTGTGAGGTGTATATATGGGTTACTCAAAAGTATTTACCTGATGTTTTTGATATTTCTAAGGCATGGGGCTTGAAATACTGTCAAACATTGACTTGGTGCAAGAAACCAAGGGGTAAAGGACAGGGAGGGGTATATTGCCCAACTACGGAATTTCTTATTTTATTCAGAAAGGGTAAGGCTCCAAAGGTTGAGCGAATAGATACAACTTGGTTTGAAGTAAAAAGGCAAAATAAACACAGTAAAAAACCCGATTTATTTCAAGATATGATAGAAAAAGTAAGCTATTCGCCACGATTAGAAATGTTTGCTCGCAGACAACGTGAAGGATGGGACGTTTTCGGAAATGAGGTTTTAGGGTCAATAAGTATATAGTTACCTTTTTCAATTAAACACACACATATAAAATGAAAAGAGAAATAAAATTCAGAGTCTGGGTAGGTGATAAAATGATAGACCCAAAACGTCCATTTGAGGGTGCCGGAAGTGGATCTAAGGAGTATGCTATACTTATGTATGGAACACCCGTTTTATTTAGCGTATTGGGATTTGAGCCATCAGAAACTATAGTTGCGGAAATAATGCAATTTACCGGTCTGAAAGATAAAAATGGAAACGATATTTATGAGGGGGATATTCTCGAAACAACCTACGAGGATAAGGGAGAAGAGTCTGGGTTCGGCAAAGATAAAACGACAGTTTCATTTGAAAGTGGTTGCTTTGGTTGGGTTGGTTCTGTAACCAAAAAGTTAAACGCTTTCGAGTCGATAGACGATATGAACGAATGGGTTATTGTAGGAAATATTTACGAAAATAAAGAACTGCTAAATAGCGAACAGAACCCTTAACGGAGCGTCGCAACGAAGTTAAATCATGGCAAAACAGACGGCTAAAAAAGAACAACCACCTAAGCCTATAATAGTAGAGAAGATACTTACTAAAGAGGATAAGGCGATAAAGGCAGACGGCAGAAAGCACACACTGGCAGAGCCATTAAAAATGCCCGGTCAAAAAGAAATGCCAACCGGCGCGAGAATAGAGGAGTGTAATAATGGGTACTACAAAATATACGTAGGCGCGGGAAATTTACATTACAGGATAGGGCAATCATTAGTTGATAAGGCGGTAACACAATAAAATTCACACACAATGGCAGACTTAAAATTAAACCAAGGAGAAACATACTCTCTAAAAGTAACTGGGATAAAAAATGCGAACAAGTCGATACGAAAAAGAGATGGCAATATGTACCATCGCTTCGACATTACCTTGGCCGACAAGCAGGGTAATACCACTATCGCAGAGTTCCTATCCCCCACAGAAGAGCAACAAGACTTTCATACCGGCATATTTCAGTTTGTGAAGTGCGCTTATGTATCCAATCTTGGGACCGCTGAAATAGTTCCAGGAGAAGATCCTAATGGCGCTCGCAGGCAGTATGAGGCAACGCAGGCGCCTAAGATGATGAACGCCCCGGCAGCACACACGAACGCCCCTAAAGACATAAACCAATATGTGGCCAACTTATCAGGAAAGGCAATAACATTTGCTACCGGCTACGCTAAGGACCTAAAGCTGGCAGAAATAGCAAGACAACCAGAAGGATACAAGATAACAGAAGAAGATATAGCAGACATAGGTAAATGGGCTGCTAAGATATGTTCTGGAATGGTAGATCAAATAAATTTTTAAACCAGCTGGGTCGCTAAATTTAGCATCGTTGCGACGCTCCGTTCGACTTCATACTTTCAATTTCACACACAAAACTAAAAAAAATGAATAGCGTATTTGTTCTCGCCACTTTTGGGAATCATGAGTGTCCCAGCTTAATTCATGGGGTATTTTTATCTGAATATACGGCGATATCTGCGGGTGAAGATATCGCAAGAATAGAATGCTTTATCCCAACTGATATAGCTAAATTTTGTGGGCTTAGATTTAATTCTGAGGTTTACAAAATAGTACACGACACTTTAAGGTCTGCGTGGAGCCTTCGGGGAGACGGCCAATATCCATTTTTGCTGGTTTTTAAAACAAACATACTGGATGGTGTTGATGCGCAAAGTGATGCCGCTGAATGGGGCGTCGCCACCGCAGCCAAATAAATAAACTTACCCATACTAACAAAAAATTAAACCACAACTCATACACAATGCTCAGACAACAAGTAGCCGACAAAGTAATAAAGATCATCGCTAATAAAATGAACCTGGTAGATGATGGAACAATAACAGAAGACTCTAACCTTAAAGATGACTGTGACGTAGATAGTCTTGATAAAGTAGAAGTAATAATGGAAGTAGAAAGAGACTTCTGTGTATCTGTATCTACTAAAGATTTTAACGGAATAGAAACAGTAAAAGATATAGTAGACTACTTGGTAGCCAGCGAAGTTGCTACTATTTAGCGACAGTGGCGACGCTCCGTTCGACATCGGCTTTTCAATTAATCAATTTTATGGCACTTGAGTTCGAGTATTTTAAGAACATAAAAATGTCTCCAATGGAGATGGTGCTTAGTGGCAAATTAAAAAAAGAAGGAATAATTTTCTACCAAGAAGTAATGTTTGATGGGTGTATAAACCCAAATACTGGGTACAAATTAAGATATGATTTTTTCATCCCAAAACTAAATATGCTCGTTGAGTATGATGGCAAGACAACCCATGACGGAAGTGCTAAAAGGAGTAGGGATCACATTAAGGATAGGTTTGCAAAAGACAATGGAATTAAATTGATTCGCATAACCGGTTTGGATGCGATAAATAGTTTTGTATCTGCGTATATATCCAGAGGTGTGAGGAAAAGAGCAAAAAGCCGCATTAAGTTTATTATAAAAAATAAATGCGCCGAACCGACAGCAAAGAAAAATAAAATAAAGAATAAAAAGCCACTTGGGCTAGTATTGCCCGCCGGAATGACCGAATCAGAGTATCGAACCAAGCAGGCTAAGATAAAAGAGATGAAAGCAAAATAGCGAATAGAACCTCAAAACGGAGCGTCGCAACGAAGTCAAATCAAGGAACAAAAGCTAAGTAAAAAAATGGCACATAAGAACAAGCAATTAATATACAACCCTTCCTTCAATGACATAGCCCTTCATTCTTTAAGAAGTATTACACCACAGCAAAAAGAATCCTTAACAAATGACGAACTCAAAATATTCAAGAGCGACTACACCCTGCAGAAGTTCTGCGCCGAAGAGAGGATGGACGAGGTTATGTACCTCATGGCTAAAGTCGGTATTTCCTGGACGTTCCGCGTCGAAAGAGAGGGAGGCGCGGCAGAGGATATCGAGGCTAATACGGCTGACCAGTACCTATACCCTTTAAAGCGACTGGACCTTACCGAAGCAATGCGCAGAGAAGGGGTGTGCCTGACCAGTAGCCGGGATGTAATGAATATGTCCCACCTGGCAGCGCAGAACTGCGGAACCGGCGTGTATGGGCTATCAAAGTTCGCAAAAGACGTTGCCGATAAGATAAACGAGATAAAGCAACTCAACGCATGGGATAGGGAGGTAGCTATGGCGCAAGAGGCGCAGGATGCACTTAATAACCTGCTGCTGGAGCAACTGAATAGCTTTGAGTACATAGAAGAGGTGATGGGTGTTGACGTTAATGATCTGCGGGTGCTGTCGGCCTTGTACAAGAAAAGACTAAGTGCGCTGAGGTTGCGGGACTTCCCTGAATTAACCAAGGCAAAAGGTAAAAAGATGTACCTTAAACCCAGCATGGATAAATTGATAAAACTGGACTATATTACATTCGATAAAAAAAGTAAAAACATAAGATGGATGCATGAAGCCTTCTTTATGATAACAGGAAAAGGAATAGATGTAGTAATGAGGTACAGAAAATTAATTTTTAAAAATGCCTTTGGGGTATAGGCAGGTGCAAAATTTGGCAGCGGTGGCGACGCTCCGTTCATCTGCAGTTTTTCAATTTCACACACATAAAATTAAACTTTGAGCATAAGAACAAGTATAGATAGTATATGTCAAAACCCAGAGTGCGGCAAGCCGATAGTGGTTCCGCAATCAAGGTTGGACCGCAAGAAGTATTGCTCAAAGAAATGTTCTTATGCAAGCCGTGCATTAGAAAGTATTTGGGACGATAGAATAGATTTTGTGAAAGAGAACATCGCTACCTTGGGAGCCAAAGGCATAGCTAAGAAGTATGGCGTTACAAAAACTACAGCTACAAGAAAAATATATGAATGGAGGTTGGCGGGGATAGATATACCCGAGTATAAAAAGTTTCCAGTCGGCACAATTGTTATGCGAAAGTCTCGCGGTCAAGAGTGGCCGTACATAAAAACAGAAACAACATGGAAGCGCCACAACCCAACAAAAGTAATGGGCGTAAAGAAATCACGGCCAGTAAAGGAGCCAAGAGTAAAGAAAGAAAAACCGGTAAAGGTCAAAAAAGAAAAGAAAACACTGATCATTACCACCAAAAAGGATGTGAAGCCCCGCAAGTCGCGAAACAATAGGCCCGCGAACTGGGCAACGCCACCAAAGCCAGAAGTGAAGCACAGGGATATTACACCATACAACCCAGAAACACACCAGAGAGTCCAGATAGGGAAGGGTATTTGGAAAGAGGTAAGAAGGGAATCTGTTTAATAGTAATTTTGAAGTCGAACGGAGCGTCGCAACGATGTTAAATTGATAATCGAAAACTGACTAAAAAATGTCAAATAAGAGAACAAAAGTAACAGTATCCATAACCTTTGAGGAGGACAAGGATTTTAAGATGCACATGCAGGAGGTAACAAGAAGGGTAAACGCCTTTTTGAAAAACCCCGAAGAGTCCGGTAAAACGGGCGAGGAGCAAACTGCATGGTCAAGCCATACCTTCAGCATAGAAACAGATCCGGAATGAGACTGAGCATACTTATACCGACAATGTACTCCCGCATCCCATTTCTGGGAAAGTTGCTCCCGCAGATACATGGACAGCGTGAAGATTTGCTCCGTCGGACAGAGGTGCTCATAAATCAGGATATGGGCATTAAATCTATCGGCCAAAAGAGAAATGAACTACTTCAGTCGGCAACCGGGGAATACGTAGTCTTCATAGATTGCGATGACGAGATATCCCCGGAATACCTGGAGCGTATATTTGAAGGCATAAGAATGGGTGTGGACCACATAGGTATCATGATGAGCTACGAGCCAGACAACGGACCGCACAAGCTCGTAAAGTGCTCAATAGAACACAAGGAATGGGGCGAAGAGAATGGCGTATATCTCAGGGGCGCTCAGCACGTATGCCCCATAAAAAGAGAGATAGCCATACTGGAGGAATACCCAAACATCTCTTTTGGAGAAGATAAAAAATACGGGGAAGCCATCACGAAACGAATAAAAACAGAATACTTAGTATCGGAGCCAATTTACTTTTACAAATACAGATCAAACAAATGAGAGATAGCAGAAAGTTAGCCGTGGTGATACCTTGCTACAATAAGGTGTACTATACCCAAAAGACAATACAAAGCCTCATAGAATGTACCCATGCAGATTTGCATATCATACTTGTGGATGACAATTCTACGGATGAAACATGGCAGTACCACACAGAGCTTGGCGCACTACTGAATAAAGAAGCTCAACACTTGTTCTACCACAAGAATGACACAAACATGGGTGTTACTTCGACATGGAATACCGGCCTATCCATCGCCCTGGCTACCGGCATAGAATATATCTGCATCGCCAACAACGATCTGTTATTTACTGATGGATGGGATATTCCATTGCTCGACGCACTGGGCCAAGATTACTGGCTGGTATCTCCATACAGCACAGAGGGTATACATAATCCCGTTGATTGGCCGGCTGGCAGCACAAGGCATCCTAATCCTATGGGGATAGGCATACTCGGCGCCAACTTCATGTTTAAGCCAAAACTCATTGCAGAGATAGGTATGTTCCCTACCTGCTTAAAGCACTATTACAACGACAACTGGATAGTAGATACCTGCAGGGGTATGGGACTGAAATTTGGTCACATACAGGCCAGCTACATTCATCACCTACAGTGCATGACAACAAAGGACCTTGGAAGCGCATGGTTCCATGAGGATGGCGCGGCATACAAGAAGTACAATGAAGAGCGCAGTCAAAAAACGGGCAAGGAAAAGCTGTTCACCATCGGGTACCGGCAGAGATTCCCTGAAGTGTATAAAAAATACTTAGGAGAGTCTATCGGAAATCTGGTAGGCGAGTTTGATGTGATCGGCATCGGAAACACTCAAATATCTGACAGCTCGGACTTTCGCTCTAAAAAATATCCCGCAGAAAACTACAACGAGATAATAGATAAGGCCACTACGCCATACGTCCTGCTGGTGCATGAAGATATTGTATTCACCCCGGATATACTGGATAGCTTGGAGGCGACTATAAATGAACATCCCGACTTTGGCGCGATAGGATTAGTGGGTCCGCATAGCGACGGAGTAAATAGATGGTCCGAAGAAGGGAAGTCATGGCCGGTGGAATCCTTGGATAGCTGCTGCATCCTGATACGCAAAGACCTTGGCGTGAAATTCAACAGCGAAGTATTTGATGAGCTGCATTGCTACGTAGAGGCGATTTGCGGAGAAATAAGAGCGCTGGGTAAGGAGATATACACCATAAACTACAAGCCGGGAGCGAAGATGGATCATTGCTCTACAACATGGAATAAACTGGGAGGTAGCTGGGGTAATTACAACAGGTACAGAGAGATATTATCAAAAATGTACCCAGGTTTAAAAACGACTTAGGGTGGCCGGCGGCGCTGCTACTATTTAGCTTCAGTGGCGACGCTCCGTTCAACTTCAGTTTTCTAATTTGGCAATTTATGAAAAAAGACAGCAGGGATATCAGGTACATGATAAGGACTTCGGAGATAAATAATCCGCGATGGCCAGCGAGGTCTTGCAATCTTCAAACTTACAGGCATTCCAGAAACTTCAAAAGGAAGCAAAATTCAAGATTTATGTTTTGCCGGTACAAGAGATTTTAATAGTAATTCTGCAGTCGAATGGATAGTCGCAGCGAAGTTAAATAACTGATAAAATACTATCTAAAATGTACCCCGACTTAAAAACAACGTAAAATGGAAAATATAGAAGAAAAGGCTATTCGGTTATCTAAAATGTCGGTAAAGGAAATTGAAAACTTTCTCAGGCAGGAAGCGGGAATGGGAGATGAGTATTGTATAATGTATTCGTTTGATGTAACCCAAGAAATCGCAGATGCGAATATAAATATGCAAATGACGGTTGGCGCTAAATGCTATTCTGCTAATATAAGTGCATTTTCATTGCCGATTAACACTCCTATAAAAACGGATAAATGCGAAATAAGGTAAAATAGTAATCCTGCAGTCGAACGGAGCGTCGCAACGAAGTTTAATCATTGACAAAAAGCTAAGTAAATGGACCACCCAAAAGTAAGCGTCATAACCCCAACAACAGAACTACGAAAACCGTGGGGTATAAACATCATAAACAACTTCCAAAACCAGGACTACCCAAACAAAGAATTACTGATAGATAGAGAAGACGGAACCATTGGAGAGAAAAGGAACAGGCTAATAGCCCGCGCAACAGGGGATATAATAATACATCAAGACGACGACGATAGGTACAAGCCCGACTGGATAACAAAATCAGTAGAGGCGCTTATGGCTCCAGAAGTAGAAGTGACCGGTATAACAAACCCTTATTTCTATAAATCAGAAACCGGGCAGGCATGGCAATACAAGTACGGCGGCGGGAGTGCTTTCGTGTGTGGTGCTACGATGTCCTACTGGAAAAAGGTATGGGAAGAGCAGCCGTTTGAAAACCAACTACACATTGGTGAGGACACCCACTTTTTACTTAACAGGACACGTACACTAAACATAGCCCCACATGATTATCTTGACGGGTTTCTTGCGTCAATACATGATGGAAACACCTCCAGAAGATTAACGGATAACACATTCAACTGGCGCAGATTAAGTGAAGAGGAGGAAGTGAAATTAGAAAAACATTGGGGATACCATCGCTATGGCAAATATTGAGCGCCAGTGGCGACGCTCCGTTCGACTTCGTTTTTCAATTGAACATTAATAAAAAATCAATAGTTTTGTAAAATGCCAACACAGCTCACGCCACTAGAAAAATCAAGTTTTATAGCCATTGTACAGGCGGCGCCGTATCCCGGCGGCCCCACAGAGGCGGCTAGGTTGCAAACAATACTAAATGCCTACGAGGATGTCTATACGGCAATTATGCGGGAACTTAATCTGTTCGCCGCAAATAATGCCTATCTTGTTCAAGCCTTATCAGTATTAAGCAGCAGTAAATTGCTATCGGTTGGCATTTATTTCAACAGGACCACGGCGTCTCCGCCCACTCCGGTGGTAAATCCGGCGCTCATTGTGAATTGTACCTTTACCGATGGTGTGACCATAACTAATTCATCACCACCATCATCACCACCAACTGGTCAATATCTGGCAATACTAGGGCCGAGCTATGTGAATAACATATTCGTATCGGCGGGAAGTACATTGAATGTATTGTATATAGGGCCCGGAGCAACAGTAGATGTTTTGGATAGTTCATCTTCCAGCGCGCAGGTAGACACGCTATACTTGCCGGTAATCAAGAATAACCCATCGCGCCTCAATGCCGCAGTATACGGTAGCCAGATAAACCAGATCAAGCCAAATGACGGAGCATTCCCGAACGGCGGGTACTTCGGAGGGTATACCAACGACGACCCAAATGCGACGTGTGTAAATACGGTGACCAACATTTCGGCCATAGCAACATGTAATTCGGTGCAGCTTACATGGACGTCACCCGGATATCAATCTCCGTCGGTGTCATACCTGTTTGTAAACACATACTGGCGCGTACAAGGTAGCAAAGAATGGATACTAGCAGACGATAGTGCGGGGTATTTCGATGGCGATCACGGGTTTACTTTTACCAACCTGGAAGCATGTGCGGCATATGAATTTGAAGTAATTGTGACGTGCCTGAATGGCGGACAAGGTAATCCAGTCAAGATAGGCGTAACAACCCCGGCGTGTGGCGGCAGCTACCCCACGACAAAGACATGCTGGATACAGGCGCTGATTAAGACTACGCCAAATCCAGCCAATACACAGACGCTATGTGATGGTACGGTCATTCCGCTGGAATATCCGGCAGGTACGACACTTACCGTAGGCTACATGCAAGGAAAACAGTATCAGGCCTTAGTGATCAATAATGCTTCTTATCAGAACTTCCCTTACAGTACAATAACAGGAAGTTTTAATGCTGCAGCAAGTACATTAAGAACGTTCAGTAATGGGATGGTTTTGTCTTGGGCTGTTACTTCTTTAGGGACTTAACTGGAGCGCCAGATTCAGCATCGTTGCGTCGCACATTTCGACGTTCTGTTCTACGGTGCTCGTATCATGTTAAAGGGATTTGTTCTATAATGTACTTGCGTTATGTTAAGTAGGTTGTGCCCTTGGAGGCCGGAAGACGGATACTGAAACTTAATAGTAAGAACCTGTCCGAAATGAGATTCAGACTTATCATTTTTGATGCCGCTAAATTTCCGGATAGGGCCTACTTAGCATAACGTCAAATTATAGCAACAATCCCGATGCTTAATGTCTTAGTGAATTGATGATAGAAGATATGTTGCCTTCGCGGCAAAAGGAAAGCCCACTGTTAAAGGTGGGCTTTCGCTATATTTGCAGCGACTAAACAGCAAATAATATGGAACAAGTAAAAGAGTACATGCTTGTAATGGCTACGGGTGCCGAACATCTTTCTGAAAAAGTAAATGATCTAATAAAAGACGGATGGCAGCCATTTGGTGCAGGGTCTGTCACGTGGGGCAAGGTCGATACGCTGCCGGGCACGTTAAATAATAAAATTGTGGATGGCTACATGGCCTCGCAAGCTATGGTTAGATATTAATCGGAATAGCCGTCTCTTTCAAAGCAATGCTGCTGTGTTTTTTTCTTCGTAAAGAACTTACGGATAGCCATTATTATGCGTTTCATAATCTGATGGTTTGCGCTCCATGTTGCTTACTCGTTCAAGCCCAATAGCGAACTAAGGGATTGTTCTATAATTTTTAGAAAATTATGTTAAGCAAGATTTTGCCGTTAAAAAAGACAAAGATAG